>Ga0209831_1000376_pt1 | contig 42651 bp, 35 predicted proteins | sample Maine_Asex4_meta_FD_187451 | JGI IMG/M metagenome (GOLD analysis project Ga0209831, IMG submission 187451) | Marine algal microbial communities from Maine, USA - Maine_Asex4_metaG (SPAdes) (version 2) | ecosystem: Host-associated > Algae > Red algae > Unclassified | place: Maine, USA | collected... | reverse complement strand
GCTAGCGCGCAGCACTTGCTGATCGTGCTCCGTTCGGCGTGGGCGTCGAAAGCAACCGGCTGCGTTCCGACAATCGCCGACTGGTCGAATCGGCTACGTCAACAGACGGCCTGAAATGAACGCTTACGGTGATGGTGCGGTGTCGCCGGAGAACACGACACGGGTGCCGGCGACGGCGACGGCGAAGGCCAGCGCGAAGGTCTCGACGAGCGGTGGATGCACGGTACGTATCGCGCTCACCTCGAGCCCGGCGACGTCGCGCACCTCGCCCGCGTCGAGCGTGAGGACGCGCACGAGGGAGCTGAGGTCGGGTCGGCCCTCGTCGGCGATGCGCAGCGCGATGTCGGCGTCCATGGCCGCGAGAAACGTCTGCCAGTAACGCTCGAGCCCGTCCGGCCCGTACACCGTCACCGGGGTCGTGAGCCCGGCGGTCCAGGCAGTGTGCAGCAGCGCGCCGAGCTCGAGGTAGTGGTCCGAGTGCAGGTGCGTGACGAAGATCAGCGACAGGTCCTCGAGCGCCATGCCCTGATCGACCAGGCCACGTGTCACGCCGAGCCCGCAATCGACGACGATGCGCTGGCCGCCGAGGGTGAGCAGGTTCGACGTCGGCATCGCCGAGCCGGGCCGGATGGCGGGGCCACCCTTGGTGCCGAGCAGGGCAAGCGTGTCGGCGTCCGTCGTCCTGCTCGCGGCGTTCATGCGGAGGCGCCCGTGGCGAGCCCGGTGTCGATCATGTCGGACCCGCGTCGGCGGACGACCCGGAATCAGGCACTTCGGGATCGCGAGACGCCGCGTCTGTAGCCGCCGGCCCGCCCGTCCCCAGAGATGTGTACACGACGGGGTCGCCACCCGGCGCGCTCACGGTGGAACGCGCATCGACGCCGGTCGCCGCACCGGCGAGCGGAGCCGAATCGCCGGCCTCGAGGGCGTCCGATTCGGCAAGCGCCGCCCGCCTCACCGCGGCGCGCTCGTCGATCGTGTTTTCCAGTTCGTCGAAGGGCAGGGCGAGCAGCGACGAGCGGTCCTGGAACAGGGCCTGTCGACCGGCCGGCAACGCATCGAGCGTGGCCGCGTTGCCATCGACGTGCGCCTGCATCGATTCCGCCTTCAGCACCCGACGCCGAACGCGAATCTTTCGCTCCAGCGTAAGTGGCGCCTGGCGAGTCTCCCCGGTGACCGCATCGAACAGACGGTTGATGTCGGCCGCCTGTTCGAGCGCTGCCTGCCTGGCATCCTTCAGTGTCTGTTCCGCCGCGCGAAGCTCGCGAATGCTGTCGTTCGCGGACGCGAAGTCGTCGTCGTCCGACAGCGCCACGTTCACGGCCCGGATGCGCTCGACGAGAGCGTGCTGCCACTCGTCGAAGTTCGATTCCCTGAGTTCTCCGGTCAAGGTGATCGTCAGGTCCCTCATGCGGTGGGCGAGCTTCGGAACGGTGGGCCGGCGATGGTAGCAAGGGCGCGCGCAAGCCGCTCACGCGTCGAAGCGGTGTGCGTAACCGGATGTAGACTGGCCGATGGTCGAGTTGTTTCCCCCTCGAGGGCGCGTCTACTCTGGGCGGCCGTCGCCGGGGAGGCCACTGATGAAGAGCCGAGAGTCGAGGATGATGTGGTCGACGGGCAGGCGCGGGGCTCGGGCCGTTCGTCCGGTATGTCCGATCGCCGTGACCGTGTTGTCGATCGTCATGCTGACGCTGGTCGCCGCCCCCTCGGCGCACGCTCAGGACCAGCGGCTCGGACAGCCGTCATCGACGCTCAAGTCGGGCGCCGGCGCACCCTCGGGCCGATCCCCGTTCGAGATCGGCATCGCGACGTTCCGCGGACCGAGGCTGACCTTCTCGCGTCCGGTCGATCCGAGGTACTCCGGTGAACGGACGATCGGCGCGATGGCACAGGGACTCCCCCTGGATCAGGACAGCCCGCTCGACCGATTGCCGAGTGGCGGTCGGGTCCGTGTCGAACTGGAGTACCGGACCGACGAGGAATCGTGGTCGCAGGGCCGGCGCGTCGTGCCGGCGGCCCGAGCGCTGCGGGCCGGTCGTGCTCGCGGGTCGCGGCTCGAGGCCGTCCTGCCGCAGACCGTCACGCTCGCCGATCGTAGCGCCTCCGATGCGCCTCGGTGGCTGTCACCCGACTACAGTCGACGCCCGGTCGCGTTCGCGGCCGGCGACGTCGTGCATTACCGCTGGCTGGTGCGGTCAGCGAACGGTCGCGTGTCCCGAGAGCCTGCGCGCACGTTCCTGATGCCGAGGCCCTTCACCGTCGCGATGATGGGGGACTCCTTCGGCGCGGGAGAGGGTGCGCCCAACGTCGACAAGCCCACCCTGCTGAAGCCTGCCAGCAGCGAACACGTCCCGGTGGGCGACATCATTTCCTCCGGCGCGGAGGGCTTCGAACACTTCGCGCGGTGGGAGGGGTGGCAGGACGAGGATGAGGGCGAGTCGGCAGAGGCGCCGGAAGCCTCGCAGGGACGGGGCGCGCACCGCTCGCGTCACAGCGGTCTCGCGCAGGGGCTCGCCCTGTTCGAGCGCCGGTTTCCGGCGGTGTGGGTGGAGTCCCTGCACACCGCCATCTCCAGCGCGACCATCGGTCCGGGAAACGCCGAGGGCGGTCCGAACGCCCAGGGCATGCTCGTGGGCTTCGATGGGGGGCGCGAACTCTTCCTGGAGACGTCCCTGTCCGTCAACGTCGTGCGCGTCGCTCGCGATCTGGAAAACAGGCTCGATCTGATCCACGCGGCCGACAACGAACTTCCGCCACAGTTGACCACGCTCGAACGCTGGATCGGCGAGGAGGGCATGGGCTACGCGGACGTGGTGCTGCTGTCGGCGGGCGGCAACGACGCGGGCTTCGGCAGCATCATCAACAAGGCGATCACCGGTGTGTTGACGCACTTCTTCGATTCGACCCGACGGGTGTTCGACGAAGGCCTCTTCGAGGGCGGTGAAGCCGCGTCCCTGATGTTCGCGGGCTTCGACGACATCGTCTTTCCGAATGATCGCCGTCGCTTCGTCCTGTGGGCGAACTACCCGAATCTCACCCGCGACGAGAACGGGCGGCACGCCGGGCTGGCCGAGCTCCGCCAGACCCACGAGATCGGCCTGGAAATCGCGCGGGAATTCGGTCGGGGCGTGCTGGGAGGCTTCCTCGGTGCCGTGCTGTCGCCCTTCGAGGCACCGCAGGCGATCGTCGAGGCCCACGTCGACTACGAGCGGGCACTCATCGAGCGAAACCTCAACCCCGGCATCCTCGCCTTGTCGCTCACCATGTCCGCGGACGACATGCGGCTCGCGGAGCGTCTGCTGCTCGACGCACTCAATCCGGCCGTGGAACGCTGGTGCGGGCAACGCGCGGAGACGCGGCCCCGGCTGTCGGATGACGCGGCCGTCTGCGATCGGGTCGACATCGCGGCCCGATCGTTCCGCCATGGCATGCCGGCACGTCGCGGCGCGCGCTGGTTCAATACCTTCTTCGACTCGACCCGTGAAGTCTGCGGCGGGATGGACTGCACCGTGCATCCGAATGCGACCGGATTTCGCGAGATCTACGCCGAGCCGCTCGCGCGCGCGCTCCACGAGAAGTACAAGCGGGTGCTGGCCGACGAAATCGATAACCCGGTGGATCTCACCGACCTGCCTCGGCCATCGGCCTCCCGGATCGATGCGCTTGCCGCGGCCCGCGAGTCGGACGCCGAACAGCTCAGGCGACGCCTGCCGGAACGCGAGTCCCTGCGCGACATGATCCTGCGCCTGAATCCGGAACTCGAGCTTGCCAAGGAGCACGTGGACATCATCGTGCAGTACCTCCAAAAGGTCGATCCGGCGTCGGTCGAGCCGTTCCTGACGGCGATGCGCTTGCGCTGAGTGAACGCTACCCCAGGCCCGGCATCCACAAGGCGAGCCCCGGGAACGCGACCAGCAGGCCGACCAGCAGCAAGGAACACCCGATGAACGGCAGGGCGGCGACGTAGATGTCGCGCATCGTCGTCTCGGCCGGCGACACGCCCTTCATGACGAAGAGCAGCAGACCGAACGGCGGCGTGGTGAAGCTGATCTCGAGGGCGAGGAGCATGATCAGGCCGAACCAGACCGGATCGAAGCCGAGGGTGAGCGCGAGCGGGAAGTAGATCGGCACCGTCAGCAGCATCATCGAGATCTGCTCCATGAACATGCCGAGCAGGAGCAACACGCCGAACATGACCAGCAGCATCGCGAGCGGGGCGAGGTCGTGGCCGGTGGCCCAGTCGATCAACCCGCTCGACGCGCCGGAGAAGGCGAGCAGTTGACTGAAGGTCGCCGAGCCGAACACGATGAGGTAGGCCATCAGGGTGACCCGCAGCGCGCCACGCAGCGAGTTGCGGATCGTCTCGAGAGTGAGGCATCGGTAGATGGCCGCGAGGACGAGTACCCCGAGCGCCCCGAAGGCGGCAGCCTCCGAAGGCGTGACGATGCCCGCGATCATCGACAAGACGATGATCACCATGACGCCGATCATCGGGATGACGTCGCGAAGCAGCAGTATCGCGCGGGCGCCGAGTGACAGGGTCTCGACGTCGTAGGCCGGTGCGGCTGACGGATCGAGGCGTGTCTGAAGGGCGATCAGAGCGATGTAGAAGCCGGCGAGCATCAGCCCGGGCACCACGCCCGCGATCAGCAGGGCGCCGACATCGATCTGCGCGAGCGTGGCGAGCAGCACGGCCAGCGCCGACGGCGGGATGATGATGGCGAGCCCGCCGGTGCCGAGGATCGGCCCGATGCTCATGTGCCGCTTGTAGCCGCGGCGGTTCATCTCGGGGACCATCAGGGAGCCCAGCAGGGCCGTGGACCCCATCGACGAACCGGACAAGGTCGAGAAGGCGGTGCCGCCGATCACCGTGACGTAGCTCAGGCGCCCCGGCAGGCGTCCGAGCAAGCGGTCGATCGCGCCGAACATGCGTCCGCCGAGCCCGGAATGGAAGAAGACTTCGCCCATCAGCAGGAACAGCGGAATGGGCACCAGGGCGTAGTTGGTCAACGCGCCGAGCCCGTTGTTGAGGAGCTGGACCACGCCACGCTCGCCACCCATGAAGATCCACGCTCCGACGATGTTCGCCGCGAGAAAGGCCAGAGCGACCGGCATGCCGATCGCCATCAGCGCCACGATGGTACCGAGCAGCAGGCCGAGTGCCTGATACCACTCCATCAGGAAAGCCTCATTCGTGGATGCCCGCCTCGCCGGAATGCAGCAGCTCGGTGCCGAGGGTGAAGCGCAGGAACTCGACGGTCATGAAGCCGAAGCTCAACGGGTAGGCCACGCTCAGGAGCGCGCGCGGATAGTAGTAGGCGCGCACGTCGAAGTCGCGACGCTCGAGGTTGCTCAGGAAGAGCTGCAGGCCGTACCAGGCCAGCACGAGACACACGAGCACGCAGAGCAAGGCGACCAGGCGACTGACCCACCGGCGCAAGGTCGGCGGCAGGGCGGCGGTGACCAGTTCGATGTGCACATGGCCGCGTTCCCGAACGAGCCAGGGCGCACCGAGCATGGTCATGTAGAGCAGGGCGTACTCGGCCGAGGTGAACAACCACGCCCACGGCTGCAGGCCGACGTTGCGCATGCCGACGGAGGCCACGACCGACACCATGAGCCAGGCCAACGACAGGGCCGCGACGACCGCCATCCCGTGCAGCAGGAAGTCGTACGTTCGCGTCAGCGGTCGCACGCGCCCTCGCTCCGTCCGCCCTGCCGGCCCGCGAGGCGCTACTGGTCCGCTTCGGCGTCGTAGAAGCGCTCGATCAGGGCATCGTAGTTGCCGTCACCCTGTGGGCTGTCGGCCATCAGTCCCTGCATGCGCTCCCAGGTGTTCTCGCGAGCGGCCGCAAGGTAGTTGTCGCGGGCCTCGCCTTCCAGCTCGATGACCGTCATGCCGCCTTCCTCGAGCGCGGCGAAGTCCTCGTCACGCTTCGCGCCGAGCGCTTCGACACTGTCCTTCTCGTGCTCGATGGCAACGTCCTGAAGGATCTGGCGAGACGCCTCGCTGAGGCTGTCCCACTTCTCCAGGTTGACCACCACCCCGAGGTCGGTCGAGAAGAAGCAGGGCTCGATGCGGTAGTTCAGGAACTCGTTCCACTTCAGGTCGATCAGCCCGATCTGCGTCCAGCCCGTCGCGTCCACCACGCCGCGCTGCAACGCCGCGTACACCTCGCCGGTCGGCAGGTCGATGACCTGGGCGCCGAGATAGTTGCCGAAGAAGGCGTTGTAGACCGCGTTGCCGCGCAGCTTCAGGCCATCGACCTCGAGATTGCCCGCGTCGTCGAACGAGGGCTCGTCCCGGGTCCAGAGGTTGTAGCAGACCCCGCTGTCGAACCAGCCGAGGTACTTCACCCCCATCTTCTCCTGGTGGATCTCGTCCATCAGCGCGGTGCCGCCGTTCTCGCGCGTCTCGACCGCGGTCAGGTTGGACGCCACCATGGCGTCCTTCTCGGGCACGGTGCCGCCATAGAAGCTGCCCGGGGTGTAGACCATGTCCACGATGCCGTCGCGTACGGCATCCGGCTGCTGGAACATGCCGATCGCCTCGGGACCGCCGCGCACGTCGATGCGGATCACGCCCTCGCCGGCTTCGTTGACCTTGTCGACGAAGCTCAGGAAACTCTGCGTATAGATGAGGGTGTCCGGAAACGCGTGTACTGCCGACAGCGCGTCCTCGGCGTGTGCGTTCGGCGCCACCAGCGCGGCGCCGGCCAGCAGGCCGTACAGCAGGGATCGGTTCATGCTCTTCTCCTCGGGTTCGGGCGCGCGTCAGTCACGCCTCGTCGGTATCCGGACGCCGGCGGCGTTCGTGGTCTGCGGCGAGGCCGCGGTGTCGGCGGGCCAGGCCCAGCGCGCCTCACGCCTTCGCAGGTCGCGATGACGAGCGATGCGGCTCGCGTGCGCCAGCGTGAGATCGATGTCGTCCCAGCCGTTGACGAGCCGGGTCCGCCAGCTGTCGTCGAGCGCGAAGGGGAGGCTCGTCCCGGCGATCGACAACGTCGAGTCCTCGAGCGACACGCGCATCGTGGCGCTGTCGTCGCCGACGATGCCCTGGAGGGTCGATCGCGCGCCCTCGTCGATGCGCGCCGGCAACAGCCCGTTGTTGATGGCGTTGGCGGCGAAGATGTCACCGAAGCCGGGGGCGATGATCACGCGAATCCCGGCATCGACGAGGGCGTATACCGCCGCTTCGCGCGAGGAACCGCAGCCGAAGTCGTGTCCGGCGAGCAGGATGCTCGCGTCGGGATGGCGCTCCAGCGGGAAGTCGGCAAGCCGTTCGCCGTGCGCGTCGCGTCGGAGATCGTGCAGCAGGCAATCGCCGTAGCCGTCGGCACGCGGCCGTGACATGAATCGCGCCGGGATCAGCTGGTCGGTGTCGACGCCGTCCATGGCGAGCTGGACGAGCGTTCCGACATGTGTCGTCCAGCCGCTCACGATCCTGTCCTCGGCGACGGACGCTCGCGCACGTCGACGATGCACCCCGCTATGGCCGCGGCGGCCACCATGGCCGGGGACATCAAGTGGGTGCGCGAGCCGGGCCCCTGGCGGCCGCGGAAGTTGCGGTTCGTGCTCGAGGCGCAGCGTTCGCCAGGGGACACGCGGTCGCCGTTCATGCCCACGCAGAGCGAGCAGCCGGAACCGGCCCACTCCAGACCCGCCTCGATGAAGACACGGTCGAGCCCCTCGGCCTCGGCGGCCGCCTTGACGGTGCGGGAGCCGGGCGAGACGAGACCCGGCACCCTGGCGCGGTTTCCGTCGAGCACGGCCGCCGCCGCTCTCAGGTCCTCGAGCCGTCCGTTGGTGCACGAGCCGAGGAAAACGCGATCGACCGGCGTTCCCGCCAGCGCCTGACCCGCTCTCAGCCCCATGTAGTCGAGCGCGGTTCGTGCGACTGTCGCCTCGCCCTCCGGCAGGACGGCGGGGTCGGGAACGTGTCCGTCGACGGCGATCGATTGATCCGGACGGATGCCCCAGCTCACGGTGGGCGCGACGGCGGCGGCGTCGATGACCATCTCTCGATCGAAGACCGCATCGGCGTCGCTCGACAGCGTGCGCCAACGCGTCGTCACGCGCTCCAGGTCCTCGCCTCGCGGCGCCCGCGGACGCCCACGAACGTAGTCGATCGTCGTCTCGTCCGGAGCGATCAGCCCCAGTCGGGAGCCGCCCTCGATCGAGAGGTTGCACAGCGTCATGCGCGCGTCCATGGAAAGGCGCTCGATCGCGGCGCCTGCGTACTCGATCGCGTGACCCCGGGCGCCGCCGGCGCCGAGCTCGCTGATCCAGTGCAGGGCCAGGTCCTTCGCGGTGACACCTTCGCCCAGCGAACCGTTCACCGTTATTCGCAGCGCCCGGGGTTTGCGCTGCCAGATAGTCTGCGTGGCGAGCACGTGCGCGACTTCCGTCGCCCCGATGCCGAAGGCAAGTGCCCCGAAGGCGCCGTGCGTCGACGTGTGGCTGTCGCCGCAGTTGATGAGCAGGCCCGGCAGCGTCAGACCGAGCTCGGGGCCGACGACGTGGACGATGCCCTGCTGCGGGTGATCGAGATCGAGCAGCTCGATGCCGTGCCGTCGCGCGTTCTCGGCCAGCGTCCGGATCATGCGCGTGGCCGCGACGTCGACGGTGCCCCGCTCGGCCCGCACGGGCGCGTAGTGGTCGGTGACCGCAAGCGTCAGGGCAGGCTCGGCGACGGGCAGCTCGCGCGCAGCCAGCTTCGCGAACGCGTGATGCGATCCCTCGTGCACGAGATGGCGATCGACCCAGAGAAGCGACTTCCCGTCCTCGTCCCGAAGGATCTCGTGCGAGGACCACAGCTTGTCGAGCAGTGTGCTCGGCGGTGCCTGTTCGTCCGTGTCCGACACCCGGTTGTTCCCTCGCTGTCCCCGCGAGCGGGAGTGATGCCGAACGGCCCGATGGCCGGCTACCCACTGCCTGCCTTCGCTTGCACGGTGACGATCGTGTGGCAGCGTTGCCCGTCACACGCCGCGCCCAGGGCGTCTTGTGCGCCATCGAAGTGGCGGGGTAGCATCGCGATTCGAGCATAAACGGGTATCGGATACCGTACAAGTTCCTCCCGACACGGCACGGAAGCGGTTGCTGTCGTGGCCTCCAGACAACCGCGGATCCGATCGAGATGAACAGCAAGGACACGCCCGATTCCGGCCTCGGCGCCGACCGGGGCGCCACGGCCGCGGGCGATGGCATCGACCCGGTGACGCTGGCCGTGCTGGCCGGCCGCATGGAACAGATCGCCGACGAGATGGACGCCACCCTGTTCCGGGCCGCGTTCAATCCCATCATCGCCGAGGCGCACGACGCGAGCCACGGGCTCTACGACGCGACCAGTGGCGACACGCTGGTGCAGGGCAAGTCGGGCCTGCCGATCTTCGTCGGCGTCATGTCCTTCGCGGTCAAGGCGGTGATCGACAAGCTCGCCGTCGACGACGACCTGGCCGATGGCGACATCTTCATCTTCAACGACGCGCACATCGGTGGCACCCATCTCTCCGACATGCGCCTGGTGCGGCCCTACTTCCACGACGGGGAACTGTTCTGCCACCTCGCCTCGGTCGGTCACTGGCACGATCTCGGCGGCGCGGTTCCGGGGAACTACAACCCCGGCGCCACCGACGTGTTCCAGGAAGCGATCGTCGTTCCACCGGTACGTCTCGCGCGCGCCGGCACGATCAACACCGACATCATTGACATCCTGATGAGGAACACCCGCCTGCCGCAGTCGGCCGAGGGGGATCTCGCCGCACAGGTCGCGGCCCTCGATCTCGGCATGCGCCGCATGGACGAACTGCTCGGCGAGTACGGGGCCGCGACTGTCAGGGCGGCATTCGTGGCGCTCGGCAACCGGGCCGAGCGGCTGATGCGCTCGGAGCTCGCCGCGCTGCCGGACGGGCGCTGGACGGCGGAAGACTTCCTCGACAACGATGGCATCGATGCGGCCTCGCTGCCCGTTCGCGTGAGTCTCGGCATCGCGGGGGACACCATGACCCTCGACTTCGAGGGCACCGCTCCGCGCTGTGCGGGGCCGGTGAACATCGCCTTGCCCACCGCCATCGCCACGGCCTACGTCGCCATCAAGCACCTGTTCCCGGAGCTACCGGCGAACGCGGGCGTCATGCGCCCGATCGACGTGCGGGTGCCGGAAGGCTCCTTGCTCGCGGCAGAGTTCCCCGCGCCCGTCGGCGGCTACACCGAGACCATCCTCCGCATGATCGACGTGATCTTCTGCGCCGCCGCGAAGGCCTCGCCCGAACGGGTGGTCGCCAATGCCTACGGCACCATCAACGCGCTGTCGATCGCCGGCCGGCGCCGGGACGGGAAGCCCTGGGTCATGTTCAGCTTCTACGGCGGCGGCCACGGTGCCTGCATCGACGGCGATGGTCTGAATCACGGCAACGCGCCGATCTCGACCGCCACGATTCCGCCGCTCGAGATCCTCGAGGCGGCTTACCCGATCCTGTTCAGGCAGTGGGCGTTGCGTCCCGACAGCGCGGGCGCCGGCGAGTACCGCGGCGGCGTGGGCGCGATCTACGAGATCGAGGTGCTGGAGGAAGCGGGCGCCGAGGCCTTCCTGTTCGGCGAGCGTGGCCGTCATCCGCCGCGTGGCATCGCGGGCGGCGGGAACGCCGCACTGAACGTGTTCTCGTGGGAGCACGACGGTGAACGGGCGACGCCGCCACTGCACTCGAAGATGCGCGGCATCCGCCTGCGGCAGGGTGAGGCGGTCAGGCTCGAGACGCCGGGTGGTGGCGGCCATGGCGAGGCGCGCGCGCGCGATCCGGCGGCGGTGGCGGCGGATGTCCGGCGCGGACTGGTCAGCGAGACACGGGCCGATGCCTGTCACGGGCGCGACTGGCGATCGGTGGCGTCGTGACGAGCGCATCTGGCACGGGACCCGCGCTCGTCATCGGTGTCGATGTCGGTGGCACGTTCACGGATGTGTTCGTGCTGAACGAGGCCGACGGCTCCGCCGCGGTGGCGAAGGTGCCGACCACGCGCCCGGACCAGTCGGGCGGCTTCCTCGACGGCGTCGGACGTCATGTGGAGAATCTGGCCGACGTGGCCGTGGTCGTGCACGGCACCACGGCAGGCACGAACGCGCTGCTCGAGCGCAAGGGCGCACGCAGCGGCGTCATCACGACGGAAGGGCTGCGTGACGTGCTGGAGATGCGTCGGCGCGACCGGCCGCGCACCTGGGGACTTCGCGGGCGCTTCGAGCCGGTGGTGGATCGGACCTGTCGGCTAGAGGTGCCGGAGCGGACGCTGGCGGATGGCAGCATCCGGACCCCGGTCGATCTGGATGCGGTGCGAGTCGCCGCGCGGCAGCTGATCGCCGACGGCTGCGAATCGGTGTCGGTGCTGTTCGCCAACGCCTACGCCAATGCCGGAAACGAGACGCTGGCGGTGGCCGCGGTGCGGGAGCTCTGGCCCAATCCGCATGTCGCGGCGTCGTCCGAGATCCTGCCCGAGATCCGCGAGTTCGAGCGCTTCTCCACCACCGCGCTGAACGCCTACCTGCAGCCCGAGGTATCGGGCTATCTGCACAGACTCGAGGCCTCGCTCAGAGGTGGCGGCTTCGGCGGAGAATTCATGATCGTGCAGTCGAACGGCGGCGTCATGGGCGTGGAGACGGCTTGCCGCCTGCCGGTCCGCACGGCGCTGTCCGGGCCGGCGGCCGGTGTCATCGCCGCGGGCTACATCGCCGGCTGTGCGGGCTTCGACAACGTCGTCACCGGCGACATGGGCGGCACGAGCTTCGACGTCTCGCTGATCGCCGACGGCCGCACGATGCTCGGTCCCGAGACCGCCATCGACTTCGGCCTGGTGGTGCGCACGCCGATGATCGAGATCGCGACCATCGGCGCGGGTGGCGGGTCGATCGCCCGGGTGGACGCGGGCGGATTGCTCGCGATCGGACCCGAGAGCGCGGGGTCGGACCCGGGGCCGGTCGCCTACGGGCTCGGCAACGATCGGCCGACCGTGACCGATGCCAACGTGGTGCTCGGCCGTATCGATCCGCACGGTCCGATCGGCGGGAAGCTGGACATCCTCGATGTCGCGGGAGCAGAACGAGCGATCGACGAGCATGTCGCTCGCCCGCTCGGCCTCGACACGACCGCCGCGGCCGAAGCCATCCTGCGCGTGGCCAACTCCCGCATGGCCGGCGCGATCCGGCTGGTCAGCATCGAGCGAGGCTTCGATCCCGAGCGCTTCGTGTTCATGCCGTTCGGCGGCGGGGGCGCCCTTCACGTCGGCGCGCTGCTCGCGGAGACGGGCATCGCGCGGGCGCTCGTGCCGCGCTACCCCGGCGTGACGAGCGCGATGGGCTGCGTGATCGCCGACATGCGGCAGGACTTCGTGCAGACGGTGAACAGCGCGCTCGACGCGCTGGACGAGGTGCTGCTGGTGGACACGATCCAGACGCACGTCGATCGGGGCATGGCGTCCCTGGCCGACGCCAACGCGCGATTCGTCTCGCGCGAGGCGAGCGTGGAACTCGACATGGCCTACGCGGGCCAGACGCACACGGTGGCCGTGCCGCTATCCATCACGATCGTCGACGGACGGGTTCAGCCCCTCGCCCGGGACGCGATCGGCGCCGCGTTCGACGCGACGTACCGGCAGTCGTTCGGGCGCGTGCTCGAACGTGGCGTGCGACGCGTCGTCAACCTGCGCAGCACCGTGATCGGCGAGCGGCCGAAGTTCGACCTTCGCACGCTCGTGCCGCAGCCGGATGCGGCCGCTCCCGGAGCGATTCCCGCCGCTCCGGCGCCGAAGGCGATGCGTCGGGTGCATGTCGGCAAGCGCTGGCACGACACGGCCATCCACGATCGACTGGCGTTGCCGGTCAGCTGCGTGATCGACGGGCCGGCCATCCTCGAGCAGCCCGATACCACCGTGCTGGTCGATCCGGGTCTGCGCGCCACCGTGGATGCCTTCGGCAACACGCTGATCGAGGCCGTGGAGGGCCGCTCATGAGCGATCCGACGATGTGGGACCTGTCGCGCACGGCCCTGCTCACGATCGATCTGCAGAACGATTTCCTGCATCCGGACGGCGCGTACGGTCGAGCCGGGCAGGGCGCCGCATCGATCGCCGCGTTGCCGTCGCGCATCGCACCGTTGGTCGCCGCCCTCCGTCGGCGGGGCGCCACCTACCTGTCCGCCCAGTTCACGCTGGTGCCCGGGCGGGATGACGAACCGCTGATCTCGCCGCACCTGAAGGCCCTGCGACCCTTTCTCGACAAGGGCGACTTCGCCCCGGGTGCCTTCGGCCACCGTCTGGTCGACGAGCTGTCACCGGCGGACTTCGTGATCGAGAAGGTCGCCTATTCGGCCTTCTACCAGACTCGCCTCGAGTACGTGATGCGCGCGACGGGAATCGATCGGCTGATCGTCGGCGGCATCGTCACGAACGGCGGTGTTGCCAGTACCCTCCGCGACGCGCACCTGCGCGACATCGACACCGTGATGCTGAGCGACGGCTGCGCCGCGTTCGACGACGCGGTGCACACGGCGACCGTGACCTCGCTCGGTACCGTCACGCACGCGATGAGTTGTGCCGAGGCCGCAGCATGGCTGGAGGGCCCGGGATGAGCGCGCCGGGCGGGTTCGGCGCTCGGCTTCGTGCCCGACTCGGCGAGGACCGCATCCTCGTCGCCCCGGGCGTGTTCGATGCGCTCAGCGCGACCCTCGCCGAGGACGCCGGCTTCGAGGCCCTGTACCTCAGCGGGGCGGCGGTCGCCTACACGCGGCTCGGTCAGCCGGACATCGGCCTGGCCGCGGCCACCGAGATGGCCGACACGATGGCGCTGATCGCCGATCGCGTCGGGGTGCCGGTGATCATCGATGCGGACACGGGCTTCGGCAACGCGCTCAACGCGCAGCGCACGATGCGTCAGTACGAGCGTGCGGGTGCCGCGGGGCTGCAGGTGGAGGACCAGCGGCATCCGAAGCGCTGCGGTCACCTGAAGGACAAGGCGCTGATCGGCGTGTCCGAGATGAGCGGCAAGATCCGGGCGATGGCCGACGCGCGCGCCTGCGCCGACACGTTGATCGTCGCCCGTACCGACGCGATCGCGGTAGAGGGTTTCGAGCCGGCGCTGGCGCGGGCCGAGGCCTACCTCGAGGCCGGCGCGGATGTCCTGTTCGTCGAGGCGCCGCGAGACCGCGCGCAGCTCGTCGCCCTGTGCGAGCGGTTTGCCGGTCGGGTGCCGCTGCTCGCGAACATGGTGGAAGGCGGCGCGACCCCCGTCACGGACGCCGACGACTTGCAGGCGCTCGGGTTCTCGATCGCGATCTTCCCGGGCGGCATCGTCCGGGCGCTCGCCCGCACCGCGCAGGACTACTACGCGAGCCTGCACGCGCACGGCAGCAACGCGCCTTTCGCGAGCCGCATGTTCGACTTCGACGGTCTGAACGCGGTACTCGGCACCGGGGAGATGCTGGCCACGGGTCGACGTTACGACAGCGGCGAGCCGTCCGCGTGAGCCCGCCGTTGTCAGGGGGCGAGCCCGAGCGCGGGTCGGATATCGAGCCGACCGTGGCATCGCCCCCGCCCGGCGGTTTCGACGTGGAGGTCGAGACACTGATCATCGGCGCCGGTGCTTGCGGGCTGGTGGCGGCGCTGGCGGCCACGGAAGCCGGTCAGGCAGTCTGCGTGATCGAGGCCGATGCGGTGCCGGCGGGCTCGACCGCGCTTTCGGCAGGACTGATACCCGCCGCGGGGACGGCCTTGCAGTCCGCGGCCGACATCGACGATTCCCCCGAACGCTTCGCCGCGGACATCCAGCGGAAGGCGCGTGACGAGAACGACCCGGCGCTCGTCTCGGCGCTGGCCGAGGGGGCGGCGCCCGTGCTCGACTGGCTGACGACGCACCACGGCATGCCGTTCTCGCTGGTCGACGACTTCGACTACCCCGGCCACACGCGTCGTCGCATGCATGGCCTGCCGACCCGGGCAGGCCGCGAGCTGATCGACGCGCTGCGCGCCGCCTGCGAGCGCGCGGGGGTCGTCATCGTCTGCGAGCGTCGGGCGACGGTGATCCACCACGAAGGAACGCGCATCGATGGCGTGACCGTCCGTTGCCGAGACGGTAGCGAAGAGACGCTCGGCTGCGAGAAGTTGATCCTCGCCTGCAACGGCTTCGGCGGCCATCGCGCCATGGTGGCGCACCATCTCCCGGACATTGCCGACGGCCTCTGGTTCGGTCACGACGGCAACCGCGGCGAGGCCGTCCGCTGGGGCGAGCGACTCGGGGCGGTGAGCGAACATCTCGGCGCCTACCAGGGGCACGGCAACGTCGCCCACCCGCACGGCATCCTCGTCACCTGGGCGGTGATCACCGAGGGCGGCGTGCAGTTGAACGCGCAGGGGTGTCGCTTCCACGACGAGTCCACCGGCTACTCGGAAGCGGCGCGCGCGGTACTGGCGCAAGCCGGGGGTGTCGCCATCACCGTGTTCGACGAGCGCATCGCCCGCATCGCGCGCCAGTTCGAGGACTTCCGGCAGGCGGAAGCGGTCGGCGCGATCGAGCGTGCCGACACGCTCGGCGCACTGGCCGAGCGGTTCTCGCTGCCGGTCGATGCCGTACGGCGCTCGGTCGACGAGCGGCCCTCGACGGCGCCGGACGCCTTCGGACGAACCTTCGAAGGTCCACCACTGCAGCCTCCCTATCGAGGCGTGCGGGTCACCGGGGCGCTGTTCCACACGCAGGGCGGTCTCGTGACGGACGGCTGCGGTCGGGTGGCGCATGCCGACGGCGGGCACTTCCCGAACCTGTTCGCCGGCGGCGGCGCTGCCTGCGGCGTCTCGGGTGCTGCGGACCGTGGCTACCTCTCGGGCAACGGCCTGCTGAGCGCGGTGGTGCTCGGGTATCGGGCCGGGCGCGCCGCCATCGGGCGGACGGATGCCGCCGGGAGGGGCTAGTCTGCGCCTGCCCTGCTGGCGATTCTCGTCAGCCCACCTGACAGGATGGAACCGTGAAGACTCCCAAGGCGATCGAGCCGCTGATCCAGGATGGCCTGGTGGACGAGGTGCTGCGCCCCCTGATGAGCGGCAAGGAGGCCATCGTCTATCTGGTGCGCTGCGGCGACGACATCCGCTGCGCCAAGGTCTACAAGGACGTGGCGGTGCGGAGCTTCAAGAAGGCGGTGCAATACCAGGAGGGGCGCAAGGTCCGGAACACGCGGCGTCAGCGGGCCATGGAGAAGGGCTCGCGCTTCGGGCGCGACGAGCAGGAGAAGGTCTGGCAGAACGCCGAGGTGGAGGCGCTGTACCGACTGCGCGCCGCCGGCGTGCGGGTGCCCGAAGCCTACGGCTGCTTCGACGGGGTGTTGCTGATGGAGCTGATCACCGACGCGCACGGGGAGGTCGCGCCGCGCCTGAACGACGTGCTCGTTCCGCTCGAGCGCGTGGCGGAGGACCACGCGACGATGATGCGCTACGTGCTGCGCATGCTCTGCGTCGGGCTCGTGCACGGGGATCTGTCGGAGTTCAACGTGCTGATGGCGGCCGATGGCCCCGTGATCATCGACCTGCCGCAGGCGGTCGACGCGGCCGGCAACAACAGCGCACCCACCATGCTGGCCCGTGATGTCGCGAACATCACGCGCTACTACGCGCAGTACGTGCCCGAGCTCGCGGAGACGCGCTATGCGGAAGAGCTGTGGGCGCTGTACGAAGCGGGCGCGCTGCATCCGGACATGGCACTCACGGGCACCTTCGTCCGCGACGAGAGCGAGGCGGACGTCGGCTCGGTGCTGCAGGAGATCGAGGCGGCGTTTCGCGAGGAGATGGAGAAGCGCGAGCGCGCCAGGGACGACGATGAGTGAGTGCTGCAGCGCCCCCTCACCCGTGTGCCGGTACGGAAACTGTCTTATCATCGACCGATCGGTCAGTCCATCGAGCGGCGAACGACAGCCATGACGGATCCCATCGTGCAGACGAGCGACGCGGAGGCCCGTGATCGCGCGGAACGCTCGGCAGCGGCGCTGCTCGCGGGGGACGGGGCCTCGCGCCATCTCGGGATCTCGCTGGTGTCGGTCGCGCCCGGCTTCGCTCGCATGCGCATGACCGTCACCGCGATCATGGCCAACGGCCACCGGAGCTGTCACGGCGGCTACATCTTCACCCTCGCGGACTCGGCGTTCGCCGTCGCCTGCAACACGGCCAACCGCGTGACCGTGGCGGCCAGCGCCAGCATCGACTTCCTCGCACCGGCGCACGTCGGTGACGTGCTGCAGGCGGAGGCGAACGTGCGTCACCAGGGGCGGCGCACCGGCCTCTACGACATCGTCGTCGCGAACGGTGAGGGGCGTGCCATCGCCCTGTTTCGCGGTCGCTCGCACAGCCTCGACAAGGCGCTCTACGACGAACCGGAAACGGGGTCCGCGGCATGAGCGCGGCTGGCGTCGGCGACGCGCGGGAGGCTCGGGCATGAGCGACAGGCACAGCCTGCCGGGACTCGACCCGATCGAGAACGCGAGTCGTGACGAGATCGAGGCGCTGCAGCTGACGCGCCTGAAGGCGACGCTCGCGCATACTCACGCGAACGTCGCGCCGTTCCGGGTCCGGTGCGAGGCGGCCGGTGTCCACCCGGACGACCTCGTGGCGCTCGCCGATCTCGCGAAGTTCCCGTTCACCGTCAAGGACGATCTTCGCGACCAGTACCCCTTCGGGCTCACGGCCGTGCCGATGGACCAGGTGGTGCGCATCCATGCCTCCAGCGGAACGACGGGCAAGCCGACGGTCGTCACCTACACGCAGGACGACATCGATGCCTGGGCGGGCGTGGTCGCCCGCTCGATCCACGCGAGCGGTGGCCGGCGCGGCGACATCCTGCACGTGGCCTACGGCTACGGGCTGTTCACCGGTGGGCTCGGTGCGCACTACGGCGCCGAACGGCTCGGCTGTGCGGTGGTGCCGATGGGCGGCGGGCAGACCGAGAAGCAGGTGCAACTCATTCGCGACTTCAAGCCGCGCGTCATCATGGTCACACCCTCCTACGCGCTGAACATCGTCGACGAGATGGAGCGTCAGGGCATGGACCCGCGCCGGAGTTCCCTCGAGGTGGGGATCTTCGGGGCCGAGCCCTGGACCGGCAGCATGCGCGGGGAGATCGAGGGCCGTCTGGGCATCGATGCGGTCGACATCTACGGCCTGTCGGAAGTCGGCGGGCCGGGCGTCGCCAACGAATGCATCGAGACCAAGGACGGGCCGACCATCTGGGAGGACCATTTCTATCCCGAGATCATCGATCCGGAGACCGGCGCGGTACTGCCCGACGGCGCGTACGGCGAGCTGGTCTTCACCACCCTGACCAAGCAGGCCTTGCCGATGATCCGCTACCGCACGCGGGATCTGACGCGGCTGCTACCGCCGAACGCGCGCTCCATGCGGCGCATGGACAAGATCACCGGCCGCTCCGACGACATGCTGATCATTCGCGGCGTGAACGTGTTCCCGAGTCAGATCGAGGAACTCGTCCTGAAGGTGGAAGGCCTCGCGCCGCACTACCAGCTGGTGGTGGACCGCGAGGGCCACCTGGACGCGCTCTCGGTCACGGTCGAGCTCAGGGACGGCGTCTCGGAAGGCCTGGCCGATCCGCTGGGGGCTGAACTGCGCGAGCACATCAAGACCTACGTGGGCGTTGCCACGCGGGTAGACATCGTCCCCCCGGGTGGCGTCGAGCGCTCGCTCGGCAAGGCGAAGCGCGTCGTCGATCGTCGCCCGCCGCCGTGAGCCGACGCGGTGCGGACCGCCTCGGACGGGCCGCGGGCGATTCGATCGCCGCGCACGACACGCGCACGACACGCGAAGGACACGCGAAGCACACGCGCACGACAAGCGAACGACACAGCCAGGAGACCTGTCATGTACGCACAGATGGTCAAGACCGACGGAGCCGGGGTCAAGGCGTCCGACGAGATGACGGCCGAGGAGCGCGACTTCCAGGCGCGCATCGACGAGGGCTCGCGCATCGAGCCCAAGGAGTGGATGCCGGCAGGCTACCGCAAGACGCTCATCCGTCAGATCAGTCAGCATGCGCACTCCGAGATCGTCGGGCAGCTGCCCGAGAGCAACTGGATCACCCGCGCGCCGACCCTCGAGCGAAAGGCGATCCTGCTGGCGAAGGTACAGGACGAGGCGGGGCACGGCCTGTATCTCTACTGCGCGGCCGAGACGCTCGGCATCAGCCGTGACGAGATGTTCGAGCAGCTGCACTCGGGCAAGGCCAAGTACTCCTCGATCTTCAACTACCCGACCTTGACCTGGGCCGACATCGGCACCGTGGGCTGGCTGGTGGATGGCGCGGCCATCATGAACCAGGTGCCGCTCCAGCGAACCTCGTACGGCCCCTACGCCCGCGCCATGGTGCGCATCTGCAAGGAGGAGAGTTTCCACCAGCGGCAGGGCTTCGACATCATGATGAAGATGGCGCAGGGCACCGAGGCGCAGCGGCGCATGGCGCAGGACGCGCTGAACCGTTTCTGGTTCCCGGCGCTGATGATGTTCGGTCCGTCGGACGCCGAATCGGTGCACTCGGCGCAGTCGATGGCCTGGAAGATCAAGATCGACACCAACGACGCGCTTCGCCAGAAGTTCGTCGACCAGACGGTACCGCAGGCCACCTATCTCGGGCTGACGATTCCCGACGAGACGCTCGTCTGGAACGCGGACAAGTTCGGCGAGGGGCAGGGCGGCCACGACTTCGCCGAGCCCGACTGGGACGAGTTCTTCGCGGTCGTCTCCGGCAACGGTCCCTGCAACGCCGAGCGGCTCGGCGCACGGGTCGATGCCTGGGAAGCGGGGGCGTGGTATCGAGACGGACTCATGGCGCACGCGGACAAGCAGGCGGCGCGCTCGGCATCGAAGGACGCCGCATGAGTTCCGGCAAGGCCGCGCCTCGCCCGTCGGACGAACCGACCGACGAGCGCCCGGCGCGGCGGGAGTGGCCGCTGTGGGAGATCTTCATTCGCGGACAGCACGGCCTGAACCACCGGCACGTCGGCAGCTTGCACGCGCCGGACGCGGCGATGGCGATCGGCAACGCCCGTGATGTCTACACCCGCCGCAACGAGGGGGTCAGCATCTGGGCCGTTCGCTCGGCCGACGTGGTGGCGAGCGTGCCGTCGGAGAAGGGCCCGATGTTCGACCCGGCCGACGCCAAGGTGTATCGCCACCCGACCTTCTTCGACATCCCGGACGACGTGGGACACATGTGATGACGGGGGACGACGACGCCGTGTTCGAGTACCTCCTGCGCCTCGGGGACAACTGCCTGATCCTCGGGCACCGCACGTCCGAATGGTGCGGGCATGGCCCGGCGCTCGAGGAGGACATCGCGCTCGCGAACACCGCGCTCGACCTGATCGGGCAGACCCGGCTGTGGCTCTCGCTGGCCGGCGAGGTCGAGGGCGCCGGGCGAAGCGCGGATGATCTCGCCTACCGACGCGACGCGATGGACTTTCGCAACGTGTCGCTGGTCGAGCAGCCGAACGGCGACTTCGCCCACACGCTGGTGCGCCAGTTCCTGTTCGACGCCTGGCATCTGCCGACCCTGCATGCGCTCGCGCGCTCGAGCGACCCTCGTATCGCCGCGATCGCGGAGAAGGCCACCAAGGAAGTCACCTATCATCTCGAACGCAGCACCGATCTCGTGATCCGGCTCGGCGATGGCTCGGCGGAAAGTCACGCGCGCCTGCAGACGGCGCTGACGTCCCTGTGGCCATTCTCGGACGAACTCCGTGACCCTGACGACATCGAGTACCGGCTTGCTCGTGACGGCATCGCGCCTGCGCCGGACGCCGTGGTGGCGCAGTGGGAAGGGCATGTGTTCGAGGCCCTTCGGCGAGCGACGCTCGAGCGGCCCGAGGAAGGGCGCGGCCGCTTCAAGGGGCGCGGCAAGCAGGGTCGCCATGGCGAGCATCTCGGTCTCCTGCTGGCCGAGATGCAATCGTTGTCGCGGGCGCATCCCGGTGCGAGCTGGTAGCGCCGTGGACGACATCGAGGACCGGGCCAGCATCGAGCAGGTCTGGCGGTGGCTGGAGGAGGTGCCGGATCCGGAGATTCCGGTCATCTCGATCGTCGATCTCGGCATCGTGCGGTCCATCGTCTGGCAGGCTGGCACGCTGGTCGTGACCGTCACGCCGACCTACTCGGGATGCCCCGCGACACGCGTGATCAACGACGACATCGTCGCGCATCTCGACAGGCGCGGCATCGGGACGGTGCGCATGGAGCGTCAGCTCTCCCCGGCATGGACGACGGCGTGGCTGAGCGAGGCCGGACGCGAGAAGCTTCGCGACTACGGCATCGCGCCGCCGGTCGATGACGGTCCGGGCTGCGCCGTCGGCCAGTCGGCGGCCGGGGTCGCGCCCCTGCGCATGCTGCGCGCAGGCGACCTCGCGTCACTGGCCCAGCCGTCGCCCTCCTCGCCGTCGGTCGACTGCCCGCGCTGCGGCGCGGGCGATGCCGAGCGCATCAGTCAGTTCGGCTCGACGCCCTGCAAGGCGAGCTACCGCTGCAGCGAGTGCCTCGAGCCCTTCGACTACTTCAAGTGCATCTGACGCGCTCCTTCACCCTTCGACGGCTCGACCGAGACCACCCATGGCGCGCTTTCACCCCTTGCACGTGACCGACGTCCGGCACGACACGCGCGACGCGGTCGTGGTGACCTTGACGCCCGAGCCCGCCGAGCGCGCGACCTTCGACTTCATCCAGGGTCAGTACCTGACCTTTCGCCGGAACTTCGACGGCGCGGAGTTACGGCGTTCGTACTCGATCTGTGCGCCGAGCGGCGAAGGCGTCCTTCGCGTCGGTATCAAGCGCGTCGACGGCGGCGCGTTCTCGACCTGGGCCAAGGAGTCGCTGAAGCCGGGAGACACGCTCGAGGCGATGCCACCGACGGGCACCTTTCACGTGCCTCTCGAGCCCGCCCGTGCGCGCCGGCATCTCGGCTTCGCCGCCGGCAGCGGCATCACGCCGTTGCTCAGCCTCGTGGCGACGACGCTCGCCGCAGAGCCCGACTCGAGCTTCACGCTCGTCTACGGCAACCGCTCGCTGAGCTCGATCATGTTCCGCGAGGACCTCGAGGATCTGAAGAACCGGTACATGGGCCGCCTCAGCGTGATCCATGTGCTCGGTGGTGAAGGGCAGGACATCGCGTTGTTCTCGGGACGCATCGATGCGGCGAAATGCGCCCGGCTGTTCGAGCGCTGGATCGACATCGACAGCGTCGACGTGGCCTACCTCTGTGGTCCCGAGGCGATGATGCACGCGGTCTCGGGCTCCCTGCGCGATCACGGAGTCGCCGGCGAGAACATCAAGTACGAGCTGTTCGCCTCGTCGCAGCCTGGTCAGGCTGCCCGGCGAGCGGCGTCGGACGTCGGTCGGGCGAGCAGGGACGCGCGGTGCAGGGCGACCATCACGATCGACGGGGCAAGCAGCGTGATCGAGATGGCGGGCGAGGGCGAGAGCGTGCTCGACGCCGCGCTGGGCGCGAACCTCGACGCACCCTACGCCTGCAAGGCGGGCGTCTGTTCGACCTGTCGCGCGATGGTGCTCGAGGGCGAGGTCGAGATGGCGAAGAACCACGCGCTCGAGGACTACGAGGTCGCCCGGGGCTACGTCCTGACCTGTCAGTGCTACCCGTTGTCGGAAACCGTCGTCGTGAGCTACGACCGGTGAACACATCGGCGCCGGACAGGCCCGTGACGAGCGCCGGGCCCCGTCGTCTGGAAAGCTACGCCTGCGGTGAGTGGGTGCGCGGCACCCGGGACGGCAAGCCACTGCTGGATGCCGCGAACGGTGAGCCGGTCGCGTTGATCGACGCGACCGGACTCGATGTCGCGGGCATGCTGGTCCACGCTCGCGAGCAGGGTGGCCCCGCGCTTCGCGCGTTGAGCTTTCATCGGCGCGCATCGATGTTGAAGGCGATCGGCCAGGCGCTGATGGCGGAGAAGGAGCGGTTCTACACCTCGTCGATCGCGACCGGCGCGACGCGCACCGACGGCTGGATGGACATCGAGGGCGGGATCTCGACGCTGCTCACCTACGGCTCCCGGGGACGGCGCGACCTGCCGAATGCCCATGCCCTCATCGACGGGCCGACCGAAGCGCTCTCGACGGACTCGACGTTCTCCGCGCTGCACGTGCTGTCCTCGCTGGAAGGCGTGGCGGTGCACATCAACGCCTACAACTTTCCCTGCTGGGGCATGCTGGAGAAGCTTGCGCCGACCTGGCTCGCGGGCATGCCGGCCATCGTCAAGCCGGCGAGCCAGACGGCCTACCTGACCGAGCTGATGGTGCGACGCATCCTCGCGACGGGGTTGCTGCCGGCCGGCGCCCTGCAGTTGATCTCGGGGTCGGTCGGCGATCTGCTCGAGCATGTCGGCGCCCAGGACGTGGTCACCTTCACCGGGTCGGCGGCCACCGGGCACAGGCTCCGCGCCCACCCGACAGTGATCGCGAACGCGACGCGCTTCACCCTGGAGGCCGACAGCCTCAACGCCGCCGTGCTCGGCGTCGATGCCGGCCCGACGACGGTGGAGTTCGACCTGTTCGTGCGGGAAGTGGCGCGCGAGATGACGGCCAAGGCCGGGCAGAAGTGCACGGCCATCCGGCGCGTGATCGTCCCGAGGCGGCACGCCGATGCGCTCGTCGCGGCCCTCGGCGCGAGGCTCGGCGAGACGACGCTCGGCGATCCGCGCGACGAGCGTGTGCGCATGGGGCCACTCGTGAGCCTCGCTCAGCGGGACGAGGTGCGACAACGCGTCGCCGAACTCGAGACGGAGGCCGAGATCGTCCTGGGAGATCCGGCACGAGCGGACCTCGCGTCGGGCGATGCCGACCGGGGCGGCTTCATCAACCCGGTGCTCCTCTACTGCGACCGTCCGGAGGCGGCCACGGCCGTGCACGAGATCGAGGCCTTCGGACCGGTCGCGACGGTGATGCCCTACGACAGCCGCGCTGAGGTGGTGTCGCTCGTGCGGCGCGGCGGAGGCAGTCTCGTCGCCTCGGTGTTCACCGACGACGCGGCATTCGCCCGGGAGATCGTTGCCGGTCTCGCGCCGTGGCACGGCCGCGTCATGCTCGGCAACCGTCTGAGCGCGAAGAGCTCGACGGGCCACGGCTCGCCGCTGCCGATGCTCGTGCACGGCGGACCGGGCCGCGCCGGTGGCGGCGAGGAGCTCGGCGGGGTGCGCGCGGTCAAGCACTACCTGCAGCGCACCGCGGTGCAGGGCGCCCCCGCGCTGCTGACAGCCGTTGCCGGACGCTGGGTACCCGGCGCGCCCACCCGCCGCTCGGACGTGCACCCCTTCCGCAAGTCACTGGCCGAGCTCGAGATCGGCGACGCGATCGTCACCGGCACGCGTGAGGTCACGCTGGCCGACATCGAGCATTTCGCCGCGTTCACGGGCGATACCTTCTACGCGCACATGGACGAGGCGGCAGCTCGCGCCAATCCCTTCTTCGACGGTCGAGTCGCCCACGGCTACCTGATCGTCTCCTTCGCCGCGGGACTGTTCGTCGACCCTGCACCGGGCCCGGTGCTCGCGAACTACGGGGTCGACGACCTGCGTTTCCTGGCACCCGTCAACCCTGGCGACGTGCTGCAGGTGACGCTCGTGTGCAAGCAGATCGATCCGCGGGACACGGCCGAGTACGGTGAAGTTCGCTGGGACTGTACCGTGACCGATCAGGAGGCGAGCGTGGTGGCCCAGTACGACGTGTTGACGCTGGTGGCCAAGGACCGGTCGTGAAGGGTCATCGTTGTATTTCCGGTGTCTGATGGATGCTCTGCCGGAGCGAGCGCTCGACTACCGGTCGAAGCGAATGCTCGAGCGGTGGTTCGGGCGGCGGTCAAGGCGGCGGTCAAGCGGCGGTCAAGGCGGCGGTCAAGCGACGGTCAAGGCGGCGGTCAAGGCGGCGTTCAAGCGACGGTCAAGCGACGGTCAATACGGCGGGCAATACGGCGCCGAGTACGGCGCCGAGGAATGCGGTTCAAGTGGCGCGCGAAGCGCCTGTTCACGTGCTTTCTCTCGTATTTTTCAAAGTGCATTCCCGAGGTGTCCGGCCGCTCGCGCAGGGAATGAATTTACCGGAGTCGGACCTGACGAGGCATCGCGGGAGGACCGGCCGATCGGCGTGACAACGCCAGAGTCTTGTGCCTACAATGAATTGGCGTCGCGTCTTGCACGGGCGTGCGAAACGATAGGTCGAGCCTGTCCGGTTCGGCCTTCGGGCGACACGGTCGCCCGGTTCACGATCGACCGAGGGGAATGTCTGATGTCCGGAATCAAGTCGGTATTGCGCCCGCTCGCAGCGGCCGTCGTCGCCGCGCTGGCCTCGACCGGCGCGCCGGCTCAGGAGGTGACGCTGAAGCTCCACCAGTTCCTGCCGGCTCAGGCCAACGTGCCGGCGCTGATACTGGACGTCTGGGCCGACAAGGTCGAGGAGGCCTCGGAAGGTCGCATCGAGATCGATCGCTTCCCGTCGATGCAGCTCGGGGGAGCGCCGCCCGACTTGATGGACCAGGCCATCGACGGCATTGCCGACATCGTCTGGACCGTGGTCGGCTACACCCCCGGTCGCTACCCCTCGACGGAGGTCTTCGAGCTGCCGTTCATGGTCGACGACGCGCGTGCCGCGTCCTGTGCGTACTGGAACATGTTCGAATCGCACATGGCCGACACCGAATTCGCGGCCGTGAAGATTCTCGGCACCTGGGTGCACGGCCCGGGCGTGCTTCACACCAGCGAGCCGGTCGAGACACCGGCCGACCTGCAGGGCATGAAGATCCGCGGTGGTTCACGCCTCGTCAACGAGCTGCTCGAGTTGTCCGGCGCGACCCCGGTCGGCATGCCGGTCCCGGCCATCTCCGAATCCCTGTCCAAGGGTGTCATCGACGGCGCGACGATTCCCTGGGAAGTGACCACGGCGTTGAAGGTGCCCGAGCTGGTCGACTTCCACACCGAGTTCGAGGGGCCGGCGCTCTACACCCTCACCTTCGTCCTCGCGATGAACACGGAGGCCTACGACGGCCTGCCGGATGATCTGAAAGCCGTCGTGGACGACAACTCCGGCCTGAATCTCTCGATCTTCGCCGGCGGCACGATGGCGGATGCTGACGGTCCTGCCCGGGAGTTCGCCGTCGAGAACGGCAACGAGATCCTGACGGTCACGGACACGAGCGAGTGGGAGACGCTGGTCCGCCCCATCTACGACACCTGGGTGGCCGGGGTCGCCGAGGAGGATATCGATGGCCAGGCGCTGATCGACGAGGCGCAGGCGCTGATGCAGGGCGAATGCAGGGGTGCCACAGCAGAGATGTGACGGTGAAAGGGCCGGGCCGTTAGCCGATCGCGTCCCGCGCTCGCGCTGACACATCGATGCACGTCGTCATCAGTCTGCTGAGCCGTCTCTTCGCGATCATCGGCGGGGTCGCCCTCGGCGTCCTGATCGTGTTGACCTGTCTGTCGGTCGTGGGGCGCGCACTCAACACCGTGTTGCACGGCGACGTCGTCCAGGCGGTGATACCGGGGATGGCCGATCGGCTGCTGGCCACGGGCATCGGCCCGATCGACGGTGACTTCGAACTGGTGCAGGTGGGGATGGCGTTCGCCATCTTCGCCTTTCTGCCGCTCTGCCAGCTGAACGGCTCGCACGCTTCGGTCGATATCTTCACCTCGCGGCTTCCGCTTCGCGCGAACCGGGTGCTGCGCCTGATGATCGAGCTCCTCTTCACCGCCGTGCTGGTCCTGATCGCGGTGCAGCTGTTCGCCGGCATGGAGAGCAAGCGCGGCTCGGGTCAGACCACTCTGTTGCTGCAGTACCCGGTCTGGTGGGGCTACGCGGCCTGCGTGCCGGGCGCCATCGTCGCCGCGTCGGTGTCGGTCTACATCACGATCGCCCGAGTGCTGGAGGTCGCGACGGGACAGGAGGTGCTCCCGCCCGAACTGGAGGCGGACCATTGAGCGATCTGACGATCGGGCTGCTCTCCTTTCCCGCGCTGCTGTTGATGATCTTCCTGCGCGTTCCGATCGGGCTTTCCATGTTCGTCGCGGGCTTCGTCGGGCTCGTCATGGTCACCGGGGACATGAGCCTGCCGGTCGCACGCCTGAAGGCCGAGACCTACACGACCTTTTCCAGCTACTCGCTGTCCATCGTGCCGATGTTCCTGCTGATGGGTCACTTCGCGACACTCGGCGGCATGAGCCAGGCCCTGTTCAAGGCGGCGGCAGGCTGGCTGGGGCACCGGAGGGGCGGCGTGGCGATGGCCTCCGTCGGCGCCTGTGCGGGCTTCGGCGCCATCTGCGGTTCCTCCCTCGCCACGGCAGCCACCATGAGCCGGGTGGCCCTGCCGGAACTTCGCCGCTACGGCTACGCCGGCGGGTTCGCGACGGCGACGCTTGCCGCGGGCGGCACGCTCGGCATCCTGATCCCGCCGTCGGTGGTGCTGGTGATCTACGCGATCCTGACCGAGCAGAACATCGCCAAGCTGTTCCTCGCCGCCTTCATCCCCGGCGTGTTGGCCGCCGTCGGCTACATGATCGCCATCGCGATCTATGTGCGGGTGAACCCCGGTTCGGCCGGTACCCGCGAGCGGGTACCGTACGTGGAGCGATTGAAGGCCCTGATCGATGTCTGGCCGGTGCTGGTCGTGTTCCTTCTGGTCGTCGGTGGCATCTACCTCGGCTGGTTCACGCCGACCGAGGGCGCGGCGGTCGGTGCGTTCGGCACGGCCGTCATCGCGTGGCGGATGGGCGGGTTCAGCCGGGCGAGCCTGTCCGAAAGCTTCTACGTGACCGCGCGGGCATCGGGCATGATCTTCTTCATCGTGCTCGGCGCGGCCTTCTACAACGGCTTTCTCGCCCTGACGCAGCTCCCGCAGGAAGCGGCCTCCTGGGTGGCGGCCAGCGGGTTGAGCCCGGTGGCCGTGCTGGTACTCATCCTCGTCTTCTACCTCGCGCTCGGCTGCCTGATGGACAGCCTGTCGATGATCCTGCTGACGATCCCGATCTTCTGGCCGATCGTGCAGGGACTCGACTTCGGACTGGTGTCGATGATCGAGCTGCAGGGCGCGCGGCTGGACGCATTGGCGGCAGACGGTGCGGACATCCCGCAGGCGCTGTTGCAGCAGGCGCAGGCCCTTCTCGCCAGCGGGCAGGAACTGACGCGCGAGATGACGCGCGAGCTTGGCCTGCGCGGCGTGTCGAACGGTGCGTTGAACCGCGTCAACATCGAGCAGACCGCGATCTGGTTCGGGATCCTCGTGCTGATCGTGGTCGAGGTCGGGCTGATCACGCCCCCGGTCGGCATGAACCTGTTCGTCATCAACGCGATGGACCGGAAGACCCCGATGGTGGCTACCTACAAGGCGGTGATCTACTTCGTCGGCACCGATCTCGTGCGAGTGGCCCTGCTCGTGGCCTTCCCCTTCATCACTCTGGCCCTGCTGCCCCTGTGAACGAGCGGGGCCGACCGGTTCCGCGATCGGCGCCGGTGCCGGAACGTTCCGGAGCGTCGCAGCGATGAACATCGACGGACAGGGCGTACTGGTCAGCGGTGGCGGCAGCGGGCTGGGCGAGGCCACGGCACGCCACCTCGCCGAACTCGGTGCACACGTCGCCGTTCTCGACATCGACGGTGATCGCGCGGCGCGCGTCGCGGCGGATATCGGGGGCTACTCGCAGCCGTGCGACGTGACGGACGCGGACAGCGTGGCAAGCGGTGTGACGGCCGCGACGGATCACTTCGGCCACGCGCCGCGCATCGTCGTGAGCTGTGCCGGCATCGCGCTTGCGGCAAGGATCGTGGGACGCGAGGGCAAGGTATCCATCGCGCTTTTCAGGAAGGTCATCGAGGTCAACCTGTTCGGGACGTACCACCTGATGAGCTACGCGGCCCGCGCGATGACCGACCTGCCGCCGCTCGAGACCGGCGAGCGTGGCGTCGTCATCAATACGGCCTCGGCCGCCTACGAGGACGGGCAGTTGGGGCAGGCGGCCTACGCCGCGTCCAAGGGGGCGGTCGCGTCGCTGTGCCTGCCGGCGGCGCGCGAGTTCGCGCAGCACGGCATCCGGGTCATGGCCATCGCGCCCGGCCTGTTCGAGACGCCGATGATGGCGTCCCTGCCCGCGGAGACGGTGGCGGGGATCACGTCGGACATCCCGTTTCCGGCGCGGCTCGGTGCGCCGTCGGAGTACGCCGGCCTCGTCGCGGACATCGCGCGGAACCCGTACCTCAACGGCACCGTCATCCGGCTCGACGGCGCCGTTCGCCTGCCGCCGCGCTGATGCCGTCGGCGACCGGCGATACGCTCGAGTGCGAGCTGTCCGGCGACGCCTGCCCGGGGCCGGGCCGGTCCCCCGGACAGCGCGGGTAAGATGGTCCCCCGAACGAAGGCGACTCGCGGCCTTCGCTCCCGACTCTCCGCCCGCTCCGGCGACCCGCTTCGAGGTATTCATCAGGCATGTCAGACAAGAAGAACCGGATCATCTACACCGCGACCGACGAGGCGCCGTTCCTTGCGACGGCCTCGTTGCTCCCCATCGTCCGCACCTTCGCCGCTGCCGCGGACATCGATGTCGCGCTCAGCGACATCTCGGTGGCCGCCCGGGTGCTCGCGGAGTTCCCCGAGTACCTGAAGGAGGATCAGCGCGTCCCGGACAATCTCGCCGAGCTCGGGCGCCTGACCCAGGATCCGGACACCAACATCATCAAGCTGCCGAACATCAGCGCCTCGGTCCAGCAGCTGAAGGCGTGCGTCCGCGAGCTTCAGGGCAAGGGTTACGCGGTGCCGGACTTTCCGGGCGACCCGCAGACCGAGGAGGAGCTCGAACTCCGGCGCCGCTTCGGCAAGCTGCTCGGCAGCGCGGTCAATCCGGTGCTGCGCGAGGGCAACTCCGATCGACGTGCCCCGAAGGCGGTCAAGGAGTTCGCCCGCAAGCATCCCCATTCGATGGGTGAGTGGAAACAATGGTCGCGCACGCATGTCTCTCACATGCACGCCGGTGATTTCTACCACGGCGAGCAGTCGCTCACCGTCGACACGCCGCGCACGGTCCGCATGGAACTGGTTGCCGACGGCGGCGATACCGTGGTGCTCAAGTCCGGGATCGCGCTGCAGGAAAGCGAGATCATCGACCTGATGTTCATGAGCAAGACGGCGCTGTGCGAGTTCTACGAGCGCGAGATGGAGGACTGCCGCGAGGCCGGCATCCTGTTCTCGCTGCACGTGAAGGCGACGATGATGAAGGTCTCGCACCCGATCGTGTTCGGGCACGCGGTGCGCATCTACTACAAGGATGCCTTCGACAAGCACGGCGCCTACTTCGACGAGCTCGGCATCAACGTCAACAACGGCATGGCGACGCTGCACGAAAAGCTGGCTGAACTGCCGACGTCCAAGCGCGAGGAGATCGAACGAGATCTACACGCCTGCCGCGTGCACCGGCCGCGTCTCGCCATGGTCGACTCGGCGAAGGGCATCACCAACTTCCACTCCCCGAGCGACGTCATCGTGGACGCGTCGATGCCGGCCATGATCCGCTCGGGCGGACAGATGTGGGGCGGAGACGGCAAGCCCTATGACTGCAAGGCGGTCATCCCGGAGTCGACGTTCGCCCGGATCTATCAGGAGATGATCAACTTCTGCAAGTGGCACGGGAACTTCGATCCCGCCACGATGGGCACGGTGCCGAACGTCGGCCTCATGGCGCAGAAGGCGGAGGAGTACGGCTCGCACGACAAGACCTTCGAGGCCGGCAGTGCCGGCATCGCGCGCATCATCGACGTCGATTCCGGCGAGGTGCTGCTCGAGCGGCGTGTGGAGGAGGGCGACATCTGGCGCATGTGCCAGGTCAAGGACGCGCCGATCCGCGACTGGGTGAAGCTCGCCGTCCGTCGCGCGCGCGCCTCGGAGACGCCGGTCGTCTTCTGGCTCGATCCCTACCGCCCGCACGAGAACGAGCTGATCGCCAAGGTCGAGGCTTACCTGAAGGATCACGACACCGAGGGCCTGGACATCCAGATCATGTCGCAGGTGCGTGCGATGCGCTACACGCTGGAGCGCGTCGCCCGCGGTCTCGACACGATCTCGGCGACCGGCAACATCCTTCGTGACTACCTTACCGACCTGTTCCCGATCCTCGAGCTCGGAACCAGCGCGAAGATGCTCTCGCTCGTGCCGCTGATGGCCGGTGGCGGACTGTTCGAGACCGGTGCCGGGGGCTCCGCACCGAAGCACGTGCAGCAGCTGGTCGAGGAGAATCACCTGCGCTGGGATTCGCTCGGGGAGTTCCTGGCGCTCGCCGCCTCCATCGAGGATCTCGGCGTCAAGCAGGACAACCCCAAGGCCAGGGTGCTCGCGACGGCGCTGGACACGGCGACCGGTCGCCTGCTGGAGAACGGCAAGTCACCGTCGCGCAAGGTCGGGCAGCCGGACAACCGGGCCAGTCATTTCTACCTGGCGCTGTACTGGGCGGAGGCGCTCGCCACCCAGACCGAGGAGCCTGACATGGCGGCGCGGTTCAAGCCGTTGTTCAAGCAGCTCGGCGATCAGGAAGACGCCATCGTGAAGGAGATGCTCGCGGTGCAGGGTCAGGCGGCCGACGTGGGCGGGCACTTCTTCCCGGACCCGGCGCTGTGCGAGAAGGTCATGCGACCCAGCGCGACCTTCAACGGAATCCTGGCGTCGGCGGGTGCGTGAACGACCCGGTCGCCCCGCTCGCCGAACACTTCCACGTCGACCTCGCCGCTGTCCTCGATCGTGTGCGGGCGATCGATCCGCGCGCCTACGCGCGGGGCCGCGATGCACTGGATGGCGCGGCCACGTGGCTGAGTCCGTTCATCACGCACGGCATCATCTCCACCCGCGATGTCGGGGAGATCGTGCGGGAGAGCCACGACGCGCAGGCCAGCGAGAAGCTTCTGAACGAACTGGGCTGGCGGGAGTTCTTCCACCGCACCTGGCAGCTCGAGGGCGAGCGCATCTTCGGCGATCTGAAGCACCCGCAGGACAATGTGCGCTCCGAGGTCACGCCGTCGGCGGTGCTCGACGGCGACACCGGCGTCGATGGCATCGACGTGCCGATACGGCACGTGATCGCCGAGGGCACGATGCACAACCACGCTCGACTGTGGACGGCCGCGGTGACGACGCGCTTCGGACGCACCTGGTGGCTCGAGCCCGCGCGCTGGCTCCACTTCCACCTCCTCGATGGTGATCTCGCGAGCAATCATCTGTCCTGGCAGTGGGTGGCCGGCACGTCGCGCGCGAAACCCTATGTGATGAATCAGGCCAACGTGAACCGGTTCGCCGGCACCGATCAGCACGGGACGTGGCTCGACGTGGCGTACGAGGCGCTCGACACGCTCGCGCTGCCGAAGGACCGTGCGGCTCGTCGAGCGGTGGACTACGCAGGCTTCGACGCGCGCGACACGATGATGCCTCAGCTGCCCGGCCGGCACCTCGCGGACGACCCGGATGCCCTCGTCGCCGGCACGCCCGTCGCGCTGCGCTCGATCTGGAACCTCGACCCGCGCTGGCGGGAGGATCTGGACAGGCAGATCGTCTTCATCGATGTCGATCATGCGCTCGACTGGCCGATGAGCGCGAAGCGATGGGCGCTCGTCGAGCACTGGGCGGACCAGTGCGGCGCGACGGTGCTGCACGGGAGCCTCGACGAGCTGCGCGCTGCCGCCGCGGACACGGACGTCGTGCGTCGGGAGTACCCCGCCTGCGACGGTTGGCCGGGAACGGTGGAGGAACGTCCGTGGCTCTACCCGATGCCCGGCATGCCGTTCCCGAGTTTCACGAAGTTCTGGAAGCAGGTGAAAGGCACGCAGGGGCCATGACGACCGGGGCCCGTCGCGCGGGAAGGCAGCGTGGCGACGGGGTGATAGGTTGGCAGCCCCCTCCGCAGACGATCGGGTGCGCGACATGAACGACGTCCTCGACTTCTGGTTCGACGAGCTCGACCCCTCTCGGTGGTACAGGAAATCGGATGCGCTCGACGCCCGCATCGTCGCGCGGTTCGCGTCGCTTCATCAGGCCATCGTCGCCGGCGAGAGGGCCGCGTGGCGCGACACCCCCGACGGCCGCCTTGCCGAGATCATCGTGCTCGATCAGTTCTCCCGGAACATGTTCCGGGGCTCGCCGCTGGCGTTCGCCACCGATCCGCTCGCGCTCGCACTCGCCCAGGAGTCGATCCGCGCGGGCGCCGACACCGCGCTGGACGACTCCCGTCGCGCCTTCCTCTACCTGCCGTTCATGCACAGCGAGTCGGCGCTGATCCACGAGGAGGCGATGCGCCTGTTCGCGGACCTGCCCAATCTCGACTTCGAGATCCGGCACAAGGCGCAGATCGATCGCTTCGGGCGCTACCCGCACCGAAATGCGGTGCTCGGGCGAGTCTCCACGCCGGAGGAACTCGAGTGGCTGGAGACCAACGAGGGATTCTGAGGGCGTCGACCGAAGGATCCTTGACGCGGAGTGCGCCCGCACGACGGTCTGGTTCGTCGAGCGGACCGCCTGCAGAGCCAGTCGGCGTGAAATGCCGTAGGCTTGCGCGTCTCTCTGTCGGCAACCTGCGCCCCGGCGCTGCGGAAGGATAGTCATGGCTGCAAATTCGGTTCTCACCCACCGAGATGTCGGGGTGTTGACCGTCGCCGGCGTCGAAGCTCCAGAGGTCGTGACCTCAGCGTGGATCGACGAGCAGCTGTCGGAGACTTACGAGCGCAACGGGTTGAAGGCGGGCATCCTGACCGACCTCGCGGGCATCGAGGCGCGGCGGTGGTGGCCGGAGGAAGTGACGTTCGATCAGGCGGCGGCCCGGGCGGGCCGCAAGGCGCTCGAGGCGTCCGGCATCGATCCGGCGCGGGTCGGCATGCTCATCTCCACCTCGGTGTGCAAGCACCATCTCGAGCCGTCGATCGCCTGCGCCGTGCACCACGAGCTCGGCCTGTCGACGAGCTGCCTGAACTTCGACGTGGGTAACGCCTGTCTCGGGTTCATCAACGGCATGCAGATCGCCGCCGCCGCCCTCGACACCGGCTCGATCGACTACGCCCTGATCGTCGACGGCGAGGGCTGCCGCCTGACCCAGCAGGCGACCATCGAGCGGCTGCAGCGCCCGGACGCCACGGCCGCCGACGTGTTCGCCGAGTTCGCGTCGCTGACCCTCGGGTCAGGCGCGGCCGCGGCCGTGATGTGCCGCATGGAGCATCACCCCGAAGCGCATCGGCTCGTGGGCGGCGTCGCGCGTAGCGGCACCCAGCATCACGAGCTGTGCATCGGCGATCTCGACCGGATGCGCACCGATTCCCGCGGTCTGCTGGTGGCAGGGCTCGAACTCGTCGAGCACGCCTGGAAGAACCTCGGTGACGATTTCGACTGGGCCGACGGCATGGACCACTACATCGCGCACCAGGTGAGCCAGCGCCACACCGACATGCTGTGCGAGCGGCTGAACATCGATTCCGCTCGCCTGCCGCGGACCTTTCCGCAGTTCGGCAACGTCGGTCCCGCTGCCGTGCCGATCACGCTCGCCGCGCACCAGGACCGGATCGCCGAAGGTGACCGCGTCCTGTGTCTGGGGATCGGCTCGGGGCTCAACGCGAACTTCACCGAAATCGTCTGGTGAGTTCGCCCCTGGCCCTGCCGGACGACACGACGTGGCGCCGGTGGGGCATCGAGCCGTCGTGGTCGCGGCATCTGGACGTGACCGATCGGCACGGCGTGTCGCATCGCTGGCACGTGCTCGACACGGGGAGACCGACATCGGCGGGACCGGTCGGTCAGGAGAGCGCCGCCGGCCCGCGCGAGCAGGCGGGGAAGGCGGACCCGTGCGCGACCATCGTCTGCGTGCACGGCAACCCGACCTGGGCCTACGCGTGGCAGACCTTCCTCGCTCGCTTCGCCGGACGTCATCGGGTGGTCGCGATCGATCAGCTCTCGATGGGCTACAGCGAGCGGGTCGCGCCGCGCCGCTACGCCGAACGCGTCGCGGACCTCGGCGACATCATCGGCGCGCTCGACATCGATGCCGCCTCTCCGCTGGTGCTCGCCGCGCACGACTGGGGGGGAGCCATCGCGATGGGATGGGCGGTCGACAACGCCGAGCGGCTGGCGGGCATGGTGCTGTGCAATACGGGGATCCGCGTGCCCGACGGTCGAGCCGCACCGGCCATCATCCGTCTGGCCGCGTCCCGGCCGCTGCGTGACCTCGTCTGCCGACGGACCGCGGGCTTCGTCGAGGGCACGGTCCGGCTGTCGGGGTCGCGCATCGCTTCGATCGATCGCGAGGCCTTCCGGGCGCCGTACCGGCGCGCCGCCGATCGACAGGCGGTCGCGGACTTCGTCGGCGACGTGCCGCTCGTCGCCGGTCACCCGTCGGAGGCCGCGCTCGCCGATGTCGCGTCCAGACTCGGTGACGTGAAGGCACCGGTGCTGCTGGCCTGGGGCTCGCGCGACATCGTGTTCGACGACGACTTCGCGGCCGACCTCGGTGCGGCCCTGCCGAACACGCGACTGCAGCGCTACCCGGCCGCCAATCATCTGGTCATGGTCGAGGCCGACGTCGCGGGGGCGGTGGACACCTGGCTCGCCGATGTGCTCGCGTCGGCCGGGATGCCGACCTCCACGCCGGCTGCGGGAGCGTCCGATACCGCCGCCGACGCGCCCTCGCCGACGACGGTGTTCGACGGGCTCGAGCGACGCCGGCGGTCCGACGAGATCGCCATCAGCGATCTCGCCGCGGGCGAGCACATCGACTTCGCCGCCTTCGTCGCCCGCGTCGACGGGGTGTCTGCCGACTTGCGCGAACGCGGCCTGCGACCCGGCGATCGGGTGGCGATGCTCACGCCGCCGAGCATCGACCTGATCGTCGCGGTGTACGGCGTGTGGCGCGCCGGCGGCGTCACCGTGATCGCCGATCGCGGGCTCGGGCTGCGCGGCCTCGGCGCGGCGGTATCCTCGGCACGCCCGCGCTTCTCGATCGGACCGCGTGCGGCGCGAGTCGTCAGTGCCGTGATGCGCTGGGCGCCGCGCGCCGCGCACGTCGATGTCGCCGAGCTGATGCGAGCGGCTGCAGATGCCGGCCAGTCACGTGTCGACCTGCCGTTGCCCGACGCCGCGGACGAGGTGGCGATCCTGTTCACCTCCGGCGCGACCGGACCGGCGAAGGGCGTGCGCTATCGCCACCGTCAGCTCGCCGCCCAGCGCGACGCCCTCGCGAGGACCTACGGCATCACGCTGGACGATCGGCTCGTCGCGGCCTTCGCGCCCTTCGCCCTGTACGGGCCGACGCTCGGTGTGCCCACGGCACTCGCCGACAGCGACGTGACCCGGCCGGGCAAGCTCACCGCGCGTGCGCTGGACGATGCCTGCGCCGCGGTGTCGGCGACGATGGTGTTCGCCTCGCCGGCCGCGCTCGCCAACGTCGCCCGGACCGCGGCCGAGGCCGGACCGATTCCCGCCATCGGCTCGGCACGGGTGATCTTCAGCGCGGGGGCGCCGGTCCCCGCCGAGACCTTGCACGCGGTCGCGAGCCTTGCCCCGGGTGCCTCCCTGCACACCCCTTACGGCATGACCGAGGCCCTGCCGGTGGCCGACATCGATCTGGCCGGCATCGATGCGGCGGAGGCCGCCCGCGGCGTCGTCGGCGTCTGTGTCGGTCAGCCGGTGTCGGGGTGCGAGGTCGCCATCGTGCCGCTTTCGGGCGATGCGATCGAGCGCGTCGGACCGGGCCTGACCGGCGAGATCCTGGTGCGGGCGCCCTGGGTCTCCGAGGGCTACCTCGGTCGATGGCACACCGAGCGCCTGGCCCGCCCGGGCGACGGATGGCATCGGACCGGCGATGTCGGGCACCTCGACGACGACGGGCGACTGTGGGTCGAGGGCCGGGCGGTTCACATCATCGACGCCGTCGAGGGGCCGGTCACCTCCGTGCCGCTCGAACGCGCGGTCGAACGCGCGCTGGTGCCGATGTCGAAGGCCCAGGCCGGCCGCGTGGCCGCGGTCGGCGTCGGCCCGGTCGATCGGCAGCAGATCGTCGTGGTGATCGAGGGCGCCGGAGGCGTGCTCGCCGACGCCGACACCAGCGCCGCCGTGCGCGAGGCGGTAGCCCATCCGGTGGCGGCCGTGTTGTGCCTGCCGCGGCTGCCGGTCGATATCCGGCACAACGCCAAGATCGACCGATCCGCGGTCGCGCGCTGGGCGTCCGGCATCCTCGCGGGCGGACCGGCGGGCAGGTTGCGTCGATGAAGGTTCTCGTCACGGGGGGCTCGAGCCTGATCGGCGCAGGCGTCGCCAACGCCCTGCAGCAGCGCGGCGACTCGGTGTCGGTATTCCAGCGTTCGACGAGCACGTCGGTGTCGCCCGACGTCGAGCAGGTGCTCGGCGATGTGCGCGATGCGTCCGCGGTCCGGGCCGCGCTCGACGGCTGCGACGCGGTCGTGCACCTGGCGGCCAAGGTCGGCGTCGTCGGCACTTGGCAGGACTACGAGTCGATCAACGTCGACGGCACCCGCCACGTCGTGGAGGGGATCCGTGCGCTCGGTATCCGACGATTCGTGCACGTGTCCTCGCCATCGGTCGCGCACGGCGGCGAGTCGATCGTCGGGGGTGGGGCGGATCCCGCGGTCCTCGATCACGGGTCGGCCTGGTACCCCACGAGCAAGGCACTCGGCGAGCGGCTCGCGCTGGAGGCGGCGTCCGAGGCCTGCGGTGTCGTCGTCATTCGACCTCATCTCGTCTGGGGCCCCGGTGATACCCAGCTGGTGGGGCGGATCATCGAGCGCGCGCGGGCGGGCCGTCTGGCGCTGGTCGGCGGCGGGCGGGCGCTGGTGGACTCCACCTACGTCGACAACGCCGTGTCGTCGCTCGTGGCCGCACTCGACGCCGTCGGGCCGGGGGCGATCTGTTCGGGCAAGGCCTACGTGATCGCGAACGGCGAGCCTCGGCCGATACGCGAACTCATCGAAGGCTTCTGCCGGGCCGCGGACGTCGCCTTCGCGCCGCGCGATGTGCCCCTCGCGGTGGCGCGTCCCCTCGGCTCCGCGATCGAGTGGGCGTGGCCCCGGCTCGGCCGGGACGACGAGCCGCCGCTGACCCGCTTCATCGCCCGGCAACTCGGCACCGCCCACTGGTTCGACCCTCGCCCGGCACGGGACGATCTCGGCTGGACGCCGGCGGTGACGATCGACGACGGGCTGATCGCCCTCGCGGCCGGGTTCGGGGCACGGATGCCGAACGACCACCTGGAATGAAATTCGCGTAGGTCCGTGTCGGTCCGCGGGCCGACGCGGGCGCGTTCGTGCACCCTGCCGAGCGGGCGGATCGTCGTGCGAGGTCAGGCTCGCGAAGCCGCTTCGGCCACGGCTGCCGATGGTACATTCCGACCCGCACGAACACCCCGGAACACCCGTTCCGCAGAGCGGCGCGACCGGTTTGCCGGGAGCACGTCCGTCGCGTAGGTCAACCCGAGCAAGGCGAAGGCATGGCAGACAGGATCGAGAAGCACGGGCTGCAGGTGGCGAGCGTCCTCGCCGAGTTCGTCGAACAGCAGGCCCTGCCGGGCACCGGAGTCGACGCCGAGACGTTCTGGGCAGGGTTCTCGACGCTGGTTCACGAGATGGGTATCCGCAACCGCGAACTGCTCGCGGAGCGAACCCGACTCCAGACGGCGATCGACGCCTGGCACATCGCCCATCGGGATGTCGCCTTCGACCGGGATGCCTACGAGACTCACCTTCGGGAGATCGGCTACCTGTTGCCCGAAGGCGACGCCTTCGAGATCGATACCGCGAACGTGGATCCGGAGATCGCGCAGGTCGCCGGTCCGCAGCTGGTGGTGCCGATCACCAACGCGCGGTTCGCGCTGAACGCCGCTAATGCGCGCTGGGGCAGCGTCTACGACGCGTTCTACGGCACCGACGCGATGGGCACGCTGCCCACGCCGGGCAAGTACGACCGTGGGCACGGCAGTCGCGTGGTCGCGCGTACGCGGGTGTTTCTCGATCGCGCCTTCGCGATAGCCGGCGGCAGCCACGCCGACGTCACCGGCTACGCGATCGAGGCGGGCGCACTGCGCGTGGACGGCATGCCGCTCGAGGACCCCTCGAAGTTCGTGGGCTATCGCGGCGATCCGGCGCGACCCGATGCGGTGCTTCTCGTCAACAACGGTCTGCATGTCGAACTCGTGTTCGACGACACGCACCCGATCGGGAGCAAGGACCAGGCGCGACTCGCCGACGTCCGGCTCGAGAGCGCCGTGACCGCCATCATGGATTGCGAGGACTCGGTGGCCTGCGTCGATGCCGAGGACAAGGTGCAGGCCTATGCGAACTGGCTCGGCCTGATGCAGGGGAACCTCACGGCGACGCTCGAGAAGGGCGGCAAGAGCATCACGCGTCGGCTGCACGATGACGTCGAGTATCTCGGCCCCGACGGTTCGGCGATCACCCGCAAGGGAAGGGCCTTGCTCTGGATCCGCAACGTCGGTCACCTGATGACCACACCCGCGATCCTCGACCGGGAGGGGCACGAGGCCTTCGAAGGTCTGATGGACGCCATGCTCACGACGCTCGTCGCCCTGCACGACCTGAAGCGCGAGGGCGGAAATTCGGTGTGTGGCTCGATCTATGTCGTCAAGCCCAAGATGCACGGACCGGCGGAGGTTGCCTTCACCGACGAGATCTTCGCGCACGTCGAGACCGTGCTGGGCCTCGCGCCGCACACCGTGAAGGTCGGCATCATGGACGAGGAGCGGCGCACGACGGTCAACCTCAAGGAATGCATCCGGGCGGCGAAGTCGAGGGTCGCCTTCATCAACACCGGCTTTCTCGACCGGACGGGCGACGAGATCCACACGTCCATGGAGGCGGGACCCTTCAGCCGCAAGGCGTTCATCAAGCGTCGCCAGTGGATCGGTGCCTACGAGGATCAGAACGTCGACATCGGCCTGGAGTGCGGGTTCTCCGGCAAGGCGCAGATCGGCAAGGGCATGTGGGCCATGCCGGACCTGATGGCGGCGATGATCGAGCAGAAGATCGAGCATCCGAAGTCGGGCGCCAACTGTGCCTGGGTGCCGAGCCCGACCGCCGCGACCTTGCACGCCCTGCATTATCACGACGTCGACGTGTTCGCCGTGCAGGCGAAGCTCCTGGCGGGTGGCCGACGTGCCTATGTCTCTCTGATCCTCGACATTCCGCTGGCCCGGTTCCAGCGCTGGTCCGAGGCGCAGCTGCGCGAGGAGATCGAGAACAATGCGCAGGGAATCCTGGGCTACGTGGTGCGCTGGATCGACCAGGGGGTGGGCTGCTCGAAGGTGCCGGACATCGACGACGTCGGTCTGATGGAGGACCGTGCCACCTGCCGGATCTCCTCGCAGGCACTGGCGAACTGGCTGCACCACGAGGTGGTGAGCAAGGACCAGGTCATGGAGGCGATGAAGAAGATGGCCGCCGTCGTGGATCGGCAGAATGCCGACGACGCGAGCTACGCGCCCATGGCCCCGGACTTCGACGGCATCGCGTTCAAGGCCGCCTGTGATCTGGTATTCGAGGGACGCGAACAGCCGTCCGGCTATACCGAGCCGGTCCTTCATCGACGACGGCTCGAGCTGAAGGCGAACGGCTAGCGAAGGAGCCGAAGGGCGGACGTCGCCCGGCGGCCGGGCGCCGGCCGACGCAGATACGCGCTACTGCCGGACGTAGACGTCGGCGTCATCCGGGTCGCAGTTGAAGGCCACGATGGTGTCCGAGCCGACCTCGTGCGACACCCGGTGGCTGACCGAGACCGGCTCGCCGTCCTGACGACAGTCGTTTCTCGGGTCGCCGACCGGAACTTCCACGGTGCGGTTGAGCTCCTGGAAGGTGCAGAGCGCGTCTCCGCCGCAGACCAGAATGAACGCTGACGTGTCGTTCCAGTCCGCGAACGTCATGTCGAAGGCCTGGATCTCACGCTCGCAGCCGTCGCCGCGATCCTCTGCGCGCGTGACGTCGACCGCGACACCGGTCTGCGAATAGTTCAACGTGACCTGGTTGGCCGCGCCGTCGCAGCCGGTTTCGCGCGCCTCGACCCAGCTCGTCCCCCGCAGGTCGAGCACGATCTCGTCGCCGGCCGGCGGCGCGAGCGAGAGCGGGGTGTCGAGCGAAAGGTTCAGATGATCGAGCGCTTGCCGAGGGTCGATCAGCATCGTCGTGATCGAGCCCGAGTTGGCCACGAGATTGACGACCGCGGGGTCACGGGCGAACGTCTCGATGTCGACATCGAACTCGATCGCGGATGCACTCGCGGCGGCTTCGGCGGTGATGTCGATCCCGTTGCTCGGGTCGCCGTCCCGATCGAGCGACTGCAACAGGCTGGCGATGTTGATCGTCATCGCGGTCGGATCGTCGCTGCCGGCGGCGAGGTCCACCGGCGTGAGACGCTCGGCGGCAGGTGTCGAGGGCAGCCTCGTGTCGCCGATCGAAAAGGTCACCGACTCGCCGTCCCGGTAGTCGAACGTGCCGTTCGCGTCCGTCACCCCGTCGCCTGTCTCGGTGGTGAAGGTGAGTCCCTGCACCGGGCTGTCGACGAAGGTGCCGGAGCGGACGTCTGCCTCGGACATCTCGCCTGTCGTTCCGCTCGTCGTTTCCTCCGCAGCTGTCGCAGGCGTGCCCGAAGGCCCGTCCCCGGGGGCGGCAGTGCGCCCGTCATCGGGCGAGTCGGACCCGCTGCCGCCACTGCAGCCGACCGATCCGCAGAGAAGGACGATCGCCCAGAGCGCGCGGATCTTCGATGTGCCGGAGGATTCGCGTCGGTGCGCGCGCGTCGTGACATCCATGTTCATGGTTGACCGAAATGTCGGCTGAAAGGGCGTTCAGGGTATCGACCGGCCTGACAAACGAGTCTTGCAGTCGGCTCTCGTGACCGACGGTCGCGCGGGCTACACTTTCGCGTCGGGAGCGGCGAGGTCACGAGTGCGGAGATGACATGAGCGAACCGCGCATCGCCATGATGATGGCAATGGATCGGAACCGCCTGATCGGGAAGGAAGGCGGCATGCCGTGGCACGTGCCCGGCGAGCAGGCCTACTTCAAGGCGGTGACGACCGGCAAGCCGATCGTCATGGGGCGAGTCACCCACGAGTCGATCGGTCGGCCGCTTCCGGGTCGCACGAACATCGTCGCCACGCGCGACGCCGACTGGACCGCGGACGGCGTGGTCGTCGTGCATTCCCTGGCGGAGGGGATCGCGACCGGCAAGCGAATCGCGGGAACCGCAGGGAGCGAGGCTGACGAGCTCGTGGTCATCGGGGGTGCGGCGCTGTGCCGCGAGGCGATGCCGTTGACCGAACGGCTATACCTCACGCTCATCGACGCCGCGTTCGACGGCGATACCTGGCTGGACAGCTACGAGCCCGCCGAGTGGCGCGAGCGGTCGCGTGAGGAGCGCGACCCGTCGACGACGGGTGGACTGACGGTCAGCTACCTGGTGCTGGAACGAGTGGCCGGGCACGCCTGAGCCTCGAAGACCTCGAGGACGTCATGCCGCCGCCGTGACCGCGGAGCCTTCGGCCGGTCTCGCGGCCGGTTGGGCAGGCGCCTCGGCGGGCGGCGCGGCGGGCCGCTCGACAGGCGGCT
>Ga0209831_1000375_pt1 | contig 42788 bp, 35 predicted proteins | sample Maine_Asex4_meta_FD_187451 | JGI IMG/M metagenome (GOLD analysis project Ga0209831, IMG submission 187451) | Marine algal microbial communities from Maine, USA - Maine_Asex4_metaG (SPAdes) (version 2) | ecosystem: Host-associated > Algae > Red algae > Unclassified | place: Maine, USA | collected... | reverse complement strand
AAAAGATGAACTTAAAATCGCTCATACTCATGCCTTTGTTTACAATTTCGTATTGCGGTATTTGCTTGTAACCTTCAAAAGCTTTGCTCCATTGTTCGGCATTAAGCGGTGGTATGCTGCCCATTACGGGTTTCCACTCCGTCATAGAAAGGCCACTATCGGTTAAGCGGGTAATGCCACCAATGGCCACTTGTATAAATATAATAATTAGGGTAAATACTAAAAAGTAGAAAACACTGCGACCAGGTAATTGTTTCATTGGTTGGCAAAGATAATATAGAAAGTTGGACAATGATTTATTTGATTAATGTAAAAATGAATATTTTTACTGTAAGATTATTGGTGATTAAAAAACCTACTCCTCTTAAGAATATTCTTATCTTGTTTATGATATTTGCCATATTATGAACGATAACAAAACCAATGTTACTGCATTGCAAAAAGCTTTTAATGTAGAAGATTTTAGAAAAAACGCACACGAGATAGTTGATGTATTGTGCAACCATTTACAACAAACACAAAGCAACAATATAAAAGTTTTTGATTATGTAAAGCCAGATGAAGAATATCAATTTTGGGCGCAAGGTTTTGAGCAGCAAGAAAACATTGCTACAGTTTTTCAAAAAATATTAGATCGTTCTATCAACTTGCATCACCCGCATTATATTGGGCATCAAGTATCTGCGCCAGCTTTAATAAGTGGTTTGGGTAGTTTAATTAGTAGCATAATGTCTAACGGTTCGGCAGTTTACGAATTGGTAAAGCCAATACGGCTATAGAAAAAGTAATTTGCGATTGGCTAAGCAAAGCAATTGGTTTTAAACAAGGCGGCGGCTTTTTAACTTCGGGAGGTACTTTGGCAAACTTAACCGCTTTGTTGGCAGCACGCAGGCATTATAAAACTGAAGATGTTTGGAAAGATGGCCATGCAAAAGCATTGGGCATAATGGTATCTAACCAAGCGCATTATTGTGTAGATAGAGCCGCTCGCATTATGGGCTTGGGCAAAAAAGGCATTATTAAATTAGCAGTAGATGAGCAGTTTAAAGTAAAAACCAATTTATTATATGATGCGCTTGAACAAGCCAAAGCCAATGGCATAACTGTAATTGCTTTGGTAGGAAGTGCTTGCACAACCGCTACTGGTTCGTTTGATGATTTAGAAGCGATGGCTACTTTTGCAAAAGCTAACAATTTGTGGTTTCATGTAGATGGTGCGCATGGTGGCCCTTCGGCATTAAGCAAAAAATATAAGCATTTGGTAAAAGGTATTGCACAAGCCGATTCTGTAGTAATAGATTTTCATAAAATGATGTTGAGCCCTGCTTTAACCACCGCTTTGCTATTTAAAAATGAGGAACAAAGTTTTGGAACTTTTCAACAGAAGGCAGATTATTTGTGGAACAGCGAAACGGCGAACGAATGGCATCAAGCAGGTAAACGTACTTTTGAATGTACAAAGTTAATGATGGCTCCCAAAATCTATTTCATAATAAAAGCCTATGGTATTAAAATTTTTGAAGAAAATATTAACTATTTATACGACTTGGCAAAAATGCTTTCCGATAAAATAAAAGCACATCCTAATTTTGAATTGTTGATGATGCCAGCGTGTAATATTGTAAACTTTAGATATGTTAATACAACAAAAGATCTTAATAAAATAAACCAAAACATTAGGCAAGCTCTGGTAGAAGCTGGTGAGTTTTACATTGTTCAAACTACTTTAAATGATAATGTATATTTGCGCTGTACAGTAATGAACCCATTAACTAAAGCAGATACTTTTACACATCTTTTGAAACATATAGAAGAACTGGCAAAAGCATTAATTATTATGAATAAATAACCGTTAGCCATAATTATAACAACTCAACTATTATAAAACTCAAGTTTCACATATCCTAAATGCATATATTAAAACTGCAGAACAAGCGTCGTCGCAGAGCTTACGCTGCTTATAGAGTTATGCTAATTTAACTTATTTGGAATGTTATAGCTTTTTAATGTTTACCCTATTATGATGTAATGTTTTTTCATATCATAATATCTAAATGAACTCCATTTGTATTTAAATATTATACTATTAAAATTTTGAGCATTCACTTTTCGGTCAACTGATATTAATATTAGAATTAAAGAAACAATTATATATGTTGTTGGAATGGACAGGAGAATTAACACTCATTTTAATACTTTCTTCACCATTTGCATTACGGTTGGCTTTATGCACAACGTTTTAGCTAAACTGCGTTTAAATGCAATTTTGGTTTTATTAGCACCAGTTTTTACTTTTTTTCTTCACGCAAAATTTTCTCCATTTTACGCCCCCTTGCCAATTCGTCAATTAGCTTTTCCATACGCCTGCATTGTTTATACAATTCAAATTCATCCTCTATTTCTTCAATTCTATAACCACAAACAACTCCTTTAATCAAGTGTGCGTTCGGGTGTATTTTAGCTTTTTGAAAAAATGTTTTGAAAGTTACTTTTTCATCAATAAGTGCTTGTAAAGCATCTTTATCAAAACCAGTAAACCATTTAATTACCTGGTCAAGCTCTTCTTTTGTTCTACCATTTTTCTCCAATCTATTTAGGTAATGCGGATAAATAGATGCAAAAATCATATGGGCAACCTTTTCATTTTTTTCGGCTGTAACTTTCATTTTTGTTTTGTTTCAATTTGGTTGATGCTTACGGTATTGCACTAAACCCAAAGGTAGTTAAAGAAGATCATATTTTAATAATATTGAATCACCAAATCTATTCTGAAAATTTTCTTTTCATTATATTATATTTGATTGTAAAATGATAAAATTAAACAGTTCTTTGTAGGAAACTTAGTTCGTGCAAAAAAGCGCAAACGTATTTAAATTTCCAACCCTATCAGGCGTCCACCCTTTTTTACCAAATTTATTTATTTTCATTTTCGCCTACTTTTTATGATTAAAAGATTAAAACAAAGGTCGGATGATAATAGCCTAAACTCCTTATACGGATTTTTGAATGTTGTATACTTTTTGGTTGTTTTTAATTACAAACAACTTTATGTTAATCTACTTCGGCGCAGTACCCGCCCCAACCGAAGCTGCTCTAAACCAAACTTCGGTATAGCAACCATTTTCATATTGCTTGGCAATGTTGCCACCATAAGTTTCTGCACCTGCACACCAAACCATATTGGTTTCCGGGTCTTTTCCATTGGTTTGGTTGTAAGCACCTTGTTTAAAATAGACTAATTCCCCTTTGTAAGCTGTAGCTCGTTCTGTTCCATCTTGACCAATGGGTACAAATAATTTTTTCACTTGTGCTGGCATGTCAGTTGGTTTTACATATTCAGAGGAGATAAGGTTTTTAGTAAATGTTTTGGTTTCGTGACCTTCACTTTTAAAGGTGAGATACATGATGCCTTCATATACATTTACTTCATAACTAAATTCTTCGCCTAATGCTATGCCATCTGCCGGTTCATCCGGATAGTCATTTTTGCTTGTTCCAATAACTGACATATCATAACCCCAAACTGCATTCGAATAATCCCACCGACCAGAATTATCATCGCCTGCGGTATTAATTTCATAATTCCAAAATACAGAGCCTTTGGTTTGACCAGGAAATTTTTTGTAAAATATTTTTAGCGGTTCATTTTCATGACCTTCACCACTATGAATTTGACCAACTACAGTTGAGTAAGAGGCCGCAACCCGTGCATCGCCAGAAGTAGAAACTTGCATCACCCTGCAAGTGCCGGTTAGCTTGCCACCTTGTTCTGGTGTCCATTCTCTTTTTTCGTGCAACTCCGTTCGTGTATTGCTCGAGTTTTTTGAAGTAACACCAGAATTTGGCGTTTTGTAAACCACCCAACGTCTTGTGCCATCTATTGCGGTATAGAAAAAATCTTTGGCCTCAAATTCTACAAGATTCTCAACAGTTGTTCCATCGCCCAAAAGCATTTTAAATTTATCCATAAAAGGAATAATCTCGCTTGGGTAAACTATTTTCTCGCTTAAACCATCGTTCGCTTCAAAATAACCTGCATTCGAAATGGCATCTTCAGGTATAGTAATATCAGCTGACTTAAACCAAACTTCGGCATAGTTTCCATCTGCATATTGCTTTTGAACATCGCCACCATGAGTTTCTGCACCAGAGCACCAAACTCTGTTTACTGCAGGGTCTTTTCCGTTGGTTTGATTGTAAGAACCCAGCTTGAAAAACAGACCTTCGCCTGCATAAGCCTTTTCACGCTCCACACCATCTTGACCAATCGGCACAAATAAATCCTTTACTTGCTTTGGCATATCCGAAGGTTTCGCATATTCAGAACGGATAAGGTTTTTGGTAAATGTTTTGGTATCGTAACCTTTACTTTTGAAGGTAAGATTCATCATTCCATTATCAATATCAACTTCATAACTAAATTCTTCACCTAAGGCAATACCATCTTTTGGTTTTGGTGGATATTCGTTTTCACCCGTTCCAACAACAGAAAAATCATAGCCCCAAACAGGATAAGAATAATCCCACCGCCCCGAATTATCATCGCCTGCGGTATTAATTTCATAATTCCAAAACACCGAACCTTTTGTATGCCCAGGAAATTTTTTGTAGAAAATTTTTAGCGGTTCGTTCTCATGTCCGTCAGCACTATGAATTTGACCAACCACTACAGAATAAGTTGCCGCCACACGAGCATCGCCCGTAGTTGCTACGTTCATAACTTTAAGCGTTGCGCTCAATTTTGCATTAGCCATTGGCGACCATTTTTTCAATTGCGCCAATTCGGTTCTTGTATTGTTTGACGTGCCATGCGTATTGCCAGCATTGGGCGTTTTGTAAACTACCCAATTGGTTTTACCATCATTAGTAGCATAAAAGAAATCTTTATCTTCAAAATCAGTTGCCTGACCAGCATTAGAACCATCCCCTAAAATTAAATTCCAATCCTCAAAAAACGGCGTAACATCGTTTGGATAAATGGCTTTTTGAGTTCCTTCTTTAACAAGCTTGCCAGTATTGGAACAGCTGTTTAAAATAAGGCAACCTGCCAGCGTAAAAATAAATGCGGTTAATAAAGTGATAATTGTTTTGTTCATTGTTGTTTAATTGCTCAATAGATTTTTTCCATTCAATATAACGAATCGCCCGAATTCAGCACACCCAATCAGGCCTAATGTGATTACAACTTGCGTGCGCCCTGAGTTGTAAATATATCACTTTTTAGCAGAGTAACAGCAATTAAAATTCACAATTTGTTAAAATTAGATAGACTAAATTTTTACATTAGAAAACGAACAGCCAACACAACCGAAGGGTGGTCCCGCTTTTCGCTATATCTTTTTATTCCATTTCATTCCATAAAAAGGATGCCGCTACAATCGGGTTTAGATTGGAGGCTTCGGTGCTTCGTGGTAGGTTTTTTTTAGCGAGACACTCGCTGATGAAGGACACAGCGAGACGCTACGACCATTTTTGGGTTAAAAAAAATGGTACTACTGCAACAGTAGTACCATAAAATTACTAATTTTTAATAAATTGCTGAATACTTATATGTTCATCATTTTGAAGTTTCAACACATATATACCGTTGCTTAAATGTTGAATATCAATTTTGTTTTTGATGTTTTTCTCTTCTTCAATTAACTTGCCGGTGCTATTAAAAATTTCATAATTTAAATAATTTATTGCATTTGTAATGTAAAGTGTTGTTGTGGCTGGATTGGGATAAATTTCCAATTCCATTTCATCGTAATCATTTATAGCTACACTAACATTGCAGTCAATATCTTCACTTTCAGCTGTTTGAAAGAATTGCGCTGTTGCAAAATTTAGCAGTACTCCATCTTCAAAACCCCAATTAGTAATTGTAGTACCGTGCTGATTTCTTAACCAACCTGTAACTGGTGATATACATAGTGGATTCTCTAAAATTTCATTTGAAGATGCTACCCACAGTTTAAATGTAAAAGTTTCCCCTTCATTTATTCCTTCATCAATATTAGGTGTTGTACCATCATCACCATATATCTGAAGGTTTAAATATGTTTTTTCATAGTAAGGAGAAGGAATAAGCTGAGCAGCACCAATGCAAATACCATATTCATCAAAAGCCGCAATCCAGTCTAAGCCTGATGCTGGGATTCCATTAATTTCTACAGCCGCTATAACAGACATAGATTGATAGTTAGGTCTAAAATCAAACTCTGCAGGCTGCGCTGAAAGTAAAGAAATTGACGCTAATAATAAAATAATTGTTAGTTCTCTATTCATAATTTCATTTAAATTGAGGTTAAAAAATATTGTTTATTTCTTTGTAACTATTCAGAAGTCAGACCATTTAATTGTCAGACGTTAGATAAACTTGGGCGAAAAAGAGCGTTTTCGACTTTACTCAGCCAAATTTATCTGATGTCTGATAGCGAAGCAGTCTGACCTCTACTGAATAGTTACATTTCTTTTGATTTTTTTATGATCTAAGATTCTAATATTCAAAAATAAATATAATATTATACTTTTTGTGTTACAATAAAGTGAATCTATAACTGATATTTACAACAAATAACATAATATTATATTTTTATTAAATTGATAATGATAAATATAGAACATTATTTTTCAATAAATTTATCCTTGATTTATTATGCTTTGTTAAGGTGATAAAAATTAATTAATCATTTAGTAAGATAAGTTTTGGTTAGCTAACCAAAACTTGAATCAGATGAAAAAGTGATTTTATTAAATTTTCGTAATTATTCAGTAGAGGTTAGAAGTCAGATCGCTTCGCTGTCAGACTTTAGATAAATTCGGCTGAGTGAAGTCAAAACGCTCTTTTTCGCCCAAATTATGTCAAACGTCTAATGTCTGATAATGAAATGGTCTGACTTCTGAATAGTTGCAAATTTTTCATCAAAAAGTATTAAAACCTAAGTTTAAGTAATAAAGCTCATACATATATGAATATTTTATATCTTGGCAAAGTTATCGAACAATAGATATTTCGTTTTATCAACTATAAAAAATACATTTGGCCAAGTTTACTTTGTAAAAGAAAAGATATGTTTCGAAAAAAATTGTGGAATAGTTAAGCCAGATTTTTTTACAATAAACATGAAAACATATCCAGAGTTATTAAAACATAATAATTGTTTAAATCGCAAAATCTCAATAGATACTAAAGGTAACATCAAAAACTGCCCCTCCACGCAAAAAAGTTTCGGCAACATTAAAAATACTACATTAGCCGATGCCACCGAAAAACTAGTCTTCAAAAAATATTGGAACAATAAAAACAAAATACACCTTTGTAAGAATTGTGAGTTTAGATATTTTTTGTATGAATTGTCGAGTATATTTAGAAGACCCTAAGAGCTTTGTGGTTGGTTTTTTTTGAGCGAGACGCTCGCTGATGAAGGACGCAGCGAGATGCTACGACCATTTTGGGTACTATTACTTATAAACTTTATTGTGTATTGTATTTTTTCTTTTTTCAAGCCAATTAGCATTTAACCCAAGCGAGTCTATCTTTTTAATTTCAATTTTACTGGTTGGGTTATGAATTTCTGGTACAATTAGATTATGAGAATAAATCATTATTTCTGTTCCTTTAGTAGCATTTGCTGCGTGATAATTTAATTCGTATGTTCTTTGAAGGAATGGTTGATAAAGGTTTCTGATATTCACATCATTATCATATGACACCAACCAAAATCTCTCTTTTAATTTCCCTATTAATTGAGAAATCTGTTGATGGTCAGCGTGTTTATAAAAGTTAATATAAAGATCTTTGCCTTTGTTATAATAAGGGGGGTCGAAATAAAAGAGTGTTGTTTGAGGAAGTTCTTTATCTAATTTTTGAGTTAAGTCAATTGCATCTAAATTGTATATTGAAATCCTGTTTTTATATCTACTAATTTTTCTAATTCGCTGAATTAAATCTTCTTTATTGAACCGAGCATCCATCTTCCAATTTCCATTCTGGTTTTTACCACCAATAACACCTGCTTTGAGTATTCCTGACCTATTAGTTCTATTTAAGAAAAATGTTGAAAACCCGATTTCAAGATTATTATAACTCTTTGGGTTTCGCTGTTTTTCTTTCTGCTTTTCCCAATTCTTTATCGTAATATCAGTTTTAATTATTTTTTCACAAAACTGATCAGTCTGATTTAATACGCTATCCCAAAACGCGTAGATTCTAAAGTCATAATCATTAATATGGATTTTTTGAACGTATTCATTGAACAACAATGAAAGGGCAACAGAAGCACCACCTGCATATGGTTCCACATAGTGTCCATCATTTATCAAATTATACTCAATAAGTAATTGAATATAATGAGATAGTTTACCTTTTCCACCTGGATAACGAAGTGGAGAGTAATAGTTTGTGCTTAAATTAACTCCCATAGTTTAACGAAGAATATTTCTAAATTATCCCAATTTTTCTTTAGTTGTTCTGCATCAGGGTGAAAATCCTTGTTATGTACAAATGCATTAAAAGTGTCAATAGAAAATATACTGTCTTTCATAGTAGAAGCCGTATAAGCACCTTTCAACTTGTTTTTACTAAGTATTCCTTTACTTTCTAAATCAGAAGCAACAGATTTTAATTTGTGGCTTAATTTACTTTTATTTGTTGCTCCTGTTAATGGATTCTTCTCTATATAACTATCCATAGATAACTCTATAAATACTCGAAAAGTAATTGCTCCAGAGTTTTCAAAATCTCTTAAATCAAGGTCTTTGAGTTCGTGGTATATTTTATTTACCCTTGGCTCGCTAATAGGAATAATAGTGCTTTTAGGTATAATGGTATGCCTTTTGGAAATTAACGTTTTACTCTTCTTGCCTTTGGATTTAGGTTTTTTCGGGTCAGCTTTTTTAGGTCTTGATGTACTAATTAATTCCCAATTCCCTGATAATTCTTGAGTTTTATCTGGTAAATCAGTTTTCCTGAATGTTTCAAGATAATTAAGACGGTCGTCTTTATAGTAAATATCTTTAACCGTAAAATCTTTCCTTAACAAGTCATTTGCTACTTTGCTCAAGGGTTTTGCTACTTCAGAGGGTTCGTATCTGGTAATAACTTTACCATCTTTAATATCTATTCCTGAAACTCTTCTAAAGTCAGGATCTGTGACCAATCGTTGAAGAGAAGAGGACTTACTTTATTTAAATTCTTTTTAAGTTCAGGATCAACTGAATCTTCTTTTTGTAAAAAATCTATTATTTGAAGGGCATAAGTTGAAGTACCTTTAACACGTTCATCAAACCTCGCTTTTTGTTGAGCATCCCATCCAACTGTTCCTATACCATCATTCTGTCCAGTATGTTTTAGTTCAATCCAATGTTCTGCATCTTTTTCTTCATTAAAAAGAACACAAGGAACTTTTTCTACAGGAGATTTTGAATATTGTTCAGATAGTTTTTTAAACTTATTTAAAAGTGATTTGTTTTTTTCTGGAATTAAGTCTGGATTTTCTAACAATTTTAATGCTATAACTCTCCTGTTTCCTTCTAAAACATTATACTGTCCTTTCTGTTTTTCGTGCTTCGTAACAAAAATTGGGTCACCTGGATTAAGACCTTCATTAGTTATATCATCTGCCAATTTGGATAGCTTGTCGCCTTGGTCTTCAATCATTGTTTTGATTGCTTCCCTTTGATTACTGACCATCTCAAATCTCGGATTTTCGATATTTATGTTTAAATCAGTTATTTCTATTAAAGTTCTTATATGACTCATTTGTGCTCAACAGTTTATATTGCTAATTACGTATATATTTATTACAATAACAAAGAATCAAGTAATATTTACTCTACAAAACAGTAACTTAAACAGCGAAACAATTTTTTGAAGTATAAAAAAATCGGCATCTACGTTTAATTCATAATTCTACCCAATCAGACTATCCACTCTCGGCAAAATTTGTAATCCAGCCGCATCTTTTTAATTTGTAGTAAGCAAGCATTTACAATGCGATTCAGTTAAGTAAATCTATAACTCAATCGCTGCATTAGTGTCAATTAAAAATTTCTCTCCCATTCATTTCTTATTTCTTTTCCGTGACTTACCAGTAAATCAGCTGATTCTTTTGATAACGCACCTGCCAATGTTTTTTTCTTGTTTGTATTCATGCTAACCCCGTCAATATTCTCTTCTAATACTTTTACATAATCTAATGTATTTATAAAATTTAAAAATGCTTGAAAATTACTTTCTTCAACATTAATTGTGATTTGTTTCATCTTTCAAATTTAAACATTATATAACGATTCATCAAGTTTTCTTTAGTGAAAGAGAAACATACAATAACCTTTGCAAAGTTTATACCCAATCAAAGTCTCTCAAAGAACACTCTCATATACTCACTACATTAACCCACGATAATTCGTTAAAAAAATTTGGTTATGCTGAACCAACATCATAAAAGCCTGCTGATGAATATGGATATTGCGAATATTCGGCTGCTAAACTCTATTTGCCAGAAATGGGTTTAAAAAAGCAAGTCAAAAAAACTTGAACATTGAGCTGCATCAGCCAAAAGACTTGCGGTAAATTTAGCTTAGATTGGCCGAAAAAATTATCTAAGTCAAACCCCAAGCCGTTTTAATCGTCTCAGGTACATTCAATTGCATTTCAAATTCATTGGCAAAGTAATTAGCCAATTTTGTTGCAAAAATCTTATTTGTTTTTTTAACCAAACTATTTGTCAAGGGTTTTTTTCTATACTGATTTAGCTTTTTCAAATACCACATCAACATACCAAACATCAATTGGTCTTTTGAGTTTCGTGGTTTATGTAAGCCAATCAAATCGCTGTATTTTGGGTTGTTTATTAAATGTTGAACTAAGTACTCTGGAAAATCAGATATACCAGTAACTGGCAAAAAACCTCTGATAAAATTACATAAGGCTTTGGTCAGTACTTCTCCATCGGGCGTATGTTTTGCCTGGTGGTCTAATATTTTTTCATATAAGTGTTCGCCTTCTGTATAATTTTGGGGTAATAGCTTTTCATCTACTCCAATTAATGCTCCTATAACTGCCCAATAATGAACAAGTGCATTTTTTTCAATTTCTGAAAGTTCAATATTTAAAACCTGAAGCCCTTTAATAGCACCTACCGAAAAAGTAAGAATAGTACCCGCCATATCTTCTTGATTAATCGGGATATCATATTTATTTTCATCCCAATTATGTTTTAATAAATGGTAACGTATAATGGCATGCAACAAACGCACCTTCAAAATATGTTTTATACCTTTTGAATTTAAAACAAAGGTATTTTCTTCCATTACATTAAAAATAAATTGAGTAGTTTCTAACAGGCGTTTTGCAGTACCTTGTTTTACATCTTTTGAAAGATAACCTGTTGAGGTAAGTACTTTTACAGTTTTGGCTGAACTGTAGCCAATAGGTAAAGCTCTGCACAATAAGCAAGCAGAATATACGGGGCCAATATCTAAAAAAAGTGCTTCTGCAATCTTTACCAAATTGGCGTTTGCCCACGTTGGTATGGTTTGGTTTTGTATAAAATAGGTTTTTAAAGTTGAGTCAAGTTGCTCATAATCTAATTCATCTAAATCATTTATTAATTGTTGATAGAGTTTCCACAACGATTCATTGTTGTATTCTTCAGTTAGTTTTTTTACCGTTAAGTCAGCAATTGTATCAGATTGTTGCCGATAATTTTCCAATATGTTTCGAGTTAAATTGAACTGCATTGCACACAAGTTTATTCATTTTAAATATACAGAATAGTATTGTTAAATACCATATAAAATACTTTACATCCAAATAGGGTCTATCTAAGAAAACTCTGATTCGCTCGCCACATTATCTCACGATAATCTGTTAAAAAATCAAGAATTGCTGAACAAACACCATAAAAACCTGCCGATTAATATGAGTATTTTCAATATTACAGGCATCTTTTCAGTTAAAAACTAAATAAATTTGAAAATAATATAAATGTCCGTATTGATTTATTGAAATATTTTTCATATCATAAATAAAAAAAGTAACAACATGACACCAGAATTCAAAATAGAAATAACAAACAAAAACGAGCATTGGGTTAAGTTTAGATTAAAAAAAGAGGAACAATATTTAAGCTTCAAAAATGTATTTGAACTATGGGCAAATGATTCTGAATTTGTGGAATTTTATAAAACAGAACTGATAAAATTAAATTACCAGGCTTTCTGTTGGGAACACCCTGCTCTAAAAAAAGAATTTTTAGAAAAGAAATACGAATGTATTTTGCAAAGAAGTAAACCGTTAGAACACTTACCAATTAATGAAAACGTTTTTAAAAATTACATATATGAAAAGGAACAAGTTGCAGATTTTATGAATTTAGGAAAAAATGCCAGATTAGTTATTCCAACGAAAAAGATAGATAAAGAAATTTACAACCACATGGGCAAATTTATTAGGTTAGCAGATGCAGAACAGGTAAACGAAGTTTTTAAAAGCATAGGAAAAATAATATTTGAAGAGATTGAAACTAAAAAATTAATTTGGTTAAATACCGCAGGTTTGGGCATAATTTGGTTGCACATTAGAATGGATACAAAGCCAAAATATTACAAAACGAAAAGCTACAAAGATTCAGATTTTTTGAATAACGCAGACTGAATTAAATATAAAATGTTTTTATGCATATAGGTAGGTTTCATTTTGAAAGGCCATATTGTTAACATTTTCAAGAACTCTTTTCATATATGCTTTCCAGAATGTTTTTGCAAATAACCAATTAACAGGATAAAAAATCGGAACGTTAGAATGTAAAGAATAGGTGTATTCAATCATAATTTTATTTGGTTCTAATTGTACGGTTTTCCATTCGCCAACAAACTTATAAAAACCTAACATCCACGATTGAAAACTATCTACCTGAATTTTCCAATACTTATTTTCTACTCTTTCAAGAATTCTGTCAACGGAAACAAAACCTCCTTTTTGTGTAAAAGATTTTGCTGCATAAACTTTTTTACTTGAGCCCGGTTTGCCCCAGTTTTCATCATTAGTTGTGTGGGTTACTTTAGGCATTATACCAAAGCCAGTATGAACCTTTGCAACATCACAAAGCATAGGTGTTTTAAAAGCTCTTTCTAATGAACATTCGTAAATTGTAAATACTTTGACTGCTGCAATCATTTCTAATTTCTGTTACAAAAGCTATGATGTTCTGTTATCTAACACTACCATTATACAACAATTTGTTCAAACTTTTTACTGTAACTATTGAGTAGAGATTAGAAGACAGACCACTTCGCTGTCAGACGTCAGATGCGTGAGTGAAGTCAAAAACGCTCTTTTTCACCCAAATTATATCTGATGTCTAACGTCTGACAATGAAATAGTCTCACTTCTGAATAGTTACCTTTTACTTAAAAATAATTTTTATTAATCTCTTCTTCTGGCCGGTATTTTAATTGAAGCCCGTGCAGAAAGTTACGTAAAAATTGATTTTTACAATCCCGATACTGACTTTGACCGGGTTTGCGAAAAATAGCACTTATTTCGTGTTTACTGATCACCATTCCAACATAATCATATATTTCTATAATATCTGTGTCTTTTAAATTTAGTGCAATTTTTAACTTTCTAAAAATAATATTATTGTTTAATTTTTGTTCGGGTGCTGGTTGTGGTCCTGCTCTTTTTCCTCTTTTATGGTTAATAAAGCCATTGAGTAAAGCCGCCAATTGTGGGTCTGTAATTTCCTTATGCTCTTCTTCCTCCTCTTTTTTGAGCCAATTACAAACTTCCATTTTGGTTACAACCATTTCGGCTTGTGCAAAAAGGTTTATCATTTCCTCATCACTTAAATCAAATATATATCTAAACTGCCGAAGTATTGTATTGTTTTTCATAAGTTCATTTTTTATTTTAAGATGTTTTAGTAAAGTTATATTTAATGAAATATTGATAAGCATTTAAAGCTGAGGCAAAATGTAACTTTAAATTTTGAACTGCAAATAACGTTCGATTGCTCCACACCTCTGTTCTATATATAATCAACCCTTCGCACCATAATGCTTAGGCTTTTTCACCGTTAAGGCATCAGCAACTTTTGGTACTTCGTGATGTACGCCACCAGCTCTTGCATCATTAAAAGAATCTGGTATAGCATTGGTATCACTAAGCTGCGCCCAGGTTTTGTGTTGTGTACCGTCGTCGGTTCTTTCCATGGTAATACAATCTTCTACCGGACAAACTAATGAACATAAGTTGCAGCCAACACAACTTTCTTCAATAATACTTGGTATTCTGCTGCTGTCTGTAGCTAAGGCAATTGCTTGATGAGCGCCATCTTCGCAAGCCGTATAACACAAGTCGCAACCAATACATTTATCTCTATTTATGTTGGCCTTTACTTCATAGTGTAAATTAAGATCTTTCCACTCTTTAACATTAGGCAAGGCTTTACCAACAAAATCGTAAATGGTTCGGAAACCTTTTTCATCCATATATTGCTTTAAACCTGCTTCCATTTCACGTACTATACCAAAACCATAATGCATTACTGCGGTGCAAACTTGTACCGAAGATGCGCCCAACAAAAGATATTCTACCACATCGCGCCAAGTTTCAATGCCACCAATGCCGCTAATGGGTGTGTTTTTAATTTCTGTTTGTTGCGCCAAATCTTTTACCATATGCAATGCAATTGGTTTTACTGCCGGGCCGCAATAACCACCATTAGTACCTTCACCGTCAACTACTGGGTAAGGAGCAAAAGCATCTATATCAACCCCAACAATACTTTTAAAAGTGTTAACTAAAGAAATAGCATCGGTGCCGCCATGTACTGCGGCCAAACCAGGTTCAATAATATCTGAAACGTTAGGTGTTAATTTGGTTATTACCGGAATGTTGGCAGTTTCCATAACCCAGGCAACAATGGTTTTTAAAACTTCTGGCTCTTGCCCAACCGCAGAACCCATGCCGCGCTCGCACATACCATGCGGGCAACCAAAGTTTAGTTCAATGCCATCTGCTCCAGCGTTTTCTACATCTTTAATTATTTGTTCCCATTCTTTTTTCGATTCTACCATTAAAGATGCAATAATGGCATTATCGGGAAAATGCTTTTTTACTTCTTCTATTTCTTTAAGATTGTCGGCAAGCGGGCGATCGGTAATTAACTCAATATTATTAAAACCTGCCATACGGGTGTCTCTGTAATTTACAGAACCATATCTACTAGATACATTAATAACAGGTACGCCTAATGTTTTCCAAACTGCGCCTCCCCAGCCTGCATCAAAAGCTTTCATAACCTGGTAACCGGTATTGGTAGGTGGAGCCGAAGCTAACCAAAATGGATTAGGAGCTTTTATGCCTGCAAAGTTTATATTTAAGTCTGCCATACTATTTTAATTTATATATTCTTACCTATTGAAAATAAAACGCATCATATTTTCAATTTTAACCTTCCAAATATAGCTTTTACTCTATAATTATTTTTTGTCTTTACTTTTTTATTTGTTTCAGTAACATCGGTATTGATACTGTTATGAGTACTTTCTTAAAAAAAAACATTCTATTGATTATATTTGAAACAGAATAATTTATTGAAATATGAAAAAAACAGGACTTGTTTATTTAAGTTTTTTATTGAGCTTTTCAATTTTTGCACAACATACGTTTTCAATAATTGCAGCAGATGCCCAAACAGGTGAAATAGGTGCTGCGGGCGCAACTTGTATTGATGGTATTAGTCAATTTGGTGGTGTTCAAGTAATTAATGATATAATACCAGGCCGTGGAGGAGCAATTGCACAAGCCGCTATTTGTATTAATCCTAATGTTAATTTATTAAATGCAATTGCTCGTGTTCGACTTCGTACGCCTCCGCAAAATATAATTAATGCTTTAGTAAATGGTGACGAATGTTCTGCACAAAACTTTAACTCGCAATACCGCCAATATGGAATTGTTGATTTAGACCCAAGAGATAGCAGCAATGTAAGGGTTGCTGCTTTTACCGGAAGTTTAGCTTCGGATTACAAAGGTCATATTGCCGGAAGTAATTATTCCATACAAGGAAACATACTTATTGGCCCGCAAATACTTACTAGTATGGAGCAGGCATTTTTAAATACACCAGGCAGCTTAGCAAATAAATTAATGGCAGCTATGCAGGCGGCTAAAGTTGCCGGAGCAGACTCTAGATGTTTAAGCAGAGGAACATCTTCTACTTCGGCATTTTTAACAGTTTATAAACCAACTGATTTAAAGGAAGAGCCTTGTTTGTTTGTAAATGTATTAGAAGCCTCGTTTGCTGAAGAACCTATTGATGAATTACAAACCTTGTTTAACGAAGCTGTTATTAACATTACCAAAGAAAGCTGTAACTGTAATAATGAAAATAACATTGATTTTGAAGATGATGATTTAGTTGACTTGTTTTATGAGGCAATTACAATTTTTGCGCCACCTGGCATTACCGATTGGACAAGCACCTTTATTAGCGGAACTCCTTTAGATGCCAACGGCAACCCAACCAACAATATTATTACAGATAATGGAGATGGTACTTATACCACTTCTTTTTATTTACGAGAAGGAGATATTTATAGCCTGAACCTTACAAGTGCTTCACAAAATAGTTGTGTGCCAATAGTTGCTGGAGGCAATTGCCAGGTTTGTTATCCAATTCCAACTTTATCGCAATGGGCTTTAATTGTATTGTGCTTAGTAATATTGTGTATTTTTTCAATAAAACTTATTGCGGATTATTGTGTTGGGAAGATGGTGTAATTCTTTAGTCAGTTTTTGTTTCAAGCTTTAACCACCCATCAATTCCCCTAGCAGCCATTTTACCATCATAAGCAGCATTAACAACTTCTGCACCACCATTTACAGCATCGCCACCAGCAAAATATTTTGCTTTTTTAGTTTGAAAATTTACAAGGTTGACTACAATTTTATTTCTCTTATCCAATTCTACACCCATCATACCCAATAAATCTACTTTTTTGTTTTGCCCTGTTGCTTTAATTACCATATCGCAATGTATTGTAAATTCGCTATCATCAATTTCTGTTAAACGGCCTTCTACACTTTCTGTTTTTTTAAAAGTTACGCCGCTTACACTTCCATTACCATTAATAGCAACTGGTGTGGCATTAAAAACACCTTGAACGCCCGCGCCCTTTGCCAAATCATATTCAAATTCGTAGGCGCCTTTTTCTGTTTTGCCTCTTCTATAAACCAAAAATACTTCATTAGCTCCCATTCGTGCCGCTTCTGAGGCTGCATCCATTGCGGTATTTCCACCACCAATTACAACCACTTTTTTACCAACATTTGTGGTATGATGGTTCATTCTTAAATCTTCAATAAACTCAACTGCGCCAACTACGTTTTCTTTTGCTTCTCCTTCTAAGTTCAATAAATTTGTTTCCCCCAAACCAACACCAATAAATATGGCATCATAATTATTTTCTAATTCATTAATTTGTGTTTGCTTGGTTATAGCGTGGTTGTATTTAATACTAAAGCCCAGTTGCTTTTGTAAATAATTGATTTCTTCAATAGCTTCTTCATTGGTAATTTTATAAGGTGCAACACCATAAACTGTAAGCCCCGATGGTTTTGCTTTTGCCTCGTAAATAACCACTTCGTAACCCATCATTCTTAACTCGCAAGCACAAGCAATGCCTGCTGGTCCGGCACCAATTATCGCTACTTTTTTATTTTTTTTGTCAGATGCTTTATATAATGTTACCTCATTATCTATTACGTGTTTGGTAGCAAAATTTTGTAGTCGCCCAATTTGTATCGGAGGTACATCTTGATGATTATACACACAAGCGCCTTCGCACAAAACCCCCGTAGGGCAAACCGTTCCACAAGCATTGCCTAACCAATTAGCATCGTAAATTGTTTTGGCCGAACCAATGGTATTTTTGGTATGAATTTGTTTTATAAACAACGGAATATCAATACCAGTTGGGCAAGCAGTTACACAAGGCGCATCGTAACAAAACAAACACCTGGCACTTTCGTAATAAGCTTCCGTATTATTCATCAAAGGTTTTTTTTGTTTGAAGTTAGCTTCAAACTCTTGCTCGTTTGTTGGTTTTTTATATTCTGCCATTATTTTAATTTAACTCATTATTGTTCAAACTGCCCCGTTCTTTATCCTTCAATAAAGGCCATCCCTTCACAAATGAAGTGGAATTTGTTCAGGTTTCTTTTCCGATAAATTTTTATTATTTAAAGCTCCGTCAACTTACCATAAGTCTCTGGCCGTCTATCTCTAAAAAATTGCCAGGTAGAACGTACCTCATCAATCAACTCTAAATCAAATTCTGCTACTAACAATTCATCATCTTCTCTTGATGCTTCTGCAAAAATTTGACCACGTGGATCTACAAAATAAGACTGTCCGTAAAATTGACCCAAGTTCCAAGGCTTTTCTGTACCTACTCTATTTATGCAACCCATAAAATAACCATTGGCTGCTGCGTGTGCCGGTTGTTCTAACTTCCACAAATACTCGCTAAGGCCAGCCACAGTTGCCGAAGGGTTGTACACAATTTCTGCACCGTTTAAACCCAACACTCTTGCACCATCTGGAAAGTGGCGATCATAACAAATATAAACACCAACTTTGGCATACTTTGTTTGAAAAACAGGATAACCTAAATTGCCCGGCTTAAAAAAGAATTTTTCCCAAAAACCAGAAGTATGCGGAATGTGATTTTTTCTATACTTGCCTAAGTAAGTACCATCGGCATCAATTACAGCAGCTGTGTTGTATAATACACCTGCCTGTTCTTTTTCGTAAATGGGCACTATAATTACCATTTGATATTTTTTGGCATAGGCTGCAATTTTTTCAGTAGTTGGGCCAGGTATAGTTTCGGCAGAAGCGTACCACTTAGCATCTTGACCAGGGCAAAAATAAGGCGTGTTAAAAATTTCTTGCAGGCAAAGTATTTGTACACCTTCTTTACCCGCTTTTTCAATTAATGGAATGTGCTTGTTATACATGGCCTCCACAATTTCGGCAATTGTACCTTCTCCTTCTGATATGGGCAGGCTCATTTGTATTAAGCCCGATTTAATTATTCTTGACATATTGTTAGTTTAAATTTCAAATTTTGCGTTGCTGCTTTTACTCAACAGCGATATAAAAGTAGGCATTAGTTATTAAACTGTCAAAAATGACAAAACCAAATAAACGATTCTGCATAAAATATTAGCAGTAATATTTAACTGGTGAAATTTTTTTGTTGAAAAATTGCTGATTTAGTTTACTTACAAGAGGTTTTTTTAGATGGCTTTTATCTATTTAAATAATAAAAACATAACTCACATTATTTACTCGCTTTGTGTAAATGCCTCTTTTATTATTGCGTGAAACCTTAATTGTATTGTAATATCTATTTCGCCTCGCAACCCTTTAACATTTTACCTTTGTAAAACATCAGTAATTTTTTTACTTGTTCGTAATTTCCACTTTTTACTTCAATATTGGTAAGGCTTGGTAAATGCTGTGCAAAAAATATTTGATTGTTGGCCATTTCAAACAAACTACTTGCAAAAGAATTTGGATAGGGGAAATCCGGATCAATTTCTAAAATAACGTCTGCTACTTTTTTTATTAAAGCTTTATAGCTTTTGTAAAAACCTTCTTTGTTTTCAGCATCAACGCTTTTGGTATGATATACTTTGGTAGATTCGGAAATGATAATTTTATGCAACTTCTTTTCGTTTACAAAACCAACTGCTGGGTTTTCTTTTGTAGCATTAACAAAATTATCTATTATAATATCTAACTGTTTGTTGGGGCTGTCAATATTTTTAGTATTGTAATCAATTAAATAAGCAACCCAGTTCCAATACCAAACTACTAAGTAAAGCAATAATAAATGTTTATTTTCGAAATATCTATACAAAGAGGCTTCGGTAGATTTTATTTTAGCAGCTAACTTTTTAAAAGTAAATGCTTCAAAACCCAACTCCTCAAATAAGTTAATACTTTCTGAAATCAACCGTTTTCCATAATCGGTAGATTGTGGATCTTTTTTATATAGTTCTGTATTTATTTCAAATTTTATGTTGTAGGTAACCAACGTCTAAAAATTTTTTATATAAAGTAAATATAAAGTTTTACTTTTAAAATCAAAAAGTTATACTACTTTTGTGGATAGTATTACTATCTTATCGTAAAGTAAAATAATTATTAATAATAGTAAAGGTATCAAAAAATGTTTAAAAAATTTGGATTTGATTTTTCCCACTTTAAAGGAGATTTTTTTGGTGGTTTAACAGCTGGCATAGTTGCTTTACCTTTAGCACTTGCTTTTGGGGTAAGTTCAGGTTTGGGGCCTAGTGCCGGTTTATACGGAGCAATTTTTATTGCGTTTTTTGCAGCATTATTTGGTGGTACAAATACTCAAATTTCTGGCCCAACTGCACCAATGACAGCAGTAAGTATGGTTGTTATTGCAAGTATTGTGGCTAATTTTGAAGGCGAGGTAAGCAAAGCTTTGCCAGTTATTTTAACTGTTTTTTTAATTGCTGGTTTAATACAAATTGGATTAGGTCTGGTAGGGGTAGGTAAATACATCCGCTATATTCCCTACCCAGTTGTTTCTGGTTTTATGACTGCTATTGGGGTAATTATTCTTGTAACACAAATTTTACCCGCTATAGGTTATTACCCGAAAGAAGATTTGGATTATGTAAACAAATTTAAACCCTTAGCCGAAGAGGTTATTTTGGAGAACATACTATTGGAAGAAGCTGATGAAGGTATTTTGGTATTAGAAAATTTTGAAGAAACAATAAAACGGGCACAAGAAATTACAACAGAAGATATATTAAAAGAATCTAAAACCTTGGCTGGCAAAGAAGCATCTGGCATTATGGGCGCACTAAAATTACTACCAAGAGGTTTGAAAAATATTAAATGGTTAGAGGTTATTTTAGCCTTGTCCACCGTAATTATTATTTATGGCTTTAAGCGAATTACAACTGCCATACCAAGTGCTTTGGTTGCTTTGCTGGTTGTTTCGGGGGTAGCTTATTTTGCAGGTTTAGATTACCGGCCTATAGAACAAATACCTGCTGGTTTGCCATTGCCCAATGTTGGAATATTTACAGAATTTAGTTTTGCAAGTATATCACCTTTTATTTTTACGGCTATTACCCTGGCTTTACTCGGTGCTATTGATTCTTTATTAACCTCTATTGTTGCAGATAACATGACAAAAACCAAACACAAACCCAACCAAGAGCTAGTTGGGCAAGGTATTGGTAATAGTATTGCAGCCGTTTTTGGTGGTATACCTGGCGCAGGTGCTACAATACGTACTGTTGTAAATATAAATGCTGGTGGTAAAACAAAACTTTCGGGTATGATTTCGGGACTAATTTTATTGCTAGTGCTGTTAGCATTAGGCCCAGTAGCTTCGCAAATACCAGCAGCAGTATTAGCAGGTATTTTAATTACTGTGGGTATTGGCGTAATGGATTATAAAGGCCTGAAAGCTATACCAAGTATGCCACGTGCAGAAGTGGCCATTATGATTATTGTTTTGGTATTGTCGTCTTTTTGGAACCTGGTATATGCCGTTGGTATTGGCCTAGTAATTGCATCTTTAATATTTATGAAGCAAATTGGCGATATTGCCGCAAAGCGATCGAATGTGAAACCTTTAGATGAAGAAAGCTGGCCCGATGAATCAGGTTTTCCAGTAAATTTAAAAGAGGAAGTTTTTATTAAACACATTAGAGGACCCTTGTTTTTTGGTTCTACCGAAAACTTTCAGCAAATGGCTTTACAAATACCCGCTACTGCTTCTACTGTTATTATACGTATGGGTAGAATGGCTTATATAGATCAATCAGGTTTATTTGTTATTGAAGATATATTAAGCGATTTGGTAAGAGATGGAAAGAAAGTTTTGCTTGTAAACGTTTTAAAGCAACCCAAAAACATGTTAGAAAATATTGATATAATACCAGGTTTAATACCAAAAGAAAATATTTTTAAGAATTTTGATAGTTGTTTAGTCTGGGTAAAAGAAAACGTAAAAGATATATATTAAAAAAACTCACTAATAAAAAAATTATTACAGGTTAGGCTTTTTGAAAAACTCTACTTGAGGCTGCGGCTACAAATTTTGTGGTCGCAGCATTTAGATTATTTTATTTTTAAAAACACGTTTTCTACAATCAACAATATCTACAGAAGTTTTAACTCACTAAACAATCTACAATTTTATTTTAAGTGTTTGTGGGCATTATAGCGATAGGTAAGAAACGAGGCGAACCATAGTAATTTCAACTTACTACCTTTACAAAATGCAAAAACTAAAATGGGGAATCATCGGCTTAGGTGGCATCGCACACAAATTTGTAAAAGATTTAGCTTTGGTAGAAGGTGTGGAACTGTATGCTGTCGCTTCAAGATCAATTGAAAAAGCAGATGCTTTTGCCCAACAATACAAAGCCAAAAAAGCTTATGGCAGTTATGAAGATTTGTTTAAAGATGAAGCGGTTGATATTGTCTACATTGCCACACCACACAACTCACACAAAAACTTAAGTATTGAAGCTTTGCAAGCAAGTAAACACGTTTTGTGTGAAAAACCATTAGCAGTAAATCGTACTCAAGTAGAAGCTATGATAACTACTGCCCAAAATGAAAAGCGTTTTTTAATGGAGGCTTTCTGGTCAAAATTTAACCCAAGTATTCAGGCTATTTTTAAGTTGATAGAAAATGGTGAAATAGGTGAAGTACGTTACATTAATGCAGACTTTTGTTTTTTAAGAGAAGTGGATGAAACGCATCGTTTATTTAATTTAGATTTAGCTGGTGGTGCTTTGTTAGATGTTGGCGTTTATCCGGTATTTTTAGCCTATTCAATTTTAGGATTGCCAAAAGCAATTGTAGCAAGCGCCAACTTTGCCAGCACAGGTGTTGATTTGCAAACGGCTGCAATTTTTAATTACCCAAAAGCAATGGCTAATTTAATGTGTGGTCTTCGCTCAACTTCCAATATGGTAGCAAAAATTTACGGTACCAAAGGAAGTATTTTTATTGATGCCCGTTGGCACGAAGCCCAAGGTTTTAAAATTATAAAAAATGGAAACGTTGAAAACAAAAGCTACCCAACAAAAGGCAAAGGTTTTACTTACGAAATTGAAGAATGTAAAAAGTGCATCCTAAAAAATGAAATAGAAAGCAAAGTTTGGTCGCACCAAAATAGTTTAGATTTGATTAGTTTAACAGATAAAATTAGAGAACAAATTGGGTTAAAGTATCCGTTTGAATGACATTGCAATTTTTTCCTTTAAGTTGAAATAACATAAGCGAATTTGTCCTAAAGGAGTTTTTATTTAATATAACATCCATTCAATTAAATTATTTTTATTAACTATTGACCAACTATGCGGATGCCGCTTTCCATTTGCTCGGTAGCCTTTGTGCTTTGTTGGAATGTATGTGACATCTGTAAATTTTAATTTATTCAATGTTTCTGAAAGTTTTTTTATGGGATAAGCATTCATTTGTTCATAATCAACCATTCTATTTTTCTTTTGCCAAAGAGTATCTGGCTCGGTATACAATCTAATTTTGGTGTTTTTCAAATGTTTAATATTGTCAATATTATTGGTTTTTAAAGTGAAAATAGAATAGGCTTCATATTTTGAAATATCCTTGTTCGGGTTTCCAAATTTCTCCTCTAATGTTTTTAATAACCAAGTGCTTTCCTGAACTGATGGCTTTGAAAAATTCCGTTGCACATTTTTATAAGAAGTAATATATAATTCTGCCAAATCTAACGGAGAATCAATTATAAAAACACCTTTTGGAGTGAGGCTAAATTTTTGGTCGGTCATAAAATCACTAACTAATAGTGCAACATTTCCGCCGCTTGAAAAACCACCTATGTAAATATTATTGGTTGGTAATTGGTGCGTTTCAAACACCATCTGAAGCTGCTCTGCTATTTGTAATTTTTCATGTTGTTCCATCCACAATTTTTGATTGTAGTTCATATACAAAACAGCAATATTGTTATTTTTAGCCAATTCAAGAATTGTAAATTCCCGTTTAATGTCTGTTGCATTTTGCGGATAGCCTGCAAAAAGAACCAAGACACCCTTTATATTATTAGCTGGTTTATTTAATTCGTAATTTTCTTTTATTACTTCTTGAAATTCAATTTTTCCAGAACTTGCTCTTTGCTTATTTTCACTATTGTTACAAGAAAATGCAATTATTAAAATTGGTATTAGTATTAGTATTATTCTTAAAAGGTTGTTCATTGGTTTGTTTGTTCAATGTTATGAATAAAAGTGTTTATACCATAAAGACGGCTATGATTTTTTAGTTTTAGAAATACGCTTCTCTTTATTTTTTACAAATATAAGTTTGTGCCTGCCTTTAGGGCTTTCTCTTTGGTCTATTTCAAAATTTCCGATAGATTTAATTAAAGGAGTTAACTTTTCAAAACCATAATTTCTTGAATCGAAGTTTGGTTGTTTTTTCAATAACAAGCTGCCTACATCTCCTAAAAAAGCCCAGCCGTCTTCATCAGAAAGGTCGGAAATGGTAGAAGAGATTAACTTAATTTCTTTACGTGTAATTTTGTCTAAGCTTTCTTTTGCTTTGTCATCTTTTTCAACCGTATCTTCTTTCTTTTCAGTTTGTTTTCTAATTATTTCTATGTAAATAAACTTATCACAAGCCACTATAAAAGGGTTAGGTGTCTTTTTTTCGCCAATACCAATTACTTGCATACCAGCTTCTCTTAAGCGGGTGGCTAATCTTGTAAAATCACTATCACTCGAAACCAAACAAAAGCCACTTACTTTTTCTGAATAAAGAATATCCATTGCATCAATTATCATAGCAGAATCAGTTGCATTTTTACCAGTAGTGTAGCCATATTGTTGTATAGGTGTAATGGCATTTGCAAGTAGCAGGTTTTTCCACTTAGATAGGTTTGGCTTTGTCCAGTCGCCATAAATTCTTTTTATAGTTGGGTTGCCGTACTTCGCTATTTCTTCCATCATCTCTTTTACGTGAGCGGTTGGTATATTGTCTGCATCAATCAACACGGCTAATTTTAAGTTTTTTTCCATTTTGTTATTTTTGTATTTAGATGTTTTTTGTAAATTTATTTTCTCATCATTCCTTATTGTAAAATGTGTAAGTAAAACAAAAGCTTAATTGTTATTTATGTAAAGTTGCATTTTTAGCTAAGTAAATATATCATTTTTGTTTAAGCAACATAAGTTAAATGAAAATACTTAACTAAAAGTAAGGCTTACAGCTTATTAGTTGGCAAAAAAAAGGTAGAAAAACAAGAACTTAAAGGTTGTAGCATCTTTCAATCAATCGGTATATAAAAGTCAACAATGCATTTTTTTTAGGATGTTTAGTGTCAACTTATTTTACAAAAAGGTTTGAACGAGAAGAGCATGCATTTTGTTTAAAACTCCTTATTCCATTCGGGTAAATTTTCATTAATGTAAAAATAAATTTGAATTATACTGCCTTTAACATAAAGAGGAATGTCATTGTGGTTTTTATCAAATGTTTCGTACCAATAAATATCTAACGCATCAATTTTTTCTACCAATAGTTTTTGTTTCCAACTCTTTATTCTTGGTTTGCCAAATTGTTCGCCATTTACTATTTTGTCAAACATTCCACCTTTACTTTTTTCTATTTTTCCATTTTGTTTTATTTTACCAGAAGAACCAATATATACAAGTTCAACTCTTCCATTTTTAAGAGCATAAACAAGGTAAACTCCATTTGCGTTTTTTGGCGCATTGCACACATTGTCTAATTCACTTCTTCCATCAAAAAAAAATTATCATTGGATTTATATTTTTCTAATTGGTCAAACATTTTTATTTGGTTTTGTATTGAATTATGATGTTAAACAATAAATCATAAAAACCAAATCCACGCTATTACCCAACTTTCACCTTATATAGCAGAAGCTCATCGGCAGTTAACAACATTAAGTAGTTGCGGGTAACCTGTATGGCTTTTATGCCTTCCACTTCTTCCGGTAGTTCAATGGTATCTTCTTGCTGCGTCATTAAATCAACCACGTACAAATTTTCATCTTTATAAAACACCATTTTACTATCAATAACTTGTAGTTGTTGTATGTTGTTAAAAAGGTACGATCTAAAATAGGTGCCAAAAGCATCAAACACAAAAATGCCTCGATCGGGGTCTACTACAAACAAACGTTTGTTGCGCTCAATCATAAAAGTAGGTTCTAATATGCCGCCCAACAACTTATCTACTTCAAAGCTTTCTTGCGTAATTTCGTAATTGGCATTTATTTTTTTGAGCTTTTGTTCGCCTTGCTCAAATACCCAAATGGTGTTATCGTAAGAAGAACACATAGCCGTAGCCTCTTCAATACCAATGGTAGAAAGCTTATACATTTGCTTGGCCGTCATATTTAAATCTAAAGCAATAATGGTGTTAAAATTTTTATAAAACACCAAAGGCTGAAATGGATTACTTGCATCAATAGCACTTACCTCACCAAATTCGTTTTGACTAAAAATAGCGGTAAGCGAACCTAAAGAGTCTAACTTAATTACATTGTTTTCATTGTTTACTACAAAAGCATTTTTAAGTTCATCGGCTGCAAAAACAGAACCTTCTACCGGAAATGTTTTAATTAGCTTATAAGTGTTTTGGGCAGCTGCATAACTAAAGCATCCTACCAAAAAAAATACTATTAGAGTAAGTTTATGTATATTGAAGTAGTTCAACTGTTTTTCCATTAAATTTTGCATATGTGAAATGATTTATCCAATCTCCGAGATTAATATAAGTACTATTTTTGTTTAAGGCGTAAATTACTGGTGTGTGCCGGTGGCCAAATATAAAGTAATCGAAATTATTATTGTTTAATTTTTGCCTGGCATATTGCACCAGCCATTCTTCTTCTTTTTTAAAACTGTGTGTTTGGCCTTTATATTGTTGGTTGCCGCTAAGGCTCCAACTATTAGCCAACCAAATACCAATGCGTGGGTGTAACCAACCAAACAACCATTGGCAAATTTTATTGCTAAAAACCTGCTTCAACAATTTATAAGCTCCATCGCCAGGCCCAAGCCCGTCGCCATGCGCAATATGAAATTTTTTGTTGTTAATTGTTAGGTTCATTGCTTTGCGTAAAATGGTTATGTTTAACTCATCTTTTAAATAATTAAACATCCACATATCGTGATTGCCGGTAAAATAATAAACAGGAATATCTGCATCTGTAAACTCTGCTAACTTGCCCAATAAGCGGGTATAGCCTGCCGGAACTACCGCGCCATAATCGTACCAAAAATCAAAAATATCTCCCATTAGATATAAGGCAGCGCAGTTTGGTTTAATATCACTCAACCAGTTTACTACTTTGCGTTCGCGCAGTAAGCTGCTTTTGGCATCGGGTGCTCCTAAATGAAAATCGGAAGCAAAATAAACAAACTTATTTTTTGGCAGTTGCACAATGTGGGTAAAGATAGTGGGCTAAAGTTAAAGGCATCAACATTTTAATATTTATTGTGCGAAAGCCAAGTTTAATGCTATAACTTTACAAAAATTATTTTTTTAAGATGGCTATTATTGATACACACGCGCACATATACTCAGAAAAGTTTGAAAAAGACGAAGCTGAAATGATAAGCCGAGCCAAAAAAACTGGTTTAGAGGCCGTTTTTTTGCCCAATATTGATTTAAAAAGTATTGAAGGCATGATGCGTTTAACCAAAAGCTACCCAAATTTTTGCTACCCTTTAATGGGCTTGCATCCTTGCTCGGTTAATGAAGATTACCCACAAGTGTTACAACAAATGAAAGCCTTGTTTGCCAAACATAAATTTTACGGTGTTGGCGAAACAGGCTTAGATTATCATTGGGAGTTAACTTTTAAAGCCGAACAACAAGAAGCTTTAAGAGAACAAATACAATGGGCTGTAGAGTTTAAATTGCCGCTTATTTTACACACCCGAAAATCTTTTGACGATACTTATAATATTGTAAGCGAATATAAATGTGATGCCTTACGTGGCATATTTCATTGTTTTGATGGTAGCGCAACCGATGCTCAAAAAGTAATTGAACTGGGTTTTTATATTGGTATTGGTGGTGTGGTAACTTTTAAAAACAGCAACCTAAACGAAACCATTGCCGCTACGCCATTAAACAAAATATTAATTGAAACCGACAGCCCTTATTTATGTCCGGAACCATATAGAGGCAAGCGAAACGAACCCGCCAACACTAAGTATGTTGTAAAAAAAATTACAGAAATTAAAGGTGTAAATATTGAAGAAGTAGAAGCCACAACAACAGCTGCAGCTAAACTTATTTATGGCATAGTATAATAGATTGATGCAATTAAAAAAATGTGTTTATCTTTATAATATGAGATGCTTGTTTGGCGTATTAATTTTGTTTTGGCTTAGCACTAATTATAGTGTTGCTCAACAAAATGAATTTTCATTACAATATCAGCATCTTAAAAAAAACAAACAACCTGCTAATGAAGTTACACCACAAAAGCCCAAAGTAATAAAACCAGTTTCGGTTCAATTGTTTAAGCGTATGCCCAACCATTTTAAAACAGAAAATAAACTGCCTGTTTTTTGCGAATTAGAACACCAACTAAGTAAAGCCATTAAAAAAAATGTAAAGTTTGGCGTAGCACCTTAGTTAGCACAACCAAACTGTTAAATTTTAATTTTAAATAATAATCCTATTATCAAGCTCGTTTTTAAGCGCAAATAGATAATTTTATAGCAAATATTTCTACAATTCAATAAGTACCCGTTTTTAAAAAAATTAAAATTGTATGAAATATTTATTAGCAGTAAACAGCTTTTTTATAGTTAGCTTATCTATGGGTTTTGCTCAAACAGTAAACAGCAATTTTGTATCAGAAAATGAAATTACTTCATTTGGCAAAAACCTTAATATTGATGCGCCAGATTCAACCTCAAAATTTATAACCAAAGCGGTAGTGCAAGATGGTATTTACGCCAAACAACGAACTAAAGACAGGCACGTAATGGCCTACGACCATATTAGAGAAGCAGATGTACTATGGTCCAAAAGAATATGGCGCGAAATTAATACACTCGAAAAAATGAACCTCCCTTTTAACTACCCGCAAATGCCTTTTATAAATGTATTGTTAGAGGTATTACAAACCAACGAAAGTGCTAAAATTTTTATCAACGACGATTTTACAATTGAAACCAACTTTAACGAAGTGCAAAACAAATTGGGCAGCGTAGAAACCATAAAAGTGTACAACCCAGTTACCGAAGCTTACGAAGAAACTACTGTTACCAACGATTTTAACCCTGAGCAAATTACCAAATTTAGAATAAAAGAAGATTGGGTGTTTGACGAAGAAACTTCACGAATGGTAGTACGCATAATTGCCATTGCCCCAATTATGGAAATGTACGACGACAACGACAACAAGCGCGGCGACTTACCTTTATTTTGGGCCTACTACCCTTCTTTTAGAAAAAGCTTAGGCGGCTACGAAGTGTTTAACCCTTACAACGATGCCCAACGCTTAACCTGGGACGATTTGTTTGAAATACGCTACTTTACCAGCACCGTTTATAAAGAAGGCAACGTTAGAGATATGCGAATAAAAGATTATATGACAGAAGGCATAGATGTGCTAATGGAAGCCGAAGCTATAGAGCGCAAAATATTTGAGTATGAGCACGATTTATGGTCGTACTAAAATACAAACACAAAAAATTAGAAGCGAAAGAGTGAGCTACGCAATAACCGCCTCCCCGCTCTCGGCTATATCTTTTTGTTTGATAAAACGGCAGTCGCTTAATCTAAAATGTAAACCATAAAACAAAAAGGATGCCGCCTCCATCGGGGCTAAATAGCCAGCTTATTGTCCCGTAAAAATAATACTTTTAAATTACGCATAAAAACCGATCGCATAATAAACCAGCTTTTACTTTACATTGCAACAACTCAAATTCTTTTCAATATAAACAAATAAGCTTTTTTGTAACTATTTAGAAGTGACGTTAGACATTATTTGGGCGAAAAAGAGCATTTTTGAATGCACTCAACCGAATTTATCTGACGTCTGACAGCGAAGCGGTCTGACTTCTAACCTCTACTTAATAGTTACGTTTTTTTTATTTATATTTTCACTTGGAAGTACTAATGGAAGTCGCTACATTTAACTTTCGTGTTATTATGGTAAACTGCAATTGGGCATCAAAAACTACAATATGCTTTACAAACCAACTTATGCTTTACCAGCACCATCTTAAAAAGCAAATAAAAACTAAAATTGAGTCAAGAATTTTTAACCATAATTATTGTAGTATTAACTGCCTTGGTTTTAGGCGCCGTTATCACCTATTTAATTTTAAAAGCATTAATGGTAAACAGAACGGTGTACGACGAATTAAAAGACAAGCTTGCCATAACCAAAAATGAATTAGACACCAAAAAAGCATTAGAGCAAACGCTTCAAATTGAAGTAAACAAATTAAATAAAAACTTGCTTAATGAACACAACCTGAATACACAACAGCAAAACCAACTGGCAACTCTAAAAGCTAAATTAGATAGTTTGTACGAGCGGGCAAACGAAGAAAAAGTAATAAACCAAAAGCAACAAGAAAACATAGAAAAAAGTAATAATCAAATTTTATTGCTAAAGGCAGAATTATCGAAAGTAGAAACAATTAAAATTTCGTTAGAAGAAAAAATAAACGACCAAACAAAAGAATTTGAAGCTTCCAGAAAAAAATCGTTAATAGAATTTGAAAATATTGCCAACCGTTTGTTTGAAGAAAAAACCACCAAGTTTTCGAAAGAGAGCACCATAAATATTGAAAAATTATTGAGTCCGCTAAAAGAAAATTTATCAGATTTTAAAAAGAAAGTAGAAGAAACTTACGATAAAGAAGCGAAGCAACGCTTTAGCTTAGAAAGTAAAATTAAAGATTTGGTAACCCTCAACCAACAAATAAGTAAAGATGCTACTAACCTAACCAATGCTTTAAAAGGCCAGGCCAAAACACAAGGCGACTGGGGCGAAATGATTTTAGAAAACATTTTAGAATACTCGGGCCTGGTAAAAAACAGAGAATATTTTTTACAAGAACATTACGTAGATGAAGCTGGCAAAAAAAAGCAACCCGATGTAAAAATTAAATATCCTGATGATAGATATATTATTGTAGATGCCAAGGTTTCGTTAACCGCTTACGAACGTTTTGCCAACTGCGAAAATTTAGAAGAACAGAAACTACATTTGGCAGAACATATAAAATCTATAAAAAACCATATAGACAACCTTAGCTTAAAAGAATACGAAAAATTTGAAAAAACCTTAGATTTTGTAATGCTATTTGTACCTATAGAACCTGCGTTTATGACGGCGTTGCAGTACGACCCGCAACTTTGGAATTATGCCTATAAAAAAAGAGTATTGCTAATAAGTCCCACCAATTTAATTGCCGCTTTAAAAATGGTTAACGATATTTGGAAACGGGAACAACAAAATACCAACGCCTTAGAAATTGCTAAACGAGGCGAAATACTTTTTGAAAAATTTGTTGGCTTTGTAGCAGATATGGATGATATAGATAAGCACCTTGCCAAAGCAACTGAAAAGTATGATGATGCAATGAAAAAACTAAGTTCGGGAAGCGGAAATTTAATTGGACAAGCAGAAAAGCTGAAAAGATTGGGCATCAACTCAAAAAAAGAGTTGCCCGAAAAATACTTGATTGATAATAAAGTACTTGAAGCCGAAAATAAAGCAATAAAGAAGCTTAACAATAAAGGGTAGAAATTTAAGAGAAACAATAAAAGCAAATAAACTTTTACCTAAATTGAACTTTACTTGTATATTAACAATAAAGAAGCAGACATTAAAAACGCATCATAAAAAAATAAAAAAATGAACCAGATAAGAAAGGTTATTAAAACCGACATTGAAGCCTTAATAGAGGTTTTAAATTCAATTGAGTTATTCCAGGCTGAAATGCTTGAAGATATGATTGCCGATTACTTCAATAACCCTAAAACAAAAGATATTTGGTTTACGGCATTACAAAATAACCAACCCATAGCAATTGCATTTTGCGCACCAGAAAAATTGACAGAAGGCACGTATAATCTTTATGCTATTGGTGTAAAAAATGAAATTCAAGGAAAAGGAATTGGAAGCCAAATGATGGCTTATATTGAAAAACATTTGAAACAAAATGGCAACAGAATATTAATTGTTGAAACTTCTGGCTCAAAAGAATATCAGTTAACCAGAAAGTTTTATAAAAATTTGAACTATACCAAAGAAGCTGTAATTCGCGAATTTTGGAGTGTAGGAGAAGATAAAGTAATTTTTTGGAAAAAATTAAACTGAAAAGCAGATTACTAGTAAGGCAATCGCATGAAATTTTTTCTCTGCTCCAAGTGACCCTGTTCACTTGTGTTTACTGCTGTACAATGGAACAGGTTTCATTGAAGCTTAGCCTAATTGCTTGATTTACAATGTATGCTTTTTTTTATGCGATTGCCATAAGATTACTAGTTTAAAGCCTTTAAAAACATCAATATTTAAGTACTTTTACAAATAATTAAAATAGCAACTAAAATGCAAAAACAATTATTTATTTTTTTAAGATCATTTATCATAATTTTAGTTATGACCGTAGCAGAAAATAAACCAGTAGAAGCACAGCAAAAAGAAGACCCATATTTGTGGTTAGAAGAAGTGGAAGGAGAAAATGCCCTTAAATGGGTGCGCAATGAAAATGAAAGGAGTAAGAAAGTAATTTCAAAAACTGAAAATTACGAAACACTAAAACAAAACATTTTAAACATATTGGATGATGACGAAAAAATTGCTTACCCGGCTATTGTTGGCAATTACGTGTACAATTTATGGCGCGATGCAAAAAACGAAAGAGGCCTGTGGCGAAGAATGTTATTTACAGATTATGTTGCTGGCAAAACAGAATGGGAAACCGTTTTAGATATTGACAAACTATCAGATAAAGAGAACAAAAAATGGGTGTATAACGGCGCAACTTGGTTAGAGCCTAATTATAAAATATGCTTACTTTCCCTTTCTGATGGCGGTACCGATGAAAACGAAATTAGAGAGTTTAATGCAGAAACTAAAACCTTTGTTGAAGATGGATTTTATTTTGAACCAAGTAAAGGCGGGGCAAGTTGGATTGATGAAAACACCGTATTGATAAATCGTAATTTTGGTGAAGGTAGTTTAACCCAGTCGGGCTATCCACGTTTTGTTAAAATTTTAAAAAGAGGACAAGCTTTAAACGAAGCAACTTCAATTTTTGAAACCGATAGTACAAGTGTAGGATCTTTTGCAAACACTTTTTATACAGAAGGAAAACGACATCAAATTATTTACGAGGCCAAAACATTTTACGATAGCGATGTATATTATTTTTTAGATGGAAAATTTCAAAAACTCAACTACCCTTCTGATGCTGAATTTAGGCAATATCATAAAGAAGAAATTGTAATTGCGCTACAATCAGACTGGCAATTGGACGATAAGGTTTTTAAACAAGGCGCATTAGTAAGTTTTAATGTTACTGATAATTTAGCAGGCAAAACCAAACCACAACTCATTTTTCAACCCGATGAGAAATCAAGCATTGCTTCAGTAAGTTCAACAAAAGATTATATGCTTGTTAATGTGTTAGAAAACGTAAAAAATAAATTACTAAAATATCAAATGATAAATAGCAGTTGGCAAAAACAAGATGTTCAGCAATTAGAGCTAGGTTCTATTTATTTAAGATCGGCGGCTGATGATGCAAACCATATATTTTTAACCTACAGTAATTTTATTACCCCAACTACACTATATCTTTACAATACCGAACTTAATGAACTTAAAACAATAGATCAACAAAAAGAAAATTTTGACGCCAATGGCTTAATGGTAAATCAATATTTTGCTAATAGTAAAGATGGTACAAGCGTGCCTTATTTTATTGTACATCAACAAAACGTGCAGTTTAATGGTAACAACCCAGTTGTTATTGATGCTTATGGAGGCTTTAATGTTTCATTGCAACCCAATTATAATTCTATTGTGGGCGCAGGTTGGTTAGCCCAAGGAGGTATTTATGTTTTAGCAAATATTAGAGGCGGTGGCGAATTTGGGCCAGGTTGGCATCAGGCAGCTCAAAAAGAAAATCGTCAAAATGCTTATGATGATGCAATTGCTGTTGCCGAAGACTTAATTAATCGAAAAATAACATCGCCCCAAAACTTAGGTATTTATGGCTGGAGTAACGGTGGCTTATTAACAGGTGTATTGTTTACACAACGGCCCAATTTATATAATGCTGTTGTAGTAGGTGCGCCATTGTTAGATATGAAACGCTTTTCAAAAATGTTGGCCGGAGCCAGTTGGGTAGGCGAATATGGTGACCCCGACAAACCAGAAGAATGGAACTATATTAAACAATATTCACCCTACCACAATTTAAAAGCGGAAACGAAATACCCAGAGGTGTTTTTTGTAACCTCTACTAAAGATGATCGTGTACACCCTGGCCACGCTCGTAAAATGGCTGCTAAAATGAAATATATGGGCTATCCGTTTTTATACCACGAAACAATAGAAGGAGGCCACGGCGGCGCATCAACTAACGATCAAGTGGCTGATAAATGGGCAAGTATTTATAGCTATTTTGGTATGAAATTAATGAATAAATAGAAAAAATTTTTGCCGAAAATAAAAAAGCGAGATCATTAATTTGACCTCGCTTTTTTAACATAAAATTGTAAGATTACCCTATTCTACTCCATCTTTCATTTTCTTAATAGCTTCAATAATATCAAGTTGTTCTGTAATCTCTATGTTTTTCGAATCTTGTTCTTGTTCATTTTCAACAATATCTAACTTCGCCTTTTCAATAGTTTTATGATATTTGTCGTTATCACCTTCTAAATTTTTCAGGTCCTTTTCTAAACGTTTTAAACTCTTTTCCTCATCATCAATTTGCGCTTCAATAGCAAAAACACGCTCCTGTACCCCAAAATCGTGCATTAATTTTTTAATTAGTTCATCTCCATCTACATTCTCCGAACTTAAATAACCATTTTCACCAGTATCGAAAAAAGTAGTTATCTCAACACCATCAGAAACCTCCTTAACACGGGCATAAATATTTACCTCGTTTCCAACAGAAGGTATTTCAACGCTTTGCGATAAAATTTCTCCGTTTTTATCTAAATCAGTTTTACTACTAAATGCAGACTTTAAGTACTTTTTCCAATGTTTTTCAATTTTATTTGCTTCACCACCTTTTACAAAAACGGTGTACCCATTTTGTAAGCCAGTACTCATAGAAGCCTCACCTTCTTCAACTATTATTTTTTGCTGCGCCTGCTCATTTATATCGTTCATTTTACGCATCGCCTCTGCCGACATTTCAACTTTCTCTTTTCCGTTTTTCGCAGATGTTTTCTCGTTTTTCTCAGATGCTTTTTCCTTAGCAGGTTTGGGCTTGGCAGCAGGCTTCTTTTCCTTTGCTTCCTCTGTTTTATCCTTTAATTCTTTAGTTTCTTCTTTAATCTGTTTTTCTACATCATCGATCTGCTCTTCTACGTCATCAATCTGCTCTTCTACGTCATCAACCTGTTCTTTAATGTCATCAACTTGCTCTTCTACTTTATCCTTATTTTTCTTTTTAAAAGGATTTAATTGGGCAAAGCCAGATGATGCAACAATGTTTACTAGTATAAAAAGTATTAAAATCTTTTTCATTGTAATATAATTTATAAGTTAAATAGAATAGTTTTTTTAAAATTAACTAAACACCTGTAAGATGTTTAACTTTTAACAAAGTTTAAATAGCAGAAATATAGATAATAGCACTCAGCTAAAAGAAAAATTTACATATTGTAACTTGAAAAAATAAAAAAGTGGAGCTGGAGGGATTCGAACCCTCGTCCAGACAAAGTAATCATAGGCTTTCTACACGTTTAGTGAATAATTAAATTGTAGGCGCAAAAAAGGTTTAAACACATACCCAGCATTGCACTTAGTTTTGTATAATCTCACTAATTGGCCCAAAACATACCAACAGCCAGCCAATTATGTTTGATGCTCAGTCCTTAGCCTAAATGGCACAACCAAAGAGGAGCAATAGCTAGCTAATTCCTTGAATTAGGCAGCCATAGCGAATTGTCTTTCGCCATATAAAAAGTTGTGTTATACTTAATTTTAACGCGCCAAATATAAATGCGCGACGTGCTTACAAATCATTGCCGATGCTGTCAATTCCAGTCAGCCCCAATTGTTTTTTATTACACAAGTTCAATACGTCAAACAACTAAATTACTAATGCTTTAACTGCTTCGCACTAATAAAAGTTTCACAAAGTTAATAATAATTTTTAGATGCTTTATTTACAACAAAGCATATTTAAAAATTAAGCATCAATAAGGATCGTTTTTAAATTTAAAGTAAGCAACTATATACGTTACCACAAAAAGCAATAAAGTAATAGCAACATTAACCCAGCTTGTTTTAAGTTTAAATAAATAAACAATTGTAAAATTTAGCTGTGCAACTATTACAGCCATTATTAAACTGCGCAAGTGAACTTTCATTTTGTAATATTATACTATTTTTACCAAATTATGCAAACAAAAAAACTACAAAAAAATGGAATTCTATACATACTAACAATTTTGCTATTACAAAGTTGCGGTATTAATGTGAATAAAGAAAACACAAAACCCGCAATTATTACTTTTAAACAATACCAAAAAGTAATAAAAAACACAAACAAAACTTTGCTAGTCAATTTTTGGGCAACCTGGTGCAAACCTTGTGTTGAAGAGTTGCCTTATTTTGAAGCTATGCAAAAAAAATACGCAGACGAAAATTTTCAAGTATTACTCGTTAGTCTTGATTTTTTAGAAGAATATGAAACAAAATTTTTATCATACTTTAAAGATAATCAAATAGTTAGCACAATGTACCTGTTAAATTATTCAAAGAGTAATGGCTGGATTGACCAAGTTAATCCGCAATGGTCTGGCGCACTTCCTGCAACAATTATTTATTCAAACGAAGGAAAAATGAACTACTTTAATGAAGGTGAATTATCTTTACAACAATTAGAAAATTTAGTAAACAAATTTAAATAGTACAATTTTATGAAAATTACTTTTTTATTAATTTTATCTTTTATTGGTTTTTCAATTTTAGAAGATGAAAAAACAGGCTATGATATTGGCGATATCGCTGCCGATTTTAAATTAATAAATATTGATGACGCTTTCGTTAGTATGGAAAATTACAAAGAAGCAAAAGGTTTTGTAATTGTTTTTACTTGCAATCATTGCCCATTCTCTGTAAGATACGAAGATAGAATTATTGATTTAGACGAAAAATATAAACCATTAGGCTACCCAGTTATAGCAATTAGCCCTAATGACATAGAAGCCTTTCCAGAAGACGACTTAGCAAATATGAAAGTAAGGGCGAAAGAAAAAGGCTTTACATTTCCATATTTATATGACGAAACACAAGAAATTGCCAAAGCTTATGGCGCAAAAAAAACACCACACATCTTCTTGTTAAATAAAGAGAGCTCAGAAGATATGGAGCAATTAGTTGTAAAATATATTGGAGCAATTGATGATGACACCTCCGAAGCGAAGGTTGAACAAAAATATTTAGCCAATGCTATTGATGCATTATTAAACAATACCGAAATTGATCCAAACGTAACAAAAGCGGTAGGTTGCTCCGTAAAATGGAAAAAATAAATGAAATTGGTGGAAGCCTGTCAAAAATAAAAAAATCACACCTTTTGGTTTTTTTCGCAATGGTGGGCATAACCATTCTTTTTTTAACTTTACTAATGGCCTATTCCTTTAGTAAACCAACGTGGACCTGGAAACAATTCTCCTTTCCTAAAGTTTTTTTAATAAGCACCTTTGTTTTGGTGGCAAGCAGCTATACTGCAAATAAAAGTATTTCATATTTTAAGAAAGACGAAGTAATAAAATTCTCAAAATATATTAAATACACATTGTACCTTGGTTTAGGTTTTGTTTTTTTGCAAATAATAGGTTGGTTTCAGCTTACTCAACAAGGTATTTATTTAGCTGGAAAGCCAGATGGTTCTTATTTATACATAATATCTGCATTACACGCATTACATTTAATTGTGGGAGTATCAATTTTAACCTACATTTATTTTAAAACCAGAGGTTTAATATCCGACCCAGTTAAAAAATTAATGTACTTTTCTGACAAAAATGAATTAAATTTTCTCCAACTTTCTACGGTCTATTGGCATTTTGTGGATATTTTGTGGATAGTTTTACTTTTATTTTTTTTATGGAATCATTTGTAAAACCGCAATAAATTGTTGTTTTAACCCAAAATCTGAACATTTCAATTGAGTCTTTTTAATAATAAAATATTTTTTTTTATTCGCTATATTAATGCATAAAGAGCTTATTTTTAAGAACTTATAAGTTAAGGAAAAATTTAAAAAAAAATAAATTCAAAATTTTATTGAATTGGCTTGTTCTACCAGTATTGATTAGTTAGTTTTGGGTGCAAAATTTTAAAAAAAAAGAAATAGAATGATAAACATCAGTTGTTCTAAATGGTTTGAGTCTCTACTTCATCGTTTTTCTTTTTGGCAAGTATTTTGCAGTAAAAATAACACCCTACTTAATTTTCAAAAAAAAATTATAATCTTATAAATATACTGTTATGAAACAATTTTACGCTAAGAATTTTAAAACTTGTGTTTTAGGAGTTTTTTCATTGTTTTTTTTAATTGCATACAATGTAAATTCACTTAATGCACAAATTCTTACTGACTTTCCTTGCTATACGGTTAATGAAGAAACAAACGACGGTGCCGACCCTAATAACCTGTTTGAATATGATCCGATAGCAGAAGAGTGGAGTACACTTGGTGTAATCACTTACAATGGTGCACCAGTTTTAAACATTGAAGCAATTGCAACCAATCCTTTTACAGGGCAAGTTTACGCATATGATGCTGATTTAGATGTATTAGGTGTTATTGATCCAACCTCTGCAAACCCTACAGCATTTGTTCCTATTGATGTGGCTTGTGTTGGGCTTGGCGTTGGAACTGGTAATGGTGATTATGGTTCTGTATTTCTAAATGATGTTGATGGTTTAACCTATGATCCAATAAATAATATTCTATATGGTTCTCATCGTATAAATAGTGGTAGTATATGTACACCAAATATACAATCAAATGATTTACTTTTTAAAATTGACCCTGCAACAGGTAAATTTATACCTGGCTCAATGGAAAATTCAAGTGGAGCGGCAGCAGATTACGCAGTAGTTGAGGAAGTTGCAGATGCCACAGCTTTGGGTTGCTGTCCTGCTGGCGGTGGAGGTACCGTTTTTGATGTTGACGATATAGCATATAACCCTTACACAGGGGATTTGTATGCAATACAAAATCAAGATGGCCCTGGAATTATAACAATAATTGGCAAAGATAATGGGCAGGTTGAAGAAGAAATTTTTGATATTAGCGACAAAGATGTTGAAGGCTTAGGTTTTACTTATTTAGGTGAGCTTTATGCAACTGGTGGAGATAATGGTTCACCAGAATGTGATCCGGTTGCAGGTGCCGCAAACAATGCATTTATATATATAGATTTAGTAAATAATGAGACCGAAAACTTGCCATTTCCAGATGGAACTGGTGAATTTGTTGATTTTGAGAGTTTTGATTGCCTTACAGGTTTTCACGATTTAGCTTTAGATAAAGTTTTAGACTCTGCAACAGTTAACCCAGTATATCCTGGAGATACTATAACTTTTAATATAACAATTTATAATCAAGGTCAATTTGCAGTTGATACAGTAGTTATAACAGACTATATTCCAGAAGGTTTAATTTTAAATGATATGGATTGGGCGTTTAACCCAGCAGATTCTACAGCAAACATTTTTTTAGATGTAGACTCGTTGGTTACTGGCGAAATGATTACGGTGCCTATTACTTTTACAGTTGATCCTGACTATACAGGAGGAACAATTGATAATTATGCCGAAATATCTGCAGCTTTTAATGATAGAATTAGAGATGAAAATGGAGATGCTTTTGCATTACAAGATATAGATTCTGAAGATGATGCTATTAATAATGAATTAATTAATGACGACCTAATAGTAGATAACGAAATATTAGGAGGAGGACCTAATGCAACTCCACAGGAAGATGAAGATGACCATGATATTGCTTCTGTCTTTATACCTACCTTCGATTTAGCTTTGGCAAAAACTTTAGCTGCAACTCAAACAACGCCTGTTTATCCAGGGGAAGATGTAACGTTTACAATTACTGTAACCAATCAAGGAAACGTTGATGCAGCAAATGTAACTATTGTTGACTACATACCTGCTGGCTTTACATTAAGCACTAATGATACAAATGGCTGGGCACTTGATGTTGCAACAGGAAATGCAACGAACACAATTACTGGCCCAATTATGGGAAATACTGGCCAAATTATGGCAAACGATAGCACCGCAACAATAGATATAGTTTTAACAGTTGACCCCAATGCAGCTGAAGGTGACTTAATTAATTATGCGGAAATTGCAAGTGCAGAAGATATAAGCGGAAATTCCCCTGATGATCTTGATTCAACGCCAGATACTGTAGATGATAATGATCCGGGTGGTGCGCCGACAACAGAATCAGATAATGCTATTGATGGAGACGGAACAGGCGTTGTAGGTGGCGACGATCCTTTAACCGATGAAGATGACCACGATCCGGAGTTAGTAGAAGTTGAAATCTTCGATTTGGCATTAATTAAACAAGTAGCAGCAAACCAACCTACTGTATTATCAAATGGTGATGATATTACATTTACTATTACAGTTGTCAACCAGGGTACTATAGAAGCACAAAACATATTAATAACAGATTACATTCCGGCAGGCTTAATATTAAGCCCGAATGATGCTAATAACTGGGTTGCCGCAGGAAGCGATGCCACAAATACCATAGCTGGTCCGCTCGCACCTTTAGGTGGAACAACAACAATTGATATAGTTTTGCAAGTAAATGGTACTGTATTTGGGACACTTGAAAATAACGCAGAAATATCTGCAGCAGAAGATAATAACGGAAATTCACCTCCAGATTTTGATAGTACTCCAGACAATGATCCAACAAATGATTTAGGTGGAGCTGTCAACTCCCCAGCCGATGATGCATTAGACGGTGACGGAACTGGTGCAGGAGGTCCCGAAGTCGCAGCAACAGATGAGGATGATGAAGATCCTGAAGACATAACAGTTGGTGATTATGATTTGGCATTAATTAAAACAACTGCTCAAAACGCACCAGTATTTTCAGGAGATGCCGTTACCTTTACAATCACAGTATTTAATCAAGGAACAATACCAGCATCAAATGTTGAAGTTACAGATTATATCCCTACAGGTTTAGCGTTATGTGATTCAACTGTAACTACTAATGGTGGTTGGAGACTTGATGCAACAGGAAATGTAACTAATACAATTGCAGGCCCAATTGAATCAAACAGCTCTGCTATCCTGTCAATTGATCTATGTGCTAATGGTGCTGCTATTGGGCCAATCATTAACATCGCCGAAATTTCAAATGACGATGGTGATGATAGCGATAGCACTACAGATGCAGATCCGGAAAATGATCCGGGTGGTTCAGTAAATAATGGTTCAGATAATTCAACAGGTGGTGATGCTTCGGGCGCTCCGGGAGATACTGATGAAGATACAGATGAAGATGACGCTGATCCGGAAGATGTAACAGTAATTTGCCCTTCTGTAGGAGGAGCCGTTTTTGTTGATGTAAATAATAATGGTTGTCAAGATGCCAGCGATACAATGATGGCAGCAGGAATTGATGTGACTTTATGGATTTGTGCTCCATCAACTGGTGCCCCCGTTTTGGTGATAGCAACAACAACTACCGCTGCTGATGGTACTTACACTTTCGAAGGAACTGACCCAGATACAGGCACTTGTCTTCTATCAGCAACAAATACTTATACCGTTGAATTTGGTATTCTAGACGGTTCACCATTTGAAGATTATGTATTTAGTGCTGGCACAGCGGATGCTACTTGTGCAGATGGCTCAGCCGATGATGTTGACTCAGCAACAGGTATAGCAGAAACTTGTTATAACCCATTAGATGATGATGGAGATGATGGCGATGATGATGAAAATATTGATGCAGGTATCACCCCACCTTGCGAAGAAATAGGCGGAACGGTATTTTTAGACACCAACAATAATGGTTGTCAGGATGCAGGAGAAGTTGGCGTAGCTGATGTTTTAGTACAATTATGGGAATGTGATGCAGCAGGTGCTCCGGCTACTATGTTAGGTAGCCCAGTACCAACAGGAGCCGATGGTTCATATACCTTTGGTGGTGAAGATGTAACAGCTGGTGAAGTTTGTTCATTAGATCCTACAATAACTTATGCAATACAGTTTATAATAGATGGAACAACATATAGTGACTATGCCTTTACCGATATTCCTGCAGCAGGCAGTTGTCCATCAGGCGACAGCAACGATGCTGGTACAGATGGTATCTCAGATAGCTGCTACACGCCAGGCGACGATGATGGTGATGGCGACGATAATATTGACGGTGGTATCACGCCACCTTGCGAAGAAATAGGCGG
>Ga0209831_1000372_pt1 | contig 42957 bp, 49 predicted proteins | sample Maine_Asex4_meta_FD_187451 | JGI IMG/M metagenome (GOLD analysis project Ga0209831, IMG submission 187451) | Marine algal microbial communities from Maine, USA - Maine_Asex4_metaG (SPAdes) (version 2) | ecosystem: Host-associated > Algae > Red algae > Unclassified | place: Maine, USA | collected... | reverse complement strand
CGTGACAATTTTTCCGGGCTTCGCGCCTTCAACATTTCCGCCGCGTTCAACCGCGAGGTCAACCAGCACAGAGCCGGGACGCATGGTATCAAGCATCGCTTTGGTTACAAGAATAGGCGCGGCCCGTCCGGGGATCAGCGCCGTCGTGATAACAATGTCCTGCTTGGCAATATGCGTCGCGGTCAGTTCCGCTTGAAGCTTTTGATATTCAGGGCTCATTTGCTTGGCATAACCGCCTGCTGTTTCCGCTGCTTTGAACTCTTCATTTTCAATAGCTATAAATTTCGCCCCCAGAGAGGCGACTTGTTCTTTGGTCGCCGGGCGCACATCCGTCGCCGTAGTCACAGCGCCCAGACGCCGTGCCGTAGCAATAGCTTGTAGTCCCGCAACGCCGACGCCCATGATAAATGTCTTCGCCGGAGCTATTGTGCCCGCGGCAGTCATCATCATAGGGAAGGCGCGGCCATATATGCCGCCCGCTTCAACCACAGACCGATAACCTGCAAGGTTCGATTGAGAGGAGAGCACATCCATGCTCTGCGCGCGGGAGATACGCGGAATATATTCGAGGGCATACGCCGTGATGCCAGCTTTGGCGCAGGCTTTAACATAATCAGGATTGTCAGTTGGGTTCATGAGCCCCGCAAGGCCAGCGCCTTTTTTCATGGCTTTAATTAAGGCGGGCGTGCCGCCATTTATCGACATGACGAGGTCAGCCGTTTTGACGGCGGCGGAATTAGAAGCAGAGATAGTTGCGCCTAACCCTTTATAATCTGCATCGTTAAAATTAGCCGAAGCGCCTGCACCCTTAACAATCGTCACATCGTGACCACTTGCAATATAGGCCTTCACAGTATCCGGTGATGCGGACACACGGGCTTCGTCGCCCGCAACGTCATTCAAGACGGTAATTTTCACGATATTTCCTTAAAGAGACTTATATTTATGCTAGGCTAATTATGTAAGAGCGGACAGAAGCGCGCAGATAATGGCTGTAAGGACGCTTAGGCCAATAATACCTGCATACCACCCGCCTTTTAGCTTCAAACTCACACCAAAAATTATGCCCACAACGAGCGTAATAATTAGCGCGGGGAACCAAGATAGAGCGGTGCCGAACACCAATGTTGGCATCAAGACAATCAAAGCTATGAGCGAACAGCCATAACGCGTGGTCGACATGAAGCCGCCAAATGTGCCTCTATGGTCGTTAACTGGCATAGTGCCGCGAACGTAATCAGAATGTTCAGCCGCCATTTCGTAAATCCTTATAATATAAAATCAGCGATGAATTATCACGGCGGAACTCAGGACTCAATAGGCAGGGAGTCGCAAAGAGGCATAATATACCAAGTAATGAGCTTCTTTAGCCTAATTTAATCGTACCCTGCATTAAAACACCTTCTTGCGCGGGGCAAACTCCTTTGAAACGGCGCTCAGGAACAAAGCAATTTCTAAGCTCTACATATTTTATCCAAATTTTAACCATATCTTTTAAGCGTAATTTCACGCTCATGTCTCATATTGCAACGCTGTGAAGACCGAGAAATGCGGCTCTAGGACACTCTCGTCCTTAATTAATGGTGGATAATATGGGTAAGACGGTTCTCATTGTTGACGACGATCCGACGCAACGCCGCTTGATACAAGCTGTTGTGGAAAAGAGTGGATTTTCGACGCTTCAAGCAGACAATGGTGACACAGCTTACGAGATGGCCACTGGGCCTGACGGGTCTAACATTCATGTTATGCTGCTTGATCTGGTAATGCCGGGACGCGGCGGCATGGAAACGCTTCAAGACGTTATTAAAAAATGTCCTGAAATGCCTATCATCGTGCTCACGGGCAAAGGCAGCATCGACACAGTCGTGACGGCCATGCAATCCGGGGCTAGAGATTTTATCGTGAAACCTGCGAGCCCGGAACGGATTATAGTTTCCATCCGCAACGCGCTAGAGATTAACACACTCGTGGGCGAAGTCACACGCCTGAAGAAAACATCCGACGGTAGCCTCCAGTTTAAAGATTTGATCGGAAACGCATCGTCTATGCGCTCCGTTATCGCCATGGGCGAACGCGGGGCAAAAGCTAATATTCCTATATTGATTACGGGGGAGAGCGGGGTTGGTAAAGAGGTCGTCGCGCGCGCCATACAGGGCGCAAGTGAACGCGTGGGACGACCCTTTATTACTGTAAACTGCGGCGCAATTCCTGAAAATCTTGTAGAAAGCATTCTCTTCGGTCACGAAAAAGGATCTTTCACTGGCGCGAACGCAAAACACATGGGTAAATTCCAAGAGGCGTCCGGCGGAACACTATTCCTCGACGAAGTCGGTGAACTACCCCTCGAGATGCAGGTCAAACTCCTGCGAGTTCTACAAGAAGGCGAAGTCGATCCGATTGGCTCTAAACGTCCTGTTAAAGTTGACGTCCGTATTATCTCCGCAACAAACCGCGATATGGCGGATGATGTAAAAGCCGGAACATTCCGCGAAGACCTTTATTACCGTCTCAACGTCTTCCCTATTCACGTTCCGCCTCTGCGTAACCGCCTTGAAGACATTCCAGCTCTAATCGAGCATTTCATTAAACGTTTCAACGCGGCCGAACGACTAAGTGTTTCCGGCGCAGACAGCGAAACACTGAAGCTCCTAAAGACACATGACTGGCCAGGAAATATCCGGCAGCTTGAGAACTCAATTTTCAGGGCCATGATTTTATCTGATGGACACACGCTTCGCCCCCATGATTTTCCGCAAATTTCCGGACTTGCTCCGGTTATGACTGCGGCGTCAGACGATCCGATGAAGAGCCTCATGACCTCCGTTGAAATCACGCAAGAAGACACTGAAGTCAGCATTTTGGACCGTGATGGTCACTTGCGCACGCTCGAAGATATTGAACGCGATCTCATTCAGTTCGCCATCGAAAACTATAGTGGACATATGTCCGAAGTGGCCCGCCGCCTCGGCATTGGCCGCTCAACGCTTTACCGCAAAGTGCGGGAACATGGGATGGATGTCGATGACGTTCGTTCCGCTTAGTCAGAACCTCTGGGGGATAATATGACATTTAAATTTAAATCAACACTGCTGGCTTGCGCCGGATTTGCCGCCATCGCGGTTCCTGTTTCTGCGGGACATAATGCGCTCAGCCTTCGTGGTTTCATGCCGGCTCAGACACAAGCCTATGAGGGTTATGCTGTTTCTGAATACGTTCCGCCGCAACTTCGCGGCTGTGATCCTTGCGCGCCGTCTTGGCAGACCCAGCGCTTGCAGCATCAAGCTGTCGCTCAGCCTGCCTATGTGACAGCCTCAACAAATGATTTCGGCTTTCGCGGATTTTCTAATCCAAACGAAGTCCGCTATTCGCGCCACGCCGCGAATACCTTTCATGACGATCGCGCCCGCGCTTTCAACGTTGGCGGAGCGACAGTACGCACAAGCGCCCTGCACACAAATTACATGCTCGATTGGCAGGAAAACACTACGGGCAAAGCCCTTAGCCTTCTAACACACCGTCAGCGCGGCGTTCTGGCCCCCGATAGCCTATATATCGGCGCGGGTTTTAAAGGCGGCTTGATGTGGCAAAAAACGAGTGAGCCGGGACAATTCCCGCTGCTCTCGCGCTTCCCATTCTTCTCTGACCGGACGGATGACCAAGCCGGCGTATTTGCTATTAATAATGCGGCTCTGTCTTTCACATCGACCTTCGGGGATTGGACAACGCTTTATTTCCAGCCTGAATATTCAGAAACAGAATATGGCCGGGACCAAGACGAGTTCCAACTTCGCAAAGCTTACGTGGTTTTCGGTAACCTCGACAAGACCCCGTTCTACGCCGCCTTCGGCCGCAAAACGATCGATTTCGGTAATTTCGATACCTACACAGCATTCACACATTCCGAAGGTCAGCATTATTTCCACGCTGTTTCTGATCAACCTGTTCTCGAAGTGGGTTACTACAAGAACGGCCTAAAACTCACAGCTTCTGCTCTTTCCGCTGGACGCCAACTTCGCGTCGCCTTGGCTGGAGAAGACAATAATCTCGGTAATTATGCTTTTAATGCCGAGAAAGAATTTAGAGTCGGCGGGAATAAGTATTTCACTCTAGGCGGTGGTTATCTGCATGACACGATTTACCGGGATAATTTCACGGCGCACACATTCCAAGGCCGCCAGAACGGTCGTGCTCCAGCGAACTTTATTGAATATCGTAACAGCGCCGTCTCAGCTTTTGCTGAATACAACAGTAAATTTTTTGATGCGATGGTCGAATACACGACAACCCTGAAACCTTGGGGCGCGATTATTCCCCAAGATGCTGATGGCAACGTAAATCCAGCTTACCTGATTGATCCACTAGGGTCGCCAAATGATATTGATAATATCGATTTTGACGAAAAACTATCCGTCCTTGTCGCGCAGGCGCGCATCAAGCCGATGATCAAAGGCCGCCCTTTGGCGATTGCGGCAACGGGTTCATGGGGAAATATTGGTGATGACTTCCAAGGCGTTGGTCTTGGCGGACAGCCGACAACCTGGAAAAAGAACCAGCAGCATGCAGTCAGTCTTGAATATCCAGTCAGCCCATACTTCGATATCGGCGCAGAATATGTTTACAATAAAGGCTTCATTCCTTTCGTAGCGCCGCAGCTTGTCTCAAACGATCAGACAGAAGCTCATGCGATTAATGTTGGATTTAAAGCCAGATTCTAAACCTCAAAACAATAAAACCCGTCTCAATTTTTTGAGGCGAGTTTTTTATGACTCGTCGTTTTTCACAATACGAAGAAACGGCTTCTGCTTTTTAGGCGGCGGTTGATATCCAGGAACGTAGGCTTCTTCTGGCGCAACGGGGTCCGGCATGTCGTCTTCGAGATTTCGGACACGCGGCGTGAATTTCGATTTCTTATTTTTAAAACCACCTCTATTTTTGAAAGTCGACTTACCTGTATCGCCTTTGGCTTTCTTATTCAGTGAAGAGACTACTTTCTTTTGAGCATATGAAAGCGCGTCGCTACGGCTCCCCTTCTCCGGATCCTGAAAAGCCGAACCATATTTATCCAAACGTTCTGAGACGCTCTCGGAAAATTCGTCCTCCCAATCTGTTAACTCACCAGACTCTTTGAGCTGTGCCCGCAGACGATTAATTTTACGTTGGGCGTTACGCGCCTTGCGGGCTTTTGCCTTGTCGTCTTTTTCGCGTTGTTTTTCCATGGCAGCATCCCGAAGCTCTTGCTCCGCCTGCCATTGTTGTTTGTCATAATCGCTCACAAAGTACGCGTATCACAAAAAGAACATAAATGGAACAATTAAGCGTCGATGGCTTCCATATACATATCGAGCAAAGCTTCCTGCTCTTCACGCTCGGCGGCCTCGACTTTACGTAGTGAAATCACCTTGCGCATAATCTTGGTATCAAAGCCGAAAGTTTTGACCTCGGCATACACTTCGCGAATATCAGCTGCGAGTTCTGTTTTCTCGCCCTCGAGCCGTTCAATACGGGCCACGAATTGGCGAAGTTTTTCTTTAGTGGCTTGGCCGAGATTATCGGCGCGGTCGCTATCACTCATCATGGCATTTATCCTTATGGTTTACTTTGACCGCAAACTAGAAAGCCAAGTGCTTTCGAGCAAGGGCGAGCGGAAAGCAAGAGACAGATTGTTGTGGATGGATTAGAGTCGTTAAAAAGAGAGATTATCATGGGACGTTTTTTTCGCTGGGCCGCTATCCTTACTGTTCTGTTTTTATTTGCGGGCGGGGCCTATGTCTTTGGTCATGTCGTGCCGGATACAGATGCCAAAATGAACGCCGTGCGAGATCACGCGCCCTACGTCATTTCCCCTGAGGCCCAAGCCTTGCATGACAGCATTGACGTGGCAGACCTACATGCGGACACGCTTCTTTGGAAACGCGACCCGGCCAAACGTCATGACCGGGGCCAAGTCGACCTCCCTCGCCTGCGTGAAGGCGGCGTAAAACTCCAGATATTCTCGGCCACCACAAAATCTCCTGACGGACAGAATTTTGACGGGAATGATGCGGACGCGGCAGACCAGATTACGAAGCTCGCGCAAGCTCAGCTTTGGCCCCTGCGCACTTGGAACTCAATTTACGAACGCGCAGCCTACCAAGCCCAACGCCTTCAAAAACTTGAAGCGAATAAGAACAATAAATTTATCATTGCCCGCACGGTCTCTGATCTCGTGCAGCCGGATGATGTTGTCATTGGGCTCTTATTGACTGAAGGCTCTCATCCGCTTGAAGGAAAACTCGAAAACATCGACCGACTTTATGACGAGGGCTACCGCATTATGGGCTTACAACATTTCTTTGATAATAAGCTCGGCGGCTCTTTACATGGCCGCAGCCAATCCGGATTGACAGATTTTGGCCGCGCAGCTGTGACGGCTATGACCGAGAAAGACATTATTATCGACGTTGCCCACTCTTCGGAGGCTACGGTCCGCGATGTTCTCTCTATAACGGACGCCCCCCTTATGCTCTCCCACGGCGGCGTTGTTTCTCATTGCCCACGTACCAAAAACCGCAACTTGCCCGATGATATCCTTATTGAAATGGCGAACCGCGGTAGCCTTGTAGGGATTGGTTATTTTCAAGGTGTTATTTGCGACATCACGCCCAAAGGTATTGCGGCCGCAATTGACCATGCCGTTGTCGTGCTTGGCCCTGAGGCCGTCGCACTAGGCTCTGACTTTGACGGCACAGTTGAAACAACGCTCGACACATCAGAGCTTGCCGCTATAACGCAAGCCTTGATGGACCGAGGCATGAATGAAGATATTATCCGCAAAGTCATGGGCGAAAACGCTTTTACTTTCCTCTCCTTAAACTTGCCGGAATAAATAATGAAAATACAGACATTTACCCTTCTTGCCGCTACGGTTGTTATCTTAGCTGGGTGTAAATTTAAAACAGATAGCGCCGCAACCAACCCTGTCTTCGAAGCCGCTATTGAGCATGTACGCATTTTATCAGCGGATGATATGCAGGGGCGCGAAGTTGGAACAGCTGGAAGCGCGAAAGCCGAAGCTTACTTACGCACTGAGCGGGATAAAACGGATGTTTTTGACAGTGTTGGTGAGGCAGAATTTTCAGTCAAAACGAGGGACAATACGCCGCTTACAGGTACGAATATTTTTGGCCTCATTGAAGGTCAAGCACCGGGAACCGGACCTCTTCTTGTGATTACAGCGCATTATGATCACATAGGTGTACAGCAGGGTAAGATTTACAACGGCGCAGATGATAATGCATCTGGCACAGCCGCCATGTTCGTCATCGCGGATAGCTTTAAAAATACACGACCAAGACATGATATTCTCTTTGTGTGGCTAGATGCTGAAGAGCGAGGTTTACAAGGCGCGGTACATCATCTTGCACGCATGAAAAATTACGACGGACGTCCCACTCTCAACATGAATATGGATATGATTTCGCAAAACCAAAAAGACACAATTTTCATGTCAGGAAGTCACCATACACCAACTTTAAAGCCTCTCTTGGAGCGCGCGGCTGACGGCACGGGTGTCACCGTTAATTTTGGAAATGACCATCCTGAAGACGGCCCTAATGATTGGACACTGCAATCAGATCACGGTGTGTTCCACAAAGCCGGATTTCCATTTGTTTATTTCGGGGTTGAAGACCATCCGCATTATCATCAACACACGGATGAGTTTGAAACTCTGCCGTTGGATTTCTACAGAAAATCGCTGGCGCTTATGGTCAATGCAGCGCGGACGTTAGATGATAACTTGGATGCTTTGGCAAAACCTGCGACTCAATAAAAATCCTCTTTATCGGGCACCCGCCCGAAGGCAATTTTTCCGCCCGCAAAACCGCCGGGCAGTTTGGCCCGCGCCCCGACATGGAGCACGGCTTTGCCGTGTTTGGCATTTAAATCGTCCATCACGGTCATCAACGAGTCCCATGTTTTGTCGTCTGGGTTCACGCGATTTGTATTGAACAGATCTTCGCTGACCTCATTTTTGCGCGCAATCGCGTGGAGCAAGACGTAGACGCTTTTGAGCTTAGCCGGATGCCCGAGCTCATGCAGGCCTTGCTCATAAAGCGACTTCATGTGGCGGATAAATGTCAAATCATCTCGGCAATGTGAAAACCGCCGCTCACCGCTCCAACGCTTATCCTCTGTAGTTTTGAAAGATACCGATAGCGCGCCTGCCAGATAACCCGCTCGGCGCAATCGATACGCGGCTTTAACCGTTAGCAGATGAAGACAATCAACGGCGCGGCGCGTGTCTTTAAAGTCACCGGAGAGAACACGGCTATGGCCAAACATGCGTTTTGTCGTTTCAGGGCGCGCTACATCATAGCCCCGAAGCTGCGCCCACATACGTTCGCCTTCAACACTGCCCCAAATTGCGCGAGCATGCTTGGCCGATATATTCCAGAAACCTTCAATATCGGTAATACCCGCCTTGTTCAGACGCACCTCCATATTACTAGATATACCGGGAAGTTTTGTCAGTTTCAGATGCGCGATCCGTCCCGGCAAGTCTTCAGGCCTCAGAGTGACAAACCCGGAAGGCTTCTCCATTTCCGCAGCTACTTTTGCGAGGAATTGATTAGGTGCGAGCCCAATGGACGGAGTCACATAAAGGCCAATGTTTTTGAGGAGACCGTCACGAATATTTAACGCAAGTGTTTGCGCACTTTTCTGCTCTCGGCCAATAAGCCTGCACTCCACCTCATCGATAGACCAGACTTTGCGCACAGGCACATGACTATCAACCTCAGCCACAATACGGTTATGAATATCCACATAAACATCTGGGCGCGCAACGCGAATAACAATATCCGGGCAGGCCTTGCGCGCCTCTCTCACCCGCATGCCGCGAGTGATGCCCGCACGCTTCGCCATATAACAACAGGTGATTAAGGCGGAATATTCAGAACCCAGCGCAGTCACTCCGACAGGCACATCCCGAATACCCGGCTCTAGCTGCTTCTCCACATTCGCGAAAAAAGCATCGAAGTCGATGTAGAGGCTTTCAATATCAGTCGGCAGGCGCACGGTTCAGTCTCCTAATGGAGGCGGAACATATAGCGAACACTTATGAGAGTCGAGAGCGGAAGGTGCGTTTAAAGAACATCGCCTTCGACGCCTTTGCGCAGCGCGTTCATTTGGTCTTCAACAGCCTTAAGAGCGGGGTAGAGCTTGTGAGCCTCTGAATAGGCCTCGAAGGCTTCGTCAGTGCGCCCGAGCTGCTCGAAAATATTGCCAAGCGTCCAAAGCGCATAAAAATGCCTGGGCTCATAAATCAAGGCCTGCGTTATATCGACAAGAGCTTTACTGAAGTCACGCTCGTTAAAAGCCAAGCGCCCTGATCGGGACCAGCCCTCAGCAGATTCAGGTTCGAGTTCTGTGACTTTTGCAAACATCAATCGGGCTAGGTCTTGTTTACCGGATTTCTGAGCCGCAATGCCGCGCTTTAATGTAAAGTTGACAGAGGCTGAGCCTGTATCGAGCCAGATTGCCCATATCTCCTCGGCCACAAGATTGGCCGTGTCTTCATCTTCAATGTCTTGGAGACGCGCGAACAAAGCATCAAGACGAGCCGTCCGTTCTTCGTCTGGCGTCATGTGCGAGTAGTCAGGTTGATTGGCCTTGCTATCCGGCTCAGACACAGACAATTCCGCATCTGAGTCGAGTTGGGGTTCAAATTGCTTGAGGCCTTCGTCAGCGCCGACTTGACCATAGGCCGGAGCTGCAAGAGCGGCAGCGGCAATAAGCGGGAAAAAAAGACGTTTCAACATGTCAAATATACTGACGCCTCCAGCCATTTCTGGCAAGAGGCGTTAGCAGATATTCTGAATAAGCCGCGCAGACGCGCGAGCGATATTTAGCCTTGGCGGGCCTTAAAACGAGGATCAGTTTTGTTGATCACGTAAAGGCGGCCTTTACGGCGTACAATCTGACAATCGCGGTGACGGTTTTTAAGAGATTTCAATGAGCTGCGGACTTTCATGGGATCGCGCTTTCTGTGAGTGTTTATTCGAAGAGCGGTACATATATGGACTCAGGGCGGCAAGTCAACGGTTTTTCCAGAGACTTTTCTGTCATAAATTTTACTGTTTTCCCCTCTAGCGCGAACTATATCGCTCTGGTAGCGAGTACGTTATGATATTAAAGCACCCTATTCGCGTTTTTGCGCTCACAAGTTTCGCCCTAACAGCCTGCGCGGCGACCCCGCCTCAAGCTGATGCCCAAGTTGAGCCTGTCCTCCGAACCCAAGTCCCGGTAGCACAGGAGACAGCCCAAAGTGAGATGACACAAGTGCAGCGCTTCGAAGCCTGGAAAATTCGGTTTATAAGTGAAGCCGTATCTAAGGGTTACGATGAAGCTTTTGTACGGCGCATTATTATGCCCACTCAAATCAACGAGAAAGCCCTGGACCGTGACACTTCACAGCCAGAGTTTACCAAGCCCATCTGGAACTATGTAGACAATGCCGCCTCAGCAGATCGCCTTAACCGTGGCCGCGCAAAACTCTCCGAAGAACGTGATGTATTTAATGCTGTTGAGAGCCGTTACCGCGTTGACCGCAATATTCTGACTGCTATTTGGGGCCTTGAGACCAGCTATGGCCGCATTATGGGAACCCATGAAACCATCAGCGCTCTGGCAACATTCGCCTTTGAGGGCCGCCGCCAAAAATTTGGCTCACAGCAGCTATACGGCGTGCTCGATATGCTAAAGTCTGGAACTGTGCGGCAAGATCAATTGATTGGGTCCTGGGCAGGCGCAATGGGTATGACGCAATTCATCCCGACAACATTCCGGGACTATGCGGTCGACTTTGACGGCGACGGCAATAAAGATCTCTGGAACAATTCTTATGATGCTATTGGGTCTGCCGCGCATTACCTTTCCCGCTCAGGCTGGCGTTGGGGAGAACCCGCCTTTACCGAAGTTACTTTGCCATCAGGTTTTGATTATGGCTTATCTGATGGCTCTAAACGCAGTGTGAGCGACTGGGCGAATAAAGGCATCACGCCCGTTAGCGGGCAAAATTGGTCTTCAACCGCCAGAGCGCTTGACGCCAAGCTCTTAGTCCCCGCCGGTAGCCGCGGTCCTGTCTTTCTGACATTTAAGAACTTTGACGTCATTAAGCGTTACAACAATTCCACGAGCTACGCACTGGGTATTGGCGTTCTCGCGGAAGCCTTAAAAGGCAAACCTGCCATTCGTACAGACTGGCCTCGCAATGATGAGCCTCTGTCATTTACGGATAAAGAAAGTATGCAACGGCGTTTAACGCAGCTTGGTTATGACACGGGCGGAGTAGACGGACAGATCGGCCCAAACACCAGAAAAGCCATCCGAGCTTGGCAAGCTGACAACGGTTTGCCCGCTGATGGATATGTGGAACAAAGCCTATTTCGCCGTATTATCGGATAAATATTAATACACATCATAACTTGACTGTAACAATTAGGCCATGTAGCGCCCCTTTCTTGCCATATTTAACGCCACACTCTGCGGCGTTAAGCAAATTAGGAGACAACAATGACCACTAAATTATTAGTGACAACACTCGCCGCCCTTTCACTGACACTCAGTGCCTGTGGCGACAAAGCGGCTGAGAAAGCCTCAGAAGCTAAAGAAAAAGCAGGTTCCGTTATGGAAGATGCAGGCAGCAAAGTGAAAGAAGGCGCTGCTATAATGAAATCAGAAGCTGAACTTGCCGCAGAGCGCACAGCTACTGAGCTCAGCGAACAAGGCGATAAAATGGTCGAAACAGCCAAAGAAGGCGCTGAGCGTCTTGAAGGCGCAGGCGACCGCATTAAAGAAGCGACTGACGCCAATGTCGAACGCCTCAAAGCCAAAGGCGAAATCGCCGGCGAAGAAGCGGCACGTATGAAAGATGCTGCAGCTGACAAAGCCGCTGATTACAAAGAGGCCGGCGACAAAATGGTAGACGACGCCAAAGCTAAAGCTGATTCTATGAAAGAACTCGGCGAAGATATGGTCAAAGACGCCAAAGACCCTAAATAATCTTTTTTGCTAAGTAAGTGTCGAACGCGCTCCTTTCACAAGGGGCGCGTTTTTTATTGGCGGGCTCGCCCGCACGCGTTTAGGAACACATATGCCTGCGCAAAAGCCTCTCACCGCTACGCCTTCCCCAACCCTGGATTGGAGCCGCAACGGCATACCAGCGTCTACGGATTTTGATGACATCTACTTTTCCGTGGATAACGGCCTTGAAGAAACGAAAACCGTATTTTTACAAGGATGCGGCTTGCCCGAAGCTTGGCAGAAAAACCCTCGATTTGTCATTGGTGAATTAGGGTTTGGTACGGGCCTAAACTTTCTCGCTGCTTGGCAACTTTGGCAGACCACGAAACCTATGAACGGACATTTGCATTTTGTCTCTATTGAAAAATACCCGCTTTCAATTAAAGACCTGAAACAGGCCTTATCGTCATGGCCGAAATTAAAAACCGAAGCCGAACGCCTGTGTCAGCGTTGGCCAGACCGCGTTAAAGGCGTCCACCGCCTGCATGTCTCCCCCAATGTAACTTTGACACTATTCCATATGGATGTTGCAAGCGCCCTCACCGCAATGAACACCAAAGCTAACGCTTGGTTCCTCGACGGATTCTCCCCCGCAAAGAACCCCGACATGTGGTCGCCTGAAATCATGAAATTAGTTGCGAGACGGTCCGCACCGAGCGCACGCATCGGCACATTCACTGTTGCAGGGTTTGTGCGCGAAGGCCTGACCCAAGCCGGATTTACCGTTGAAAAGAAACCCGGATTTGGACGAAAGCGAGATAGACTGGAAGCCACATACAAAGGAACTTCAGAGAAACCTGCGCCATCAGCAATACGGCCTGTAATCATTGGCGGAGGAATAGCGGGTGCGTCTCTGGCTAAAGGGTTTTTACGGCGCGGTATCCGTCCGGTCATTATTGAAAATGATCAAATTTCTGCCAGTGGAAATCCGGCAGCCATTATCAAACCTCGGCTAGACTTACTGGACCGCCCCGAAAGCCGGTTCTTTCTGAATAGTTATCTGTACGCTTTGCAGACTTACGCGGAAACAGATGCTATTATCGCGCTCGGCGTGACCGAGTATATTAAGCCAGAAAACCACAAACGCTTTGAAAAACTTACGCGCAACAAAGCCCTAACTTCAGAACATCTCTCTCACTGCGCTGAAACGAAAACTCTGACTTACGGCCGGTCCCTTGTTATAGAGCCCAAAGCTGTTTTGGAAGACTGGAAACAAAGCGCAGATATTATCAAAGGAACGGCTACAGAATTTAACCGCAAAGGCGACATGTGGCAGGCCTTAGATTCTGACGGCACTCTTTTGGCGGAAGGTACGCACGTCATTATCGCGGCCGGGTTTGGCATTGACGGCCTGAAAGCTAAAGACAATTTTTCCCTTCGTTACACGCGCGGCCAACTCACATGGGCTGGGGCCGTTCTCGGTGTAACCCACCCGATTACTTATGGCGGTTACGCCCTACCCATGAACAACCAGCTGCTTTTAGGCGCGTCCAATGGACATCTATCACGGATGGAAGGTGCAGACCCTTTTGCTCTGCTAGATGAAGCTGATGATGAGAATATTGAAAATTTTAAAACCGCAACAGGTTTAAAAGCTTTTAAATCAAGCCGTTCGTCCCGCAGTGCTGTGCGGGTCGTTAGTAAGGACACTTTGCCAAAATTTGATGAGATAGATGATAATCTCTGGTGCCTTACGGGCCTTGGCTCGCGGGGCTTCGTGTTCGCCCCGTTATTAGGAGAAACTATTGTCTCTGACATTTGCGGAGATCCGGCCCCTATAGACGACGCCTTAAGGGCGCGTTTTGAGGCGAGAGAGAAGCCCAACCTCAAAACACGCCCCGGTTAAACCGGCCTTGCGGCAGATTTACTTGCTGTAAGTTTTATCGCCCACACGGATGTCAGCTGAACCGCTACGGCTAATCTCGCGCTTACCTGTCAGATCATTGACGTTAATATTACTAGAGCCAGACGCAATCAGATCTGCGTTGATGGCGGTGCCGTCAAAGTCTACATCGGCCGACCCGCCCGCCGAGATAAATAAATCGTCTATCTCTCCGTCATCAATTATAACATCGCTACTGCCGCTTACATCTATGGCCACGTTTCCATAAACGGTTTCAACTTCAAAATCAGAAGACCCGCGGCCCTCATAAACAAGGTCGCCTGTGATGCTGTCTGCTGCGAAATCACCTGAGCCTTTGATATCTATTATCAGTGGGCCATTTACGGATCCCATTTCAATATCACCAGACCCCGAAAGATCAATTTCAGCGGATTGAACATTACCGAGTTCTACATCGCCAGAGCCTTTTACGGAAATAACAGATGCGCCCACATCACCCCCGGAAAAATCAGCACTGCCGCGAATGTCCAAATCAAGCGACCCATTAATATCGCCTAAAGATAACTCTCCGCAGCTACTGAGTTCAAGGTCAGCGCTGCCGATGTCACCAACTTCGCCAAATATAACAGAATCGCGAATAACTAAATGTACGTCTTTGGGGGCACTGATTTTTAGAGACGGATAATCCTCTAAATCTTTGTACCCGCCAGCTCTTCCAATCCAAGATTTCTTCCCGATTTGGATGCTAAATTTACCATTATACCCTTTGCAATTGGAATTATTTATTTCCTCACCGCCGTCGATGGTGACATCACTTCCCTCTCGGATAAGCGTATCATCAGCTTCGCCGCTGACTGTAATTTTTGACCCTTCTGTAACAGATATCGTCCCGATAAAGTCTGAAATGGTTAGGGTTGGCCCCTCAGCAAAAACAGATGTTGTTGACGCGCTGAATATGAGGGCTGTTGTCAAAAGTAATTTTGTCATGATGTCTCTCCTATTTATTTTGGACTAAAATTGAAGGGCGACCGAGCGGCCTGATTTTAAGCTAATGCGAATGGCATATTCAGGCTTCGTATTCATAACCGTTTCAAATCCTTCGCTGCTGGCCATCACGCTTACGTTCCCAGCGGCAAGTTCCAGCTCTTGTGGGCTGAGGGTTTGAGCGCCAGTGCCAATTAATCCGGCGCTCATGAGGGTTAGTAGAGTTATCTTGATCATTGTCTCTCTCCAAAGTGATCAGGGTTCAAGTCTAGTCCAAATCGCGAAACTGGCGGTTTAACTGCCATTCTTTTGATGTGATGGACCGTTCGAGATCCTGCAGCCGTGTTTCAAGTGACCGAAACTTGGACTTCACATCGCGAAAGCTAGCTGTGCGAACCGGCGTTTCAGGACTTTTCTGGCGAGCCTTGCGGACTTCTCTGTACTCTCGTCTGTAAGGTGCTCTTTTATCGGACGGCGTAAATATCCAGAACAAAAAGTAGATAAAGACAGGGAAGCCAAGAAACAGAACTGAGAGGACGAATATAATTCGTACTAACAGGTGGTCCATCCCGATGTAATCTCCGACCCCGGCACATACACCGCCAAACACGCCATCAATTTTGTTCCGGCGAAACTTGCGCGGACGCAATGCGTATTCACTTTCTTCGTAGACAGTCTCGCTGTCCCACTCATTTTTATATCGTTTTGTCATTTTTCTCTCTCCAGTTAGGCACTTCGTCATCAAGGATGCGTTCCAAGACATTGACGCGTTGATCCAAGATATCTGCGATTTTTGACATCTGGTCGAGCTCTGCAATTTGATCGCCGCTCATATGGTTCATCATGCGTTCTTTATGGTTGTAGTGCTGTTTCAACATTCCAGATCCCACGCCCATTACGATGGCTACAATCGGAATTAAAAATACTAGTTGTTCGGGTCCCATATTTTTTCTCTCTCATTTTAGGGCCGGACGCCTGGGGGAAGTCCCGTTCGAAGGGGTTGGGGAAATTCAGGCGTCCGGTATTGTGTTAGAACCTACTTGTTGGCGGCTTTTTTCTTGACCGTCTTATTCATGCTCGCTTTCAAGGCGGCCAGTTCAGCTTCAATCGCTTCATCGGACTCAAGGGCGGCGAACTGGCTTTCCAAGCTCTCTCCAGATCCGAGGTCAAAGGCCTCGACATGGGCTTCCAGTTCGTCGACCTTGCGTTCCATCCGCTCATAGCGAGCGAGGGCGTCGTCAACTTTGTGGTTCGTCATTTGCTTGCGCATCTTAATTTGGCTCTGGGCCACATTTCCGCGCATCAAGAGTGACTTATGTTTGGCTTTCGCTTCATCCAATTTGGACTGCAGCTTGGTCAAGTCGCCATCAGCTTTCGAAACAGCTTCGTCCAGAATGTCCATCTCTTTCAAGACGACGTCATTCATCTGCTCAGCTTGCTTCTTCGCTTGCAGCGCGCCCCGGGCCAAATCTTCACGGCCTTTATTAAGCGCAAGTTCGGCTTTGGAGCCCCACTCATTGGCGCGTTCCGAATAAGCGTCCGCTTTGCGGCTCAGCTCTTTACGCTCGGCAATATTGCGGGCTGCATCTGTGCGAACCTCGACGAGTGTGTCTTCCATTTCCTGTATAATCAGGCGAGCGATTTTCTCCGGGTTCTCAGCCTTGTCGATCATGGCATTGAGATTGGAGTTGATAATATCACCCATTCTTGAAAAAATTCCCATTTTTAAATCTCCTTAGAGTGTTGGTTGGGGCTAAAGTATTTTGGCGATGACGATGCCGGCGGCAAAAAAGCCCCAGCATTCGATTTGGCGCGTTGAAAGGTAACGCAGAAACCGGAGACCTTTGGCTTTCCAGCTTTCTACTCTCTCATGGTGGGCCGCTCTCTCTTCAAATGTGTAGGCATCGAAAGCGCGGCTCCAGTCGTCATTTGTTTGGCGTGGCATATTGCTATCCTTCTTAAATGCCGAAGCCTGAAATTCGAACACCGACAGAGCGGTGGCGCATCACAAGGCGGTTGCGGCGTGACCGGACGCGTCCAGCTGGCGAGTCGCCGCCTGTAGGTATCGTTGTTGTTCCGGTTTCAATTTCGTTGGCTTTAAAGGTCATCATCTCTCTCCTTATGTGGTCCTCTATGTGGTTAGCTAATCTTCCTGATTGGCTATGACCTTAAGTTGGGAGAATGAGCAGGTTTTGTCACGAACTTTTAAGTCACTGTAATTATTGAATATTTTAATAATCTTCAAAACTAGAAGCATCTTATATAGTAAAAAATACCAATCTTTAGCTCTTAACACACACATAATTTAGCTATATAAGCCAAATATGGCTATTACTCAGCAACAACTCGTCGGCGAATCCGCCGCCTTCCACGTCCTCATGGATCAAGTTTCCGATTCCGCAGCCCTAAACCGCTCTATGCTTGTGGTCGGAGAACGCGGGACGGGCAAAGATCTGATTGCCTCACGCTTACACTTTCTCTCACCAAGGTGGGAGCAAGTGTATGTGGCTGTGAATTGCGCGGCCTACACAGATCAGCTTTTAGACGAAGCCTTATTCGGCCGCACATCTCTGGATGGACGAGGGGATATTGATGGCCATTTCGCGCGTGCGGACGGCGGCACATTAATGCTCGACAATATAGACACTGTCTCGCTGCGCCTGCAGGAAAAGCTTCTTCAATCGCTGGAACACGGCATTATTGACCCGCTCGGTAGCCCTGATACCGAAGATGTCGACGTCCGGGTGATTGCGGCTACCACGCGTGATCTTACTGCGCGCGTCGAGCAAGGAACTTTCAGATCCGATTTATTGGACAGGCTCGCCTTTGACGTTCTGACCCTCCCGCCCCTACGTCAAAGGAAAGACGACATTATCCCGCTTGCGCATCACTTTGGCCGCAAAGTGGCTGTTGATCTTGGCGCGGAGAGTTTCGCGGGCTTTACGCCCGAAGCGCTGGAAACACTAATGCAACAACCCTGGCCTGGAAACATCCGGGCTCTCAAGACTACAGTTGAGCGCACAGTCGCACAAAATTTTCTCCGAGACGAAACGCTAAGCGCGCCCATAGCTGCAATCAGCCTTGATCCATTTGGCGGTCCGTGGCGCTTAACTGAAGGCGACAGAGCGAAGACAACGCCCACCCGCGCTGGCATAGATATAGAGGAAGATAATCCCCCCTCACCCACTGCTGACTTTTCAGAGCGCGTCTTTAAATTTGAACGCGGCCTCATAGACGAAGCTCTAACAGTTTCTAAAAATCATCAGGGTAAAGCGTCAGATCACCTCGGCCTCACCTATCACCAGTTTCGCGGGCTCTTAAGAAAGCATGGCCTGAAAAAATAAGCCGCCTATAAACCTTATCTTCAGGGTCTTCTGATAAACCTATCCCATAATAAGAATACGAATGGGTGTACGGGTTATGTCAGTTGTTAGAAAAATATTACCGCCTCAACCACGCGGACAGGATCGCCGGGCCGAAGCGCGCCCGGGTCAGGATTGGCGCGTGAACCAACGACATTATGATTTTGTCGGTGCAACATTTGATCCCTTAACACCTATGCAAACGCTTGCTCGTGCCAAATGGATTACCATGAACCACGGCTTTCGCTATATCGTCACGCCGAATGTCGACCACATTGTCCGCCTTTGGAAAGAGCCAGACGTTTTTAAACCGCTCTATGAAGCCTCATGGCTTTCGGTCTGCGACTCGCGGATTTTAGAATTGCTCGCTCACTTTAATGGGGTCCCTCTCAAAGCCGTGCCGGGTTCGGATCTTACCAAACAGCTTTTCGACACTGTCATTAAAAAATCTGACCCAATCACAATCATTGGCGCAGACGACGAAATCGTCGCCGCGGTCAAAGCACAATATGACCTTGAAACCGTCTATCATTATCAGCCGCCAATGGGCCTTCGCAACAAACCCGAGGCTGTCGCGGAAACAGCGAGCTTTATCCATTCGCACCCTGCCCGCTACATATTTATCTGCGTCGGCTCACCTCAACAGGAAATGGTCGCGAAAGCCTGCCTTGACCGCGGTGACTGTATCGGCCTCGGCCTCTGCGTTGGCGCTAGCCTCGAGTTTCTAACGGGCCGCATCAAACGCGCGCCCGAGTGGATGCAAAATATTCGGATGGAATGGCTCTTCCGCCTTGCAAGCGAACCGAAACGTCTCTGGAAGCGTTACCTCGTCGAAGGCCCTAAAGTTTTCTGGATTTGGGCAAAATGGTCTTTGGGTAAGCGACCGGGATAACCATCTGGGGCAAGCCCCATTGCTTTCTGCTCTTTTCACATAGTACAGTCCTAAGAAAAACCGTGGGACACATTATGATTGATACAAAAGCTATGCCGCATCTTGCGGATATTCCAAGCCACCAGGCTAAAATCTACGGCGACCAAGTCGCGATGGTCTTTGAGGGCCGCGAAACAAGCTTCAAACAACTCGAGACACGCACGAACCAAGTCGCGAATGGCCTCATAGCTGCAGGCGTGAAGCCCGGCGACCGCGTGGCTTATCTTGGCAAAAATCTCGACGTCTATTATGAGATGCTGCTAGGGGCCGCAAAAGCGCGCGCCGCCCTCGCCGCCATGAATTACCGCCTTGCACCGCCTGAAATGCAGTTCGTCCTCAGCGATAGCGAGTCTGCATTTCTTTTCGTGTCAGCCGAATACTACCCCATCATTGATAAAGTCAAAGCAGAGTGCCCTCACCTCAAAACCATAATCGCCATTGAAGGCGGACGTGACGACTGGGCCGATTACACCAAATGGCGCGATGGCCAGAGCACCGAGTCCCCTGGACTTAAAACCCGGGATGATGATGATGTTATTCAGCTTTACACCTCCGGCACAACAGGCCTCCCCAAAGGCGTGCAGCTCACCAATTCCAATTACAAATGTATTTTAGAGCAAGCGGATAAACTGATTTGGGCGCATTACGGCGTGGGCGAAGCTGTCATTAATGCTATGCCGCTCTTCCATGTGGCAGGTGTGAACATTGGTATTTTCTCGCTGACCCAAGGCTCAAAGCTTGTCGTTCTACGCGAAATTCATCCTATGGTGATACTCGACCTCATCGAACAACAGCGCATCAAGCACGCGTTCTTTGTGCCGGCGGTCATCCTTGCGCTGACACAAATGCCCGGTGTGCGGGACCGCGATTTTTCATCTCTTCATATCATCACATATGGCGCGTCTCCGATTGCCGAAGGTTTATTGCTGGAAGCTGCCGATATTTTTGGTTGTAAATTCACCCAAGTTTACGGCCTGACGGAAACCGCAGGCGCAGGCACATATATGATGCCTGAAGACCACGACCCCGCGCGGGGCAAGCTGCGCTCCTGCGGCGTGCCCTATCCAGAAATGCAAATCCTCTGCGTCGATGAAAATGGCAACCAAGTTCCTCAAGGCGAAGTTGGCGAAATTACCATGAAATCAGGTATGGTCATGAAGGGCTACTGGAAACGCCCTGAAGCGACCGCCGAGGCTGTCAAGGACGGGTGGTTTTATACCGGAGACGCAGGTTATTTTGACGAGGAAGGTTACCTATTTATCCATGACCGGGTGAAAGACATGATCGTCACGGGCGGTGAAAATGTTTACCCCGCCGAAGTCGAGAACGCAATCTTTAGCCATCCGGATGTGGCAGATGTCGCCGTCGTCGGCATCCCTTGCGATAAATGGGGCGAAGCCGTTAAAGCCATCGTCGTTCCGAAACCTAGATGCACCCCGCTGGAGGCCGATATCATTGCGTATACTAAGGAGCGCATTGCGGGATACAAATGCCCTAAGTCTCTAGATATTCACCCGGAGCCCCTGCCCCGCAATCCGTCAGGTAAAGTGCTCCGGAGGCAATTAAGAGAGCCTTATTGGGTAGGCAAAGAACGCAATGTTTAAAACGCGCTAGAGTCCTCCGCCGAAGAAATCAAACTTACCGAGCGGGACGCCGTTATGGCGCAAAATGGCATAGACTGTTGTACAATGGAACGCGTGCTGCTATATTTAGAGCTGCATGACACAGCGTAATCGTTCCATCGGCGCCTTGTACACCGATAGACCTCACGTCAGACATCTCAAGCCAATTAAATATTTCAGCAGCGCTCGCCGCATCCCAGAAATTTTTCAACTCGCCTTTAGTGGCAAATGATAATCGGCTCAAAGATTCAGAGCAGAGCCAATCTAATTGCTCCGAATTATTTAATTCGCAGACAGGGTGCTGCTCCGGAATAACGCGCTCCGTTAGATTATAGTATTTTGTAAAATTTCCCCGGTGACAGGTCGCCAGTTCTCCCGTGTATCATAAATAATCTAGAGCGCGTTTGTGAGGGGGCCTCGCCCACATTTCTTTCTTGCCTATAATTTTTGTATCAAAGGCATGTGTTGAGAGTGGGCCTGTTGGTGGTCGTGATAATCCATGCGATTGAATAAGCAGATGGCGGGCCTGCTTATTGGTCAACTCTAATGTCATGAACCTTTCGAAACCACCTCATCAAGCGCGGCTGCAATAGTCAAAAATAAGTCCCCTTGAGGCGTGCCTCCCGCCGCTACAGGCACTCCATTATCGCCGCTCTCTCGAATAGACAGATGAAGCGGCGCAGCCCCTAAAAACGGTACGCCCATTTTTTCAGCTTCCGCTTTAGCGCCTCCGTCGCCGAATATATGGCTAGGTGTATCGCAATGCGGGCAAACAAAAATACTCATGTTTTCGACAAGGCCAATAATAGGTATGTTGACCTTCTCGAACATCTGCACGCCTTTACGCGCGTCAAGCAATGCGAGGTCTTGCGGCGTAGAGACTATGACAGCACCAGCGGGTTTAATGTCTTGCGCAAGGCCAAGCTGCGCGTCGCCAGTGCCCGGAGGCATATCAATAATTAAATAGTCCAGCTTGCCCCAATTCACGTCCCATAGCATTTTTGAAATCGCGCCCTGCACCATTGGTCCGCGCCAAACAATGGGTCCGTCGTTTTTAGTCATAAACCCAATAGACATAGCTTTAATTCCGTGAGCCTCAAACGGTTTGATGAGCGTCCGTCCATGCGCCTTTTCGGTCATCGCCATTTCGCCTTGTAGGCCGAGCAATGTCGGCGCGCTTGGGCCGTGAATATCGGCGTCGAGTAGCCCTACCGCTTTGCCTTGCTTGGCCAGCGCCACAGCAACATTTACGGCAACCGTTGATTTACCGACCCCGCCTTTAGCGGAGCTTACAGCAAGAACGATGTCTATCTGGCCATCCCCTTGATAGCCTTCAGGCCGTCTCGCTTGATGGGGTCGCACAGGTTTTTTAGCGGCAGGCTTCAAGCTCGGCGCAGCTTTGTGCGCGGTCATCAAAACCGATGCTTTCTCAACACCGTCTACACGCGAAAGCGCATCCTGCGTGATCAAACGAACCGCATCATATTGCTTAGCCTCGGCCGGATTAATTAAAAGGATTGCGCGCAGGGTCCCGTCTTCGAACGACAAATCACCCAGCATTCCCGCCGCAACAATATCCCGCCCTGATTTTGGATCACGTACTTTTTTAAGCGCTTTGAGCGCCTTAGCTTCGGAATAACTCATTAAAAACCAATCATGGAGTTGAATCTGCCTGTTGTGTAGCTCCACGTCTGCAGAGACGACTAATACTACCATTTGCACCCAAAAGAAGCGGGGGATTATAGCTATACTTGTCTTTTGTCTTTGGCTTGCGTTTCATTTCATCCCGGTCAACAAAATCCATAGCAATACTATTGTTAGAGTTAATTGCGATACGGCTTGCACGCCCGGGCAATACGGCATGTAATTGCATTTGAAACTCATCGCCACGCTGCAACGCTCGATAAAGACCGCCTACTGACGAAGCCCCATCCAGTCCGTCCGTAATGACCCAAAAAGATGTTGGATACCGGCCAAGCGGAACGGCTTGTATTGGAATAATTGCTAAAACATTTTCGCTTAGCAATGTTTGCGGCCTCTTCGTATCATAATCATAATAGAGCAAGCCGCCACCAAACTGCGTGCCGTGATACCCTGCCAGCCATCCGGATTTAAGCTCTGCCGAAGACCTTAAATAACTTCGGGATGCAGGGATGTCATCCTCAAGTTTGCCGCCTTCAAAGAAGGGCATATTCCGGGAAAGTGACTTGAAGTCCACACTCTCCACTTTGCAATAAGCTTCACCCTTATTCACGCCCACCAAAGTCATGTTAGAGACGGACAAATAAAGTCGCTCGGCAGAGCTGATCTTGGACGGCGCTGCAAATTGTTTAAGCGCCAATCCTGTCGCAAGCCGTACCGATGAAATCGGATGGCTGGATTTAAACTTAGCAATTTGCGGACGCAACAGCATTTGCTTTTGCTGCGCGGCCGCGAGCCCGCCCGCTGAAATCACGCGATAATCAAAAGGGCTTTTTAAAGATTTTTCCACAAGAGCTTTTGCCTTACGCGTTTCGAACCTACCCAACTTAGTAATAAATATAGGATCTAGATTCTTACCATAGGCGGCACTCAGAGCGGCAATGTAAGGATCAGCACTTTTAGATGTCAGCGCCCCGAGATAATTGCGATAGCTCTCGCGCGGAGCTGCAGCAGAGACAACATAGCGGAATACACTGCGGTTCAACTCTGTATCAGGGAGGAGAAGCGCAGGCATTTTATTCTTCGCAATTATTTGCTGTGAATTCATCAAGGCATCATACCCAACAGCACGTCCCGCAAGACCTAGCTCAGTGTCCTCCGTTAAATCTTTTGCAAATTTTAAGTAAAACTGATCTGGTCTTTTTTTATTTCGCTGTTGGAGCATTTCTGAGAGCGCCAGCGCGGCTTCAAACTCATCATCGTCTAAATCTTGTATCACGCCAACCATAGTCTTTAGAGCGTTGGCTTTATCTACTTGGTAGAATTTTTCGTAAACAGCGATAGTCGTTGCCGCGTCGCCCGATCGTAAAAGGCGTGCATAGGCCGGCCGTAATTGAGCCGGAGGGTATGTTTCCAGCAAGGCGATAAGCGCAGGATGAGGCTCATCGAGCGCAGCGCCCAAAAGCTTGGAATAATCCCCTTGCCGCATTGGAAATTTAAAGCGCGCTTTCGCGACTTGGGATAATAAATGCCGCGATTGCTCTCGTACTGCGGGATCGGCATGATCCAGTGTGTCGATCGCAGCCGCGCGTACACGTGGTGACGCCATGCGACCTAAAACTTTGGCATGGGCCTTCACGTTTTCACGCGGCCACACCTCTATCAAATCTCTCTGCGCCGCTGGACTCAGCCGAAATCCACCTCGGGATAACATTTCCAGCGCATAAGAACTTTTAGGATCGTCCATCCAAGCGGCAACCTCAACCAAGGCCCCGGTAGATTTAGACCCGAAGTCCAAAAACTCTTTGTGCAGCACCTCATAGTCAAAACTGTCAGGCGCGTGTTTTTCCAGAATATAGATACAGTGTTCAATATCATCGCAAACCCGCTCTAACGGCGCCGCTAGCCCCGTCGCGGCAAGCGAAAAATACGCCGCTACGCCTGCCAAGTGTCTGAGAAAGGTCATAAAGAATTAAGTAGAAGCATAAGTGCTACCGCGCAAGGCATATGCTGTTATGGCGGCTGTAAATTTAGGTTGGCGATCATAGGGGGACAGATACTAGAAGAGCTGTCGAATATTTGCGCTTATTTAATGAGGGGCGGAGGATGGTGCGCGATACTGGGATTGAACCAGTGACCCCTACAATGTCAATGTAGTGCTCTCCCGCTGAGCTAATCGCGCAAACCTACAGGTTATCCTCAGGAAGTGGGGGATATATAGCCGTGAAGCAGCCTAATCAACCCTAAAAGGCTCGGATTACAGTTTAAGCCGCAATCAATTTGTCAACTTCATTCACAAGTTGACGTAAATGGACGGGTTTAGACAGGACGGTGGCATCCGCAGCAGCTTTTGGATCGTTCATCGCAACAGCGGCAAAGCCTGTAATAAACATGATTTTAATACCGGGAGACAGCGTTTCCGCCTGTTTAGCGAGCTCAATACCGTCAACGCCAGGCATCATAATATCCGTCAGAAGCATATCAAAAGCGCCATCAGCAAATTTAAGCGCACGCAGAGCTTTTTCACCGTCAGCACAGGCAATCACATGGTGACCGGCTTTTTCAAGCGCTTTTTCAAAGAAATTGCGCATCGCATCGTCGTCTTCCGCGTATAATATCGTTGCCATGTCTATCCTCTTACCTGGCACAAACAAAGCTGCACCGCATATCTCTGGCCACGAGGCCTTAGCTGAACTATATTGGCACGCATGAAGCGACCGTCCAACCCCACCTGCATGATTCCCGCCAAGTTGGATGTAACTAGCGCAGCAGCGTTAACTTTTTCTAACCAGCCAGCGAAATTATCATCAAATGCATTGCAGAGCCATTTGGTATGCTGAGGCGCCGCGCTCATAACGAAGCAGCAATCCTAAAAGCTATGTCCCCTGCTTTTATCCTGAAACGCCCTGAATATTGGAACGGCGGTGTTATTTTCGCCTCCCCGCATTCAGGCCAAATTTATCCAAAGTCATTTGTAAAAACCTGTCGCCTGTCTTTATCCAAGCTACGAAAAAATGAAGATATTTTCATAGACCGCTTATTTGCCCCGGCCACACGCTACGGCGCGCCCTTGCTGAGTGCGTGTTTCCCACGCTGTTTTGTAGATGTGAACCGCGCAGAAGATGAAGTGCCGTCAGAGTGGCTCCCCCACGGCGCGCGGTCCTCCGCGCGTGCAGAAATAGGCCTTGGCGTTGTCCCGACAGTTATTGCACAGGGACAAGATATGTACCTCTCGCCGCTAAGCCAGGACATTGCCCAGCAAAGACTTCAAGCCCTATATCACCCTTATCACGATCAAGTCCGGAGTTTGATAGCAACGGCCAAATCTACCGCCGGATCGGCTCTCTTAATCGATTGCCATTCCATGCCCGGGTTTTCTATCTCCGGACAACGACGTCCGGATATTATTTTGGGGGACAGATACGGCGTCTCCTGTCGCGCTGAGACAATTGACCGTATTGAAAAAAGCTTCATTCAGCGCGGCTACAATGTAGCCAGAAACCATCCTTATGCCGGTGGGTATGTAACATCTCATTATGGACGTCCGAACAATGGAGTTGAGGTTTTACAGATTGAAATTAATCGCGAGCTTTATGTAAACACTGCCACGCTAAAACCTAATAAATCATATGATGAATTCAAAACTAACCTTGAAGTCATTATCAAAGACATCATAGAAAACGCGGCCCCAGACATGGCCGTCGCCGCGCAATAAAAAGACCGCGCCCAAGCGCGGCCTCGTTTATAAATTCAAATGAGTCAGCCCTATTCCTCAATCATATCTGGATTATCTATTATGTTTGGATCCGGAATAATGTCTTCGCTTATGACTGGCGCAAGTTCAGCTTCGGATACATATCCATCCGCATCCGAATCTTTTGCAGCGAAATATTGGGCATATTCACCTGACGCGGTTAGATCCGCATAGTCAACGTCTCCGGCTTCGGCTTGTGAGACCGCATAGACTTGAAACTCTTCGAGTGTCAGCGTTCCACTCGCATCCGCATCGGCAGTCACAAAGTGATTAACAGCCATTTCCGGCTCCGTTGTCCAGTCCGTATCCTGCGCGAAAGCGGTGCCGGTTCCCGCAAAAGCGGTGGTAAGTACGATTAAAGTCGTCAGTGATAATTTAGGCATCTAGGCCTCCAAAGTTAAGGCCCCTCCAAGCACCAACAAGGCTGTGGGATTGCATGCTAATTTACAAGTGAAACTCTGTTCAGGCTTTGGCCATCCGTACAAAACTTTCACTTTCTATCCATAAATCGAAAGCGCAAGCCTTGTATTCGGCCGACTAAAGACTTGCATTTAAATCCCTTTTATCCAGCCCCCATCAACTGGAATAGATGTGCCGTTGATATAGCCCGCACGCTCGGAAGCGAGGAATGCGGCTAGGGCGGCAAACTCCTCTGGCTCACCCATACGCATAGCAGGGACATCCGTAGAAATATTGGCCTGGGCCTCCTGAATTGAAATACCTTTGGCACGGGCCGCCGCGTCCAGAACCGCTGCCATGCGCTGGGTGTTGGTGTAACCCGGCATGAGGCAATTAAATGTAATTCCGTCACGCGCATATTCATTCGCGCAAGATTTCATCAAGCTTGTGATTCCGGCCCGCATCGTATTAGAGAGTATTAGGTTATCGACAGGCTGCGCCGCAGAGATTGACGTCACCGCCATGATGCGCCCCCATTTATTATCCTGCATTTCCGGCACAACCCCTTTAATCAGTCTTACCAAACTCTCGATTAAGTCATTCGCGCTTTGGGTAAAGGCTTCAACTTCGAGATCTTTAAAGTTCCCCGGCGGCGGGCCTCCTGTGCTCATACAAAGAATATCTACGCCGCCTAAAGCTGCGTCTACCATTGTGAGCACATGATCAATTCCCTCAGGGGAAGAAATGTCTGCTTCCACAGCCACAACCTTGCCTCCGTGTTTTAAGAGCTCGACCTTAGCCGCCGCAACACTGTCTTGGGTCCGTCCGCATATAAGGACATTCGCGCCTTCTTGCGCGAGCTCATTCGCCACGGCAAACCCAAGACCTCGGCTCGATCCTGTGACGAGCGCATTTTTACCTTTGAGACCAAAATCCATGTCTACTCCGTGATTGCGCTTACGAACGTCAGCGCTTCGACGCTTGCCCAATCGGCGTCACCGGCCACTCGCGCTTTTTCCAACCCATTCTTATCATAGATAACACTAATTGGTAGGCCGCGCACTTCAAGTTTGGAGGACAGTGCAAAACTGCCGTCATGATAAGCAGTCAGATTTTCAATGCCGTTTTGTCTAAACCAAAGTTCTGCCTCTTCCTGTGTACGGTCTAGGCTCACCGTTACAACTTGAAATTTGTCGCTCCCAAGTTCTTTTTGCAAGGCGTCCAAGGTTGGCATTTCCTTGATACACGGCGCGCACCATGTCGCCCACACGTTCAATAAGATGGTCCGGCCTTTGAAATCTGCGAGAGTCACACTCGCTCCGCCCGGGCCCGTAAATTTCATATTTGGCTGGGCGGGCGGCGTCGGCAACACTATTAATTTCTTCATACTCCCTTTAGCATAACTGTCTAAACCCAGTCTCGGGGACTGGCAGGATTGCACAAAGACAAAAAGTAAGGCTAAAAGGCCCCCAAAGATCATGACCCGTATTGCGGTCGAAACGCTAAAGAATTTTGAGGTCGCCATGAGTAACTCGTCTGATACACCCAGCAAGGGCCAAAAAATGTGGGGCGGCCGTTTTAGCTCTGAACCCGGCGCGCTGATGCAAGCCATCAATGTCTCTATTGATTTTGACCAGCGCCTCGCTGAGCAGGATATTCGCGGCTCTAAAGCCCACGCTGCTATGTTGGCAGCCCAAGGCATTATTACAACGGGTGACTTTGCCGCAATCGATGCGGGGCTTGATGAAATTCTCAGCGAGCTGCGCGCGGGCACATTCCCGTTCTCGCAGGAACTTGAAGATATTCATCTGAATATCGAAGCGCGCCTAAGGGATAAAATCGGCGACGCGGCCGGACGGCTCCATACAGGACGTTCACGCAATGACCAAGTGGCTACGGATTTCCGGCTTTGGGTCAGGGACTATCTCGACCAATTTGATGTGCAGCTTGGCACGCTCCAAAAAGCCCTACTGGGTCAGGCCGCTGAAAACACGGACACCATCATGCCCGGCTTTACGCACTTACAATCCGCGCAGCCCGTGACCTTTGGCCATCACATGCTCGCCTATCTGGAAATGTTCACCCGTGACCGTGCGCGCTTTTCAGATGCGCGCAAACGGATGAACGAAAGCCCGTTGGGCGCAGCGGCGCTCGCAGGCACGCCCTATCCAATTGACCGTGACGCCACCGCAAAGTCCCTTGGCTTTGATAACCCTATGGCCAATTCGCTCGACGCGGTGTCGGCCCGAGATTTCGCGCTCGAAGCGCTCTCTTGTGCCACAATTTGCGCGACGCACCTCTCGCGTCTTTCTGAGGAAATTGTCATTTGGACTAGCGCGCAATTCCAGTTCATCAAGCTCTCCGACACTTTCACAACAGGTAGCTCCATCATGCCGCAAAAGCGCAATCCGGACGCTGCCGAACTTGTGCGGGCCAAGGTCGGCCGTATCTCCGGCGCGCTCATTGCTCTGACCATCGTGATGAAAGGCCTCCCACTCGCATATTCCAAAGACATGCAGGAAGATAAAGAACCCGTCTTCGATGCCTTCGAAGCTCTTGACGTCGCCCTTGCGGCCATGGCCGGAATGGTCGCAGATATGACACCTAACAAAGATGTTTTGGCCTCCGCAGCGGGTGCAGCCTATTCCACCGCGACTGACCTTGCGGACTGGCTCGTTCGGAAAATCAATATGCCTTTCCGCGACGCCCATCACATAACAGGCACTATTGTCGCCATGGCGGAAAAACAAGGCAAAACCCTCGACGCGCTTGATCTAAAAGACATGCAAAGCGTCGAGCCAAAAATTACGGATGATGTCTACACCGTCCTCTCCCCCCTCGCCTCCGCTAGTAGCCGCGTTTCATATGGCGGAACTGCGCCGAGTGAAGTGGAGAAGCAGGTGAAGCGGTGGACGAAGGTATTAGGTTAAGGCTTTAGACGTGCTTCAAGTTCGTCCATAATCTCCCGTCTCTCTTCGTCCGAATATCGCGTCCAGCGTGCAATCTCTTCACGCTTGCGGCCACAGCCCTTACAAAGCTCGGATGATAAATCCATTTCGCAAATTAATTTGCAGGGACTTTCGATTGTGGGAGTGATGCGCAGACTCATGTGTCTTTCGCTGCCTTTGCTTTTTTCTCGCGCAGGTACTGAATACGCTCCTCTTCACGGGAGACTAAGCACCACCATTCATCGTCGTCCCGGTTAACTTTCTTGGCATTTAATTCGTGTAGGAGCTGCCGAATTGCGTCATCGGAGTATCCGCCAATCGGTTTCTTCAAAGCCGCAAACCTGCGGTCCGTATAACTACGGTGATTGAGCATTTCGTCCATTATCTCTTTCACCATCTCAGTGCTTTGATGGTTCAAAAGAAACATATTTTTCTCGTGATTAAAGCGGCTTTTTTGCAAGAGATAATTTACAATTCCAGACAGCAACGAACCGAAGGCAACACCGAGTAAAGCCCAAGCTGGTGCACTCATTAAGGCGCTCCTCTATCAGTCATGAGATATGTCGCAAAACTCGCGAGCCAGTGAGAGCCGGAATAATGCTCATCCGACACTGCCGCAACGCCTGTGTCGGCATGAACTTTAGCCGCTGCCACTAGGGACGCCTTGCGCGCATCCCCTTCAGGTAAGGATCGCGCAATGTTATAAAGGTTCCACGCGCGTGAGGAATTCACCCCGTCCAGATGCACGAGCTTGCCGTCGCTAGCATCTTTAACAATACCCGGCGCGAGCCAATCACTCGACCCGTCTGTGGGTATGCTCGGGAGAAATCCTGTGAGCCAATCTGAAAACTCGCTCTCGCTCATCATGCGCCGCATCAGGTCCGCTTCCATAAGACATGGAGAGAGGAAATCTTCGCCGCTGGGCTCGTAGACGAGCGGGCAATTTACATCTTTTAAATGAAAGGCTTTTGAACGCTGAATAATTAATTGTTCCATCTCGGTATCGCCCGAGACCCGCGCCCAATCGAGCATCAAGCCGAATGCAAACGCAGACTGATTGTGCGTCCCCAGCCGTATCGGGTAAGCCAGTTTGGGGAGCCAGTCCTTCAGGCTCTGCGCAATGTCGTCTTCAAGCGGCTCCAAAGCGGCCAACCATTCATCCGCTTTTGGGTCGTCCCACTCGCGGAGTTCTGTCGTGAGCTGCAAGAACCAGGCAAGACCATATGGCCGCTCCCACGATCCCCGCGCAGGACGCGCAAAATTCGCGACCTCTCCTGCAATATTGTCACCCGTAAAACTCGTATCCAAGACGGCAATCGCCTCGTCCCGCCACGATGCATCCTGGGGACCGACATTAAGCATTCTCACTAAGAGCCAATGCCCATGCACAGACGAATGCCAATCGAAACAGCCATAAAAGACAGGAAATAATTCGCGCGGCGGAGCCACATCGGCGTCGCTGTCCATCGTGCGGGAGACTTTGTTGGGATATTCACGATGCGCGCAGTCCATAGCGAGACGCGAAAACCGGTCTGCAAGATCGGAACTTATCTGAGAAGGATAAGCCTCGGGCGAAACCGTTTTAGATTCAAGCGAGGTCGAACTCGCTTGAGTGCCAGCCTGACACCCCATTAAACAGAGACTCGTGGAAACCAATAATATATATTTCTTCATACCAAACTCTACTATTTTGCACCTTCATTGCAAGCATGTTAAATCACCGCTTTAGTGACTCGACGAAACGTACACATGTGTTAAAAAGAGACAGACCAAAGGATATGTTATGCGCTTACGTCCCATTGCCCTCGCCGTCATCACGAGCTTTGTTCTTGCAGGCTGCGGTGTGCGCGGCAGCCTGAAAACGCCGCCGCCTCTTTGGGGCGATAAAGATAAGCCAAAAGTCGAACAGCCGGCCGACAACCCTAAAATTCCTAATGATTTCCCAGAAGCTGAGGATGACGGCCCTAGAAGCCCTTACTGATCCCATGCGTCATTTTACATTTGAAAACGGCGAAATGTACGCCGAAGGCGTGCCGCTTCGCGATATAGCCGACGCTGTTGGAACGCCTTGCTACGTTTATTCCACCGCCACATTTGAACGTCATTATAAAGTCTTCGACGATGCCTTTAAAGGGCGCAAAGTTCTTGTTGCCTATTCCGTGAAAGCCAATTCTAATATTGCCGTGCTTGCAACCCTAGCCAAACTCGGCGCAGGAGCAGATGTCGTTAGCGGCGGTGAACTGCAACGGGCGCTCGTGGCCGGTATTGTTCCGGCGAAAATTGTTTTTTCAGGTGTTGGAAAAACACGGACCGAAATGCGAGCCGGTCTCGAGGCCGGCATTCGCGTGTTTAATGTCGAATCTGAACCCGAGCTTTTAGCGCTGAATGAGGTTGCACTGGACATGGGCGTTCAAGCTCCAGTAGCCTTTAGAGTGAACCCAGACGTCACTGCTGGCGGTCATGAGAAAATCTCGACTGGTAAAGCCGAGAATAAATTTGGTGTCGCGTGGTCTCACGCAGAAACCGCTTACCAAGACGCCGCCGCGCTTCCCGGCATTAATATCGTGGGCGTTGATGTCCATATCGGAAGCCAAATCGACAGCCTTGCCCCATTTGAAGCCGCCATCAATAAAGTCGGCGCCCTCATAAAGCGCTTGCGCGCATCAGGACACACGATCGAGAGTTTCGATATTGGCGGCGGTCTCGGCATTCCTTATGGCGACAACACCCCCGCCCCGCCTCTGCCCTCCGCTTACGGAGAGCTTGTTAAACGCCTGACGGCCGATTTAGACGTAGAAATGATTTTTGAACCCGGCCGAATGATTGCCGGGAATGCAGGTGTTTTGCTGACCGAAGTGCTTTACGTGAAAGACGGCGAAGATCGTAATTTCCTCATAGTAGACGCGGCAATGAACGACCTCATCCGCCCCGCGCTTTACGATGCATTTCATGATATGGAACCCGTCAAAGCGCCGGGTCCGAGCTTGAGAGAAATGCTCTACGATGTCGTCGGGCCGATCTGCGAGAGCGGAGATACATTTGCCAAACGCCGCACCTTACCTGAAATGCAAAGCGGTGACTTGCTGGTCATGCATTCGGCAGGGGCCTACGGCGCGTCACAATCCAGCCAATACAACACACGCCCCCTCGTGCCAGAAGTATTAGTGAAAGGCGACAAGTTCGCAATCATCCGAAAACGCCCGAGCGTGGAGGATATTTTAAAGGCAGAAACCTTACCGGATTGGATATCAGGAGCATAATGGTACGGCTGGTCGGAATCGAACCGACACTCCAAAGGAACGGGATTTTGAATCCCGCGCGTCTACCAATTCCGCCACAGCCGCACATCGTTGACCCACTAAGAATGAGCCATTTGGTAAGGCGCATAACATAGACACGCGCGGCGCTGCGTCAATATACGTTTTTGACTATAAAGGTGACTTTAAGGTTTGCCCTGCTAAGACACGCTTATGAAAGGTAACCTTGCATTTTTGGAGCGGTGGTATGAACGGGTAAAAGCCCTCGCACGCCACAAACGTGCTGTGCCTATATTGGCGTTTATCGCTTTTATCGAAAGTATTATCTTCCCGATTCCGACCGCTATTATGATGGCGCCTATGGCACAAGCGGATCACAGCAAAGCTTATCGTTACGCTCTAATTTGTGCCGTGTTTTCTATTTTGGGCGGTATTGCTGGGTATTGGCTGGGTTGGTTCGCCTATGAGGCCTTTGCTCAGCCCATGCTTGAAAAAATCGGAAAGTTGGATAGTGCTGCAAAATTCCAAGGCATGGTCAGTGATTATGGCGGGCTCGCCGTGTTCGGGGCAGGCTTTACGCCCTTTCCCTACAAAGTCATCACAATTTTAAGCGGCGCGCTGAAAGTTAATTTCGGCGTGTTTATGATTGCCAGCATTATGGCGCGCTTTGCGCAGTTTTTCCTAATCGCCGCAATCATTCGAAAATTTGGCGATCAGGCCGAAACCTTTATGAAAGAGAAATTTGGTCTCTTCACAATTGTTGCTTTCGTCGTCCTGACCATGCTTTTCATTCTTTACAAACAGATCAGCCATTAGCCACGAAGTTTAACTTGGGTATAAGCCTATAACTTTTGTGAAACCAAAGTCGTGAAAAGCTTGCACACGTGCTGCGTCTGTATTGGGGCCGACAAGTAATGCGACATCAGTGCCCGACCGCTGAGGCCGTTTTGTCTTTAGTCTATTTATGACTGCCTCGACACGCCTCGCAATCGCTTCCCCGCTATCAATCCAATGAACCGATTGCTTTACACTGGCCTTCAGCTCATCTGTAAGTAGCGGGAAATGAGTACAGGCCAGAACAACCGCATCAATATCAGCTCCCCGGCGACCCTCAAAAAGAGGTGCGATTTCTGACTTTATCCAATTGAGGGAAACTGGTTCCCCCGAAAGTTTTTTTTCGGCGATATCCACCAAATTAACAGACCCTTGCAAAATAACGTGACAATCAGAAGCAAAATCTTCGATGAGGCTATCGACATATTTGCGCCGAACCGTTCCAGGGGTGCCAAGCACGGCAATCGTTTTTGTTCGGCTTATTTCGGCGGCAGGTTTTATAGCCGGGACAACCCCGATAACAGGGCGGTCCACCGCCGCGCGGATTTCATCAAGGGCTGTAGTGGACGCCGTGTTGCAAGCGATGACAATAACATCAGGATCAATCGTGTCCTTAAGTATCGGCAGCAGTGACTGCAATCGGGACTTGAGTTCCACTTCTGTCTTCTCCCCATAAGGGCGAAAGTTATCATCCGCGACATAAGTCATTTGAAGGTCAGGCAAAAGCACGCGGATTTCGCGGGCTACTGAGAGCCCGCCTACACCCGAGTCAAATATCAATGCATGTGCCATTTACGCCTTTACCACTTTCTACAACGCATGCCCGATGCAAGTTACGAAAGCGTTTAACCTGTAAATTTATGGCAGAAGGTGGAGGGATATAAGGCGGACGGGGACGCATTGATGTGGTTCACGGCATCCCCGCCCTAACCCTCTCAGTTGGGGGAGAGGGATCGGGTAGGTGCTTTTCAGCATGTTCCACATCGTATTTTTTAGTCGTCATAACGCCGTTTAGATTTTAGAGCCTCCCAAAGGCTCAATCTGTAACAGGTTTGATTACTGTTCTTTATTAAGCCCATATATGAGCATATCAAATGAAAAATTTAATCCTTGGCTCATAAGACCTTGTTTTTCGATTTCATCCCGCAAAGCGCTGACCATATGAGCCCCTGTTAGATACAAATCATCTTTACCCTGCGTTTTTGGCATTGGCAGTAAGATCACATTATCCGGTAATTCCACAAATTTTCCCAACTGTTTTAACCATTCAGCTCAGCAAAGTCAGATATTTTCGCTAAAGGCTGTATTCTCCACAATTATTTGGTAAGTAAAACTCACGCAGCGTTGAAGGATGAATATTCCATGGGGGATAACCAAGAACTATATAGCCACCTAGACTGGAATGACCTCGCTATTTTCCTGGCAGTCGCCAAGGAAGGCTCCATGAGCCGCGCGTCGCAGTCTTTGGGCAAAACGCAGGTTACCATTCGCAACCGTGTGTCGTATTTAGAAGACCGTTTACAATCTAAGCTATTCATTCGCGGCGCGACAGGCATGATACTTACTGACGTAGGGAGGTCTATTTTAAATAGAGCTGAAGCCATGAACGTGCAGGCCCAAGAGATTGGCGAGCTTGCGCAGGGCAAAAAAAGAGACGCTCAGGCTCAAGTTAGCCTTGAAATTCCGGACGGGTTAGGCGTTTTCTGGCTCGCTTCACGCCTACCCGGCTTTCAAGATGCAAATCCCGACTTCAAACTTACCTTAAATGCTACGGCACAGAATAAACCTCCAGCCACCTCCGCGCCCGACATCACGGTTCAATTCAAAGAACAAAGCGACAAAGACTATATGGCTTCACGTCTCGGCAAAGTTCACTATGTGCCGATGACAACCCAAGCCTATATTGACAAACATGGCTGCCCAAAGTCCGTATTTGAAATGCTGGATCACCGGATCCTTAATCTGGACACTTACGGGATGCAGAAAGAAAACTGGTCACGCAAAAACTCGGCTGTCCACGACCTCTCGACAGCTAAGTTCAATACGAATTGCAGTCCGCTTTTGGTCGAGGCATTTATGAGCGGACTAGGCGTCGCCATGCTTCCGACTTACGGCCTCTTGCGTAATGATGATTGTATCATGCTAGATTTTGGCTTGGTGGTCTCGATTGATTTCTGGTTGGTCTATCATAAAGACTCTTCGTCTTTTGACCGGATTAGTAAGACCCTTGAGTGGTGCCGAGAAAGCATGGCCCCTGAAACTTATCCCTGCTTTAGAGATGATTTTGTGCATCCAGGAACTTACTCCGACGTTCAGGTCATTAAACCTGCTGTATGACAACCCGGTTTGCCCCTTCCCCGACAGGTTACCTCCACCTCGGCCACGCCGTAGCCGCAAAGACTGCATTTGAGCATAGCGAAACTTGTTTGTTACGCATCGAGGATATTGATCACACGCGTTGCCGTCCTAAATATACCCAAGCTATATATGAGGATTTGATCTGGCTCGGGTTTAAATGGCCAGAACCGGTGCGGATACAAAGTACGTGCCTTAATGATTATGCCGATGTGATAAAAAACTTACAAAGCAGGGAACTCGTTTATCGTTGTTTTAAAACACGTAAAAACCTACCCACAGGCCTGTATAATGGCCAAAATAAAATAGGAAATATCGCAGCCGAAAGCCTTGTTGCAAAAGGTCATCCTTTTGCATGGCGTCTAGACATGAAAAAAGCGGCGCGCCAGCTTCCCCCTCTTATTTACGAAGAAACAGGCCTGAAGGCAGGGATTAAACCTGTAACGCCCCAAAATTACGGTGACGTCGTACTTGCCCGTAAAGATATTGGAACAAGCTATCTCATTGCCTCTACCCATGATGACGCCCACCAAGGCGTGACCGATGTGGTGCGCGGCGCTGATTTTATTGAGCTAACTGGTATGCAGCGTATTTTACAAACTCTTATGGATTGGCCGGAACCCGCCTATCATCACCATGCACTCCTGACGAATCCTGACGGCGAAAAACTGGCCAAACGCAACAAGGACACATCTATTCGCGAGCTCCGAGAAATGGGCCACTCGCCGCGCGTCGTTTTGGACATGGCCAGTCAAGCTCAGGCGGGTTAGAACAAAATCGTGAACGATTACGTTTTAGATATTTGGTATTTTGCCGGGCTACGCACAGATGTAGCGCCGGGCAAGATGCGGCGCGTTGTGATTGCAGGTGAGCCTATTAATCTGGGCCGCAAACAGAACGGCACCCTATTTGCTATGCGCGATATTTGCCCCCACCGCGCGGCACCCTTGTCCGCAGGCCAAATTAAAAACGGCACAGTCGAATGCCCATATCATGGGTGGCGGTTCGGAACTGATGACGGAACATGCCGCGAAATCCCAGCACTTTGCGAAGGCCAAGACATGGCCACTGAAAAAATTAAAGTGCGGATGTTTCCCGTGCAAGAAAACGGGCACCTTATCTGGATTTATGTTGCGGCGGATAAACGGTTTTCAGGTACGCCTGAAATTTCGCCGCCAGACTTCCCATTTGCGGCCCGCAAGGCCATTATGGACGATGACCTTGTACTAAACTGTCATGTCGATCACGCAGTCATTGGCTTGATGGACCCGGCCCACGGCCCCTACGTCCACCGTCAGTGGTGGTGGCGCTCCGGGAAAAGCATGCACGAGAAAGCCAAAGCCTTTGAACCCCGAGAGCGCGGCTTTGCCATGGCTCGGCATGCACCGTCATCTAACTCTCGCGCCTACAAGCTCCTTGGCGGAGAACGGACAACCGAAATTACCTTCCAACTCCCGGGCATTCGCACCGAAGAGATAAGAGCTGGTAAAAAGACGCTCCTATCTTTCACAGCTGTAACGCCCATCGACGAGAACAGCACGCACATCCGGCAGATATTTTTCACTGATATGGGCCTCATCAAATTTTTGTCACCGTGGCTCAAGCCCTTCGCCCAGAAATTTCTGCGCCAAGATGGTCACATGGTCGACCTTCAGCAAATGGGTCTAAAATACGATCCTTCACTGATGTTGATTGAAGATTCAGATACACAGGCCAAATGGTATTATGCCTTAAAAAAAGAGTGGACGAAGTCCCGCTCTGAAAAGCGTCCCTTTAAAAACCCAGTGAAATCTAAAACCTTAAAGTGGCGCTCCTAGTCACACATCTATAGAATGGAGACACTATGTTGATTGTTATTTATATCGTGACGGGCCTAGCCTTTGCCCTCGTCGTGTTTACGCTCATCGCAGGCGGCGTGGCCATGCAGAGCCGAAGTGAGGACAGCCGCGAGCGCTCAAATAAATGGATGCAGCGCCGGGTGTTTGCCCAAGGCTTCGCGATCCTTATGCTTTTCATCCTCGTCTACGCTAGAAGTAAAGTGGGCGCTTAGATGGTCAAGCTCAACAAAATTTATACCCGCACCGGAGACGACGGCACAACGGGACTTGTCGACGGCTCACGCCTCCTGAAAGACGATATCCGTGTCATGGCTTACGGAGATGTGGATGAAGCGAATTCCATTATAGGTCTTGTTCGTGTTAATCTTGAGAACCAACACATAGATGCCATGCTGATGTGCATACAAAACGATTTGTTTGATCTAGGCGCTGACCTCGCAACGCCCCTGCCCAAAGGCGGCGAAAAGGATGCGGAATATGCCCTACGGATATTGCCGTCACAAACAGACCGCCTTGAAAAAGAACTCGACGCGCTAAACGAAGATCTATCTCCTCTGAACAGTTTCGTCCTGCCCGGCGGTTCGCCGCCCGCAGCTTACCTGCACCTCGCCCGTACTGTTACCCGCCGCGCAGAACGCCGCGTCGTAACCCTTGGAAAAGACCAAGACATCAACCCGGCCGCGCTTAAATACCTCAACCGACTCTCGGATTTCCTTTTCGTCGCAGCTCGCTGGTGTAATGATCAAGGTGAAAGCGATGTAAAATGGGTCCCCGGAGCAAACCGCTAAATGATTAGGGGCGAGATCATGAAGGGGCTCGATCACGACCCTAATTTTCGCTGGCGGGGCGAAGCGGTCACACGCATTGAAAACCTGTCTGATATTGTTTTTGCCCTAGCCCTCGGTATGCTAATTTCATCGGCGAGCGTCCCGAAAACACTTGTAGACCTTCAAGCGTTCCTGTTTGGAATTATACCGGTCGGTGCAGCCTTCGCTGTTCTGATCGGTGTCTGGAATCATCACTTCACATTCTTTCGCCGTTACGGCGTTGCGGACAGCCGAATTATTTCACTCAATGCAATTCTGATTTTTGTGGTCTTGTTCGTCGCCTACCCCATACGGTTTGCCTTCGATAGCTTATATGCCTTCATTTACGGACGCCTGACCGCCGATTATTCATTAGGGATGGATATGGGCGTAGATAGCTTCGAAGTGGCTGGATTAATTTTAGGCCTCTTCGGTATTGGGTTTTTAGCTATTCATACGGTTCTCGCCTTGATGCACCAGCACGTTCTCAAGAAACGTGATTTACTGGCATTATCGGACACAGAAATAATAATCACAAAGCAGTCCATATTTGTACATTGGTTTACCGCATTCACGTCCGGAGGAATGGCCCTCTTTGCTTTTCTCTCACCGCTCGGAGGCATAGCTGGACTTTTGATGTTCATAACATTGCTTAGCAACTTTGTAGCCCGCCGACTGCACCCACTTCTGCCCAAAGCCTAGATTTAGAATTTGGCCAGCCATATGCAAAAAGACGCATATATATCGCAGCCTTGGCGCTTGTATTCTGCGCCTGTTTGCCCCATATGAAGCCTTAGAATTTGAGTTAAATTTCCCCCGTAATTATCGGAGTAAAACATGAAAGTCCTCGTCCCCGTCAAGCGCGTGCTTGACTACAATGTCAAAGCCCGGGTCAAATCTGACCAATCCGGCGTTGACCTTGCTAATGTCAAAATGTCCATGAACCCATTTGACGAAATTTCCATCGAGCAGGCCGTGCGGATGCAAGAAGCTGGAACCGCGACTGAAACTATCGTCGTCTCTATCGGCCCCGCGAAAGCGCAAGAAACCATCCGCACAGGCCTTGCTATGGGCATTGACCGCGGCATTCACGTCACAACCGACGAAGATTTAGAACCCCTCGCGGTTGCCAAAATCCTTAAAGGCATTGTCGACGCGGAAGGCCCTGAGCTGGTCATCCTTGGCAAACAGGCGATTGATAATGATTTCGGCGCAACGGGCTCAATGCTCGCCGCGCTCTTGGGCTGGCCACAAGGTACATTTGCGAACTCAATTAACAAAGACGGTTCCGGCCTCAAAGTCGTTCGCGAAGTTGACGGCGGCCTTCAAACTGTGAAAACAGAGTTGCCTGCCGTTGTCACAACTGACTTGCGCCTCAACGAACCGCGTTACGCGTCATTGCCCAACATAATGAAAGCGAAGAAAAAGCCGATTGATGCCAAGACGCCCGCTGATTACGGCGTAGACACGGCCCCGCGTCTCAAGACGTTGAAAGTCACCGAGCCGCCGGCACGCAAAGGCGGAGTCATTGTTGAGTCCGTTGAAGAGCTTATCAGTAAACTTAAAGACGAAGCGGGAGTAATTTAATGGCTGTCCTTGTAATTGCAGAACACGATAATTCCGAGCTGAAAGACGCGACACATAAAACTGTCACAGCTGCCCTCGCAATGGGCGGTGACGTAGATGTGCTAGTGGCCGGTAAGGGCGCAAAAGCGATCGCCGACTCTGCTGCGAAAATCGACGGCGTACGTAAAGTGCTCCTTGCGGAGAGCGACGCCCTCGCTCATCAATTAGCCGAAGCTATGGAAGCGGCGATTGTACCGCTTATGGCGGGCTATGACGCTGTGCTCGCGCCCGACACAACAACTCACAAAAATTACATGCCCCGCGTTGCAGCTTCGCTCGACGTGATGCAGATTAGTTCTGTGACAGGCGTTGAAAGCGCCGACACATTTGTGCGCCCGATCTATGCGGGTAACGCGATGGCAACTGTGCAATCAACTGACCCCAAGAAAGTCGTCACCGTCCGCACCACCGCGTTCGGCGCAGCTGGTAATGGCGGCTCAGCTTCTGTTGAGAGCGCGGACGCGGCAGGCGGCCCGTTCAAAGCGGAATATGTTTCCCAAGAACTAACTAAGTCTGACCGTCCTGAACTCACAGCAGCAAAAATTGTTGTCTCAGGCGGGCGCGGCGTGGGCTCTGCTGAGAACTTTGCCATTATCGAAAAGCTCGCTGACAAACTCGGCGCAGCGGTCGGCGCATCCCGCGCAGCCGTCGATGCAGGTTATGTCCCCAATGATTACCAAGTCGGCCAAACCGGCAAGGCTGTCGCCCCCGAGCTATACATCGCTATTGGTATTTCCGGCGCGATACAGCATCTTGCGGGCATGAAAGACAGTAAAGTCATCGTCGCCATTAATAAAGACGAAGAAGCCCCCATCTTCCAAGTCGCCGATTACGGGCTTGTAGCTGATTTGTTTAAAGCCGTTCCAGAACTGGAAGCCGCGCTTTAATTTTCATAATATCGTGCATTTTTAAAAAGCCGGTTTAGATAGTCTCTAAACTGGCTTTTTTATTTCTTGATTTTAGCCTCGGATTTTACCCCCCCCCCATTGCTCCAACAAAAATTCAGCTTGTCGACGGTTATAAAACAACTGATTTGAGAGCTTCCACCAGCCATGCCCTTCGTCAGGAATACGAATAAAGGGTGCCTCAATGCAGTTTTTGCGCAGTGTTTTTACCATGACTTCGGTTTCCGCGATATCAATACGGGGATCCATTACGCCGTGGGAAAACAAGACGGGGACACGGATGTTATCAGCTTGGCGAATAGGAGAGTTTTCAGTGTAAAAAGCTTTCCATTCAGCTTGTTCGATGTCGCCATACTCAATCTGATCTGACGCCTTTAGCGCCGGTGACGCCACCTCGAGGGCTGTCACCCAATCGGCCACGCCGAATAGGCTGACGCCGACTATAAAAGCTTCTGGATATGTGGCCAGAACAGCATTGACCATATAACCGCCGTAAGAGCCTCCCATAAGGGCAGCATAGTCAGCGTCGACACGCCCGTCCTCTTCAAAATAAGCGAGGATATCAACGAGATCGCGCACACTATCCAGCTGCTTCTTGCGGTCATCTAGGGTCGCATATGTCCCTCCGAAACCGGTAGAGCCGCGCACATTCGTCTGAAAAACAGCAATTCATTGGTCCACCAGATATTGCACAGAACCATTATAAATAGGACGGGCTTGCGCGGTAGGGCCGCTGTGAACCATGAACACAACAGGCGGCGTCTTCCCGCTGGATGAAGCTTCATCAGGCATATAAAGAAGCCCTTGCAATTCCATGCCGTCGCTGGCTGGCATGCGTACACTCTCGGGACGAACGAGGCGATCCCGCGAGAGGCCCGCCATTGTAGACTCAAATACAGCCTCGGCTTTACCCGTTTGTAGACTTACGCGGTACAGATCTCCTGGACGCTCCCAACTTGAAACGCGGTTAATCAGGTCATTAGCAGAACGCGAGCACGACAATCCATACGACCCATCCGGTAATCCTTTTATACCTACCTGCTTTTTCCCATTTGGAGATTTTACATGCAAGCGGTCAAAGCCGTCATGGTTTGTGGTGAAAGTGAGAAAACGGTCCTTATGTCCGCAAATATTCACGTTCTCAACATCTGCATCGCCTTACGACACGACGCTCGCCGACGGTCCTTGGGGCGTACGCCAAAAGGTTCGCGAGAATAATAAATACAGGGCGAAGGTTATTAAATTTTGTGGCACAGGCGGCGTCCTGTCCAAAGGGACGTAAATCGGCGCGCAGCAGTTCAGCTTTGAGGAAATGAAAGCACTTGTCGATGAAGCGCATCTATTAGGCCTGAAAGTCGCCGTACATGCCCACGGGGAAGACGGTATAAATACGGCTATCCGCGCCGGTGTGGACTCGGTTGAGCACTCCAGCTTAATTTCCGATGAGGGCATCGCCGCGGCCAAGAAAAACGGCACGTTCCTCTCCATGGACGTCTATGTCTCGACTTACATTTTGTCCGAAGGCGAGGCCGCAGGCATTCTTGAAGAATCCCTCGCCAAAGAACGTACCGTTGGCAAGAAACAACGTGAGCGATTTAAAGCGGCGGTTAAAGCTGGCGCGAAAATGGCCTTTGGATCAGATGCAGGCGTTTATCCGCAAGGCGATAATGGCCGGCAATTTGCCTATATGACAGAATGGGGCATGACGCCCCTCCAAGCTATTCAAGCTTCCACGATTAGTAACGCGGAACTCTTTGGTCTGAGCGATAAAATTGGCTCGATAACA
>Ga0209831_1000365_pt1 | contig 43425 bp, 35 predicted proteins | sample Maine_Asex4_meta_FD_187451 | JGI IMG/M metagenome (GOLD analysis project Ga0209831, IMG submission 187451) | Marine algal microbial communities from Maine, USA - Maine_Asex4_metaG (SPAdes) (version 2) | ecosystem: Host-associated > Algae > Red algae > Unclassified | place: Maine, USA | collected... | reverse complement strand
CGAGCGAGCGCCTCGGTCAGAGTGTCCGCAGCGTGCACGCCGTGCAGCCAACCGGCGAGGGCCTCCGCCCCGCGCACCTTGGCGGCGAGCGTGCCGGCGAGCGGCGCCGCCCCCGTCGCCACCCCACCAGCCGCCCCGCCAGACGCTCCACCAGCCGCCCCGTCGCCTTCCCCGTCGCCTGCCCCGTCGCCGGCCCCGTCACCTGCGCCGTCACCTGCCCCGTCACCTGCGCCGTCGCGCACCAGCGTGAAGCGCGCCTCGGGCAGCTCCTCGAGGCAGCGCTCGAACAGCGCCTCGTCGTCGACGCAGATCGCCTCGAGCCGCGGGCCGAGCACGAGCTCCACCGCCTGCTCCCAGCCGGCGTCGGTGCGGATCGTCTGCGCGAGCCGCGGGCGCTCGTCGAGGCCGTGGCGCGTCGCCCAGCCGGCCTCGTCACCCCGATCAGCGGCCAGCGCGGCTTGCTGCAGCGCCTCCAGCGACGCGAGACGCCCGAGCAGGGACTGCGATCGGGCGCGGCGCCCGTTCAGGCTTTCCTCGCACTCGCGGCGCTCGGCCCGCAGGCGCTCGCGCGCCTCGCCGGCATCGACGAGCGCTGCGGCGAGCCGCGTCTCCTCTGTCGTGGCGGCCGTCTCCTCCTCCGTCAATCCCTCGATGGTCGGGCCCTGCGGGGTGTCGTCGAGCGTCGATCGTTCCGCCTCCAACCGCTCGAGACGGGTGGCCGCGGCGCTGATCGACCGCTCGAGCTGCTCGATGCGGGAGCGCTCGACCTGTGCGGTCTGCATCGCCTCGGCGTTTCGGCTGCTGAACGCGTCCTGGCGGGCCTGCCACTCGCCGAGCTCGGTCTCGGAGCGCGCCAGGGTCTCGGCCGAAAGCCGCTGGGTCTCGGCGAGCATCTCGAACTCCGGCTCGTCGCTCGCCATCGCCTCGTCGATCTCGGCGATGCGGCGCGTGTCGTCGGCCAGGTGCGCGCGCGCCTCGCCGAGCGTGCGCTCGACCTCTTCGAGCTCGCGGCTGCGCTGACGGCGGGTGTCGCGGGTGTGTTCGATCGACTGCTCGATGCGCGTCACCTCGGCACCCACGCGGTAGAACTCGGCCTGCACCAGCGAGAGGGTGTCCGTCGCCTCGCTCTGCTGCAGCCGCGCCCGTTCCAGCGCCGTCTCGCTCGCGCGGAGTTCGGCGATGATGGCTTCCAGTGCGGTCTCCCGCTCGGAGATGCCGCGCGCCTGGGCGTCCCGCTGCCCCTCGAAGTCGCGCCGGCGCATCACCAGCAGTTCGCCGCGCACCCGGTGCTCGTCCGCGCGCAATACCTGATAGCGCTCCGCCGCGCTCGCCTGTCGCTTGAGGCGCTCGAGCTGCTTGTCGAGTTCCTCGCGCAGATCGTCGAGCCGCGCGAGATTGTCGCGGGTGTGACCGATGCGGTTCTCGGTCTCGCGGCGCCGCTCCTTGTATTTCGAGATGCCGGCGGCTTCCTCGAGGTAGACCCGAAGCTCCTCGGGCTTGGCCTCGATGAGGCGCGAGATCATGCCCTGCTCGATGATCGCGTAGCTGCGCGGCCCGAGCCCGGTGCCGAGGAAGATGTCGCGGATGTCGCGGCGGCGGCAGCGCACGTTGTTCAGCAGGTATTTCGACTGCCCGTCGCGCGTGACCTCGCGCCGGATGGAGATCTCGGCGTACTGCGCGTACTCGCCACCGAGCGTGCCGTCGGCGTTGTCGAACACCAGCTCCACCGAGGCCAAGCCGACCGGCTTGCGGGTCGAGGAGCCCGTGAAGATGACGTCGTCCATCGACTCGCCGCGAAGGTGCTTGGCGGAGGACTCGCCCATCACCCAGCGGACCGCGTCGATGGTGTTCGACTTGCCGCAGCCGTTGGGACCGACCACCCCGACGAGTCGGCTCGGCAGCTTCAGGTCGGTCGGGTCGACGAAGGACTTGAAACCGGCGAGCTTGATTCGGGTCAGGCGCATTCAGTGCGGGGCGGTCTCGGAGCGGCGCCGCGATTGTACCGGCAGCACACGGGGACAGGCCACCGGCGCGGGACCCCGGACACGCCCTGACACACGGCTGCCGGCGCGATCGGGCCGCGGAGCGAGCCGGGCTGGCGTGTCCGGCCCGTGAGCTAGCCGGGCCGGAGGCCGAGCGTGTCGAGGGCGAAGGCGGTCAGATCGACCCCGTAGAGTGCCTGACCGATCTCGGCGGCCCGCGCCCGGAAGGTCGCGCAGTCGAAGCCCTCGGCCTGCCCGGACGCACAGGCCTCGGTGCGCGCCCCGAGCAGGACCGCGTCGATGATCAGCGTATCCGCCACCCGCTGGCGTTCGCCGGGCTCGTCGAGCCGGACGACCTCGGCCGCGCTCAGCACCGCCGCCATCTGGCGGCTCAAGGCCGCCGCGGTCACGGGGGAGGATTCGACCACGCGCTCCGTCGCGGCATCGTGCAGGTTGCTCGCGTGCACGCCCATCACGTCGGCGAGGTTCGAGCCGCTCAGCCCGAAGCGCGCGAGCGCCTCCCCGGCCACCGCGATCAGATCGACCCGGCGCAGCACCGCCGCGTTGCGCGCGGCATCGGGGTTGCCGACGGTGTCCATGCGCGAGGCGTAGGCCTCGACGATGGCGCGCCGCAGCGCCCGGTCGGGCTCGAAGGTCCAGTCGGCGCTGTCCACGCGGTCGGCGTCGATCGACGGGACGCCCGAGGGGCCGCTCGGCGGGTCGCCCGATGGGTCGCTCGGTGGCTCGTTCGATCTCCCGCTCGACGGGTCGCTCGGTGGGTCGCTCGACGGGTCGCTCGACGGGTCGCCCGCCCCGTCGACGTTGCAGACACGGGCGTACCGCACGGTCACGCCGTCCTCCGCGCAGGCCACGAGCAACGTCGCGTCGAAGCCGAACGGGTCGAAGGCGGCCGGGTCGTCGGCCGCGCTGACCGCCGCCCACGGCGCGAAAGCTGCGAACCCGACGAACGCGCCGAGCGCCAGCGCGAGACGCCGCGCAGCCGCGAGACGTCGCGCGACCCCGGCTCCGCAGGATCGCCCCTGAAACGACTGTCGAACGGGCCGGCAGGCGGTCTTCCGGGACGCCGTCGTCGCCGCCGATGGTGAGCGGCGCGAAGCCTCGCGAGGTGTGGACGGCGTGGACAGCGCGAACGGCGCAAACGGCGCAAACGGCGAGGACGGCGAGGACGGCCAGGGCGGCGTGGACAGCGAGGACGGCGAGGACAGCGTGGACGGCGTGGACGGCATGCGGTCGATCCGATCGAGGGCACTCGCGACAGGCGGGCGCGGAGCCGTCATCTTGCCCCACCGCGCCACGGGACACTCGCCCAGGCAGACCTGCTGCCGGACACCACGCCGCAAGCCACCGCGCTATGCTCCGACCCCATGACAGACGGTGGCCTGATCGACTCCGCACGGTACCTCGGCACTGGCTGGCGACTCGTCCGTACGCCCGGGCTCCGGCGTTTCGTGGTCGCGCCGCTGCTCGTCAACATGGCGATCTTCGGACTGCTCGGCTGGTGGGCGGTCGCGACCTTCGGCGACTGGATCGGCGAGTGGAGCGTGCTCGAACGCTTCGGCGACGTGTGGGGGCTCGGCTTCATCCTCGGCGCCCTCCAGTTCCTGTTCACGGCCGCGATGATCTTCGCGCTCGCCTGGGTCTTCACGCTGGTCGCGAACCTCGTCGGCGCGCCCTTCAACGGGCTGCTCGCCGAACGGGTCGAGGCGCATCTGACCGGCGAGCGCCCGAGCGAGGACCCGGGCTGGCTGTCGATGGTGCGGGCCACGCCGCGCCTGCTCGGCTCGGAGATCGCCAAGCTCCTCTACCTGGGCCTGTGGCTCGTGCCGCTGCTGCTCCTGCAGTTCGTGCCGGTGCTGAACGTCGTCGCGCCCTTCCTGCTGTTCCTCTTCGGCGCGTGGATGTTCTCGCTGGAGTACCTCGACTACCCGATGGGCAATCACGGGGCGCTCTTTCGGGACGTTCGCGGGTCCGCGCGGCAGCGTCGCACCGCGGCCCTCGGCTTCGGCCTCGCGGTTGCGGCCTTCGCGGTCGTGCCCTTCGTCAATCTCCTGCTCATGCCCGTCGCCGTGGCCGGCGCCACGGCCCTGTACGTCGACCGCTTCCGCGCCGACGACCCCCGAAGGCTCGCTCGCGCCCGATCCGGTGCCTGAGCGCGGGCGCACCCATCGCTGCCTTCCCGACGAAAGGAACCGGCCCATGCCGACGACCGACGCCTCACCGACCTGTCGCACGAGGGAGAACCTTTCAGGCGCGATGTCTCGCGGCCGGGATCGTCGTCTGCATGAGGCCCGGGCGTGTGCGCGGCCTGGTGCAGCACCTCGCCTTCAGGCCGGTTCCGCGAGTCGCGCCCTGGCGTCGGGTCTTTGCTTCGTGTGCGTCTGCATCGCGTCCTTGCTCTTCTCCCCCGCCTCGGCCGACGAGGTCGCGGCCGCCGGACCGTTCAAGCACCGCCCGGTACCGGGCGGCATCGCCATCGTCGATCTGGGGCCGGCGGAGGGCACGCGCCCCGCGGCGACATGGAGCGATCGTCCGCTCGCCGTCCTCGCATCGGACGGTCGCTGGCGGGCCATCGTCGGCCTGCCCCTGTCGATCGAGCCCGGCGAGCAGCGCGTGCGTCACGGTCCGCCGGACGGCGAGACGACCGCCGTGACCTTCGCCGTCGAGGACCGTCGCTACGAGGAGCAGCGACTGGTCATCGAGAACACGCGCAAGGTCAACCCGGCCCCGGTCGACATGGAACGGATCAATCGCGAGAACACGCGACTCAAGATCGTCAAGGCGACGCGCCTCGAGCGCCTGCTCGCCGACGGCTTCGACTGGCCTGTCCCGGGCCCGGTCAGCAGTCCGTTCGGGCTTCGGCGCTTCTACAACGACCAGCCGCGGCGACCCCACGGTGGCATCGATATCGCGGCCCCGGAAGGCGCGACGATCCGCGCGCCGGCCGACGGTCTCGTGCTCGAGACCGGCGACTACTTCTTCAACGGCAACAGCGTGTTCATCGAACACGGGCTCGGCCTGCAGACCTTCTACGCGCACATGAGCCGCATCGACGTCGCGGCCGGTGACCGGGTGAAGGCCGGCGACGTGCTCGGCGCGGTCGGAGCCACCGGCCGAGTGACGGGGCCGCACCTGCATTGGTCAGTCGGACTCAACGGCACCTGGGTCGATCCGCTGCTCCTGACGACGACGGAGGCGCCGCCGCTCGACTGAGACGGGCGCGAACGTCGCTCAGCCGCGTTCGACCGGCAGGTCCTCGCGCCCGCCCCACTCCGCCCAGGAGCCGTCGTAGAGCGACACGTCCGTCGCGCCGAGCCGCTCCAGCGCCAGCGAGATGACCGCCGCCGTGACGCCCGACCCGCAGGTCGTCACGATCGGTGCATCGAGCGCGACGCCACGGCCCACGAAAATCTCGCGCAGTTCGGAGTCGGGTTTCAGCCGCCCCCGGTCGAGCAGTTCCGTGAACGGCAAGGAGACGCTGCCCGGCACGTGACCCGAACGAAGCCCCGGCCTCGCCTCCGGCTCGTGGCCCGAGAAGCGTGTGGCGGAACGCGCGTCGAGAATCGTGGCCGACCCATCCTTCGCCGCACGGAGGACGTCGACGGCGTCAGCCACCGCGCCGGCCGTGCCGACCGTGGCGTCCGCGCCGGCCAAGGCGTCCCCGCCAGCGCCGGAGGATCGTCCGGCTCGCGATGCCAGGCGCGCCCGCCAATCCTCGCCGCACCGAGCGACTTCGGACTGCCCCGGGGCGGCCGGCGCGCCGGGGCCGTCCGACCCGTCCGACCCATCCGACCTGCCAGCCTCGATCGACCATCCCGACACCTCCGGTGCGCCCGACTCGACCGGCGCATCCGCCTCGATCCAGGCCGGCAGGCCGCCGTCGAGAACGGTGACGCGCGAGGCGCCGAAGTGGCGAAACATCCAGCGTACGCGGGGCGCGGAGAACAGACCGACGGCGTCGTAGATCACGATGTCGTCGTCCGGACCGATCCCGAGCGACGCTGCGACCGACGTGAACGCGGCCGCCGTCGGCAGCATGTGCGGGAGCGGTCCGGGCGCCGCATGGGCGTCGATGTCGAAGAACACGGCACCGGGCAGACGGGTCTCCGCGAACTCTCGCGCCGCGTCGCGTCCGGCGGCGGGCAGGTGCCAGGAGGCATCGACGAGGCGGAGATCGGCGGACCCGAGTCGTGCGCGAAGCGCATCGACGGAGACCAGCGGAGACATGGAGGAGGTCACGGCACTCACCGGCATGACAGGGCACTCCAGTCTACCCATCCGTGTAGGCTCCACCGCGATGGACGCTTCCCGCACCGGCCCGATCTCGACCCGCACCCGAGGGCGACTCGTCGGTCTGCTGCTGGGCGTGACGGCGGCGCTGTCGATCAGCCTGACCAACGTCTTCTCCCGGCTGCACTTCGAGGCGGGCTCCAATCCGGTGACCTTCCTGCTCGGGCGCTACATCCTCTTCGTCGCCATCGTGGCCGCCGGTCTGGCCATCGCCGGGCGCCTGCCGCGCATCGAACGCCGTTACTGGCCGGATCTCGCCATCGCCGGACTGCTGAACGTGAGCGGTGCCGCGTGCCTCGCCTTCGCGATCGAGCGCCTGCAGGTCAGTCTGGCGATCGCCGTGCTGTATCTGTTCCCGATCTTCACGCTGCTGATGGACAGCGCGCTGCGGCGACGGGCGCCCGCCCCGTGGGCCGTCGCTGCGCTGGCCCTCGCCTTCGCCGGCTTGCTGCTCGCCCTCGGCGTCGTCGGCGGCGATGCCGGCGCGGGTCGCGCGCCGCCCGATCCCGTCGGTCTGGCCTTCGCTCTGGGCGCGGCCGTCGGCATCGCGGCCTCCTTCGTCTGGATGGAGCACCGCCTGGCGGCGCTCGGCGACAGCGCCCGCGTGCTCGGGCTGGCGGGTGTCGGGCTGGGGTTCGCCGTGGGTCTGTCCCTGATCGGTGGCGGGGTGATCTGGCCGCTTCCGTCGGCCGAGGCGTGGATCACGCTGGTCGTCGCCACCGCGACGTTCGGCGCCGCCTGCGCGGCGATGTTCACCGCGATCTCGCGCATCGGCGCCACGTCGACCTCGACGCTGATGAACCTCGAACCGCCGGCAACGGCCTTGTTCGCCATGCTGCTCCTGGGCGATCGATCGAGCCCGGGCCAGATGCTCGGCATCGGCGTCGTGGTCGCGGCCGTCCTGCTCGCTCAGGTGACGGGCGGACAGCCCGGGTCGTCACCCACGCGTCGCCAGTAGGGCGTGTTCGTCGACATCTCGCAGCGCACCAGGTAGCGCGACGTGCCGATCGGCACGCAGGCGAGCGTGCCGAGATCGCGAAGCGTGCCCGTCGGGTCGCGACACTGGCAATCGGGGTCGGGGCCGGCCACCGCGGCGGAACCCGTCAGCGCAGCGAGCAAGGCAACCGTCAACGTCGGCGTCGTCGCGACGCTTCGGGCCTGCGCGAGGTGTCGCACGGTGAGACAGGACATGAGCACCCTCCTCGACGGAGAGCCCCGACCCTAGCAGATGCGCGCCGGCACGAAGATCGAGAGCCTGGCGCACGGACGAATCGTCGGGGGGCCATCGCGATAGCGAGGCACGGACATCGCCTGGACCCGCACGCCACGCTGCGGGGAAGCGGTCGAGTCCCGTAAGCTCCTGCCCTTCGCCGATCAGCGGATCCGGATTGCATGACCGCTCCTTCACCGAAGGTGGGCGAGACGTCGCTCGCCCGGCGGATGCTCGCCCTTGTTCCCGCGCTTGCTTTGACCTTCGCGTTCGGCACGGGCCGCGCGTCGGCTGGCTGCGGCGTTGAAAGCGGTGCGCTCAGCCTGCTTTCCGACGACTGGGAAGCGCTGCACGTCGTGGCCGAACGGGCCGAGGCGTGTGCGGGCGACGGCGTGACGGTCACGACCGAGCGCACCCGCGAGCACAAGGCGCTCCAGGTGCCGGCCCTGAGCGTCACGCCGGCCCGGTACACGAGTGCCGTGGTCTCGAACAACACGATCGTGCCGCTGTCGAACGCGGACCTGATCCGACCGCTGGACGCGCTCATCGCGCGCCACGCACCGACGTTGCCCGACCGGCAGCGGATCCGGATCGACGGCCGGACTCTGGCGATCGCGTTCAACGCGAACGTGCAGCATCTCTACTACCGCGAGGACGTGCTCGAGCGCTCGGGCCTCGAGCCGCCCTCGAGCTACGAGGCCTTGCTCGAGGGCGCGGAGACGCTGCGCCGGGAAGGTCGCTTCGAGCATCCGCTGGGTGGCACGTTCGCCGCCGGCTGGGATCTCGCCAACGAGTTCTTCAACCTCTACCTCGGGCTCGGGGGCGAGCCGTTCGTCGCCGGCTCGGCGGAACCGGCGATCGAAGGCCCGGCCGGCGTCCGGGCGCTCCAGACGCTGCGCGACCTCAGTGGCTACATGCACCCCGACTTTTTAAGCGTCGACTCGAACGAGCTGCAGTCGCGGTGGGAGTCCGGCGAGGTGGCGATGGCCGTCGGCTGGAACTCGCGGGCCGAGGCCCTGACCGACACCGAAGGGGATCACCCGACGATCGCGGCGGCAACCGCGCTGGCGGCCGCGCCGACGATCGGCGACGGCAAGACGCCGGCGGTGTCACTGTGGTGGAACGGTTTCACGGTCGCGAAGAACATCTCGGACGAGGATGCGGAGGCATCCTTCCGAATCATGCTGCAGGCAATCTCGCGGAGTACCTGCAGGGGCTCGAGAGTGCGGAGCAGGCGCTGCGCGACGCGGCCATGTCCTATCGCACGAGCGCCCGGGAGCAGGGTTTTCTCGAGTGAACGGCGCGGCTGGCCGACTCACCTGGCGGCCCGGCTCGATCCACTAACCGCGCCCACCTCGCCCGCCCGGTCGAGCGCGCCCGCGCGTGACGTTCGCTGACCGCTTGGCCCGCACGGCCCCGCCCGCCGGCGATCGATCCTTGTCCCGGCCCGTGTCACGGCCCCCGTCACGGCCCTTGTCCCGGCCCGTCTCCCGCCCCTTGTCCCGGCCCTTGTCTCTCCCCTGCTCGCGCCCCTTCTTGCGCGCGGCCGCCGCGGCTTCCTTGCCGAAGACCTTCTTCACGCGGCGCCCCGCGAAGGGATTGCTGCCCTGTCGGAGCTCGATGCGCAGCGGCGTCCCGAAGAGCCTCAGCGCCTTCATGAAGTAGTTCATCAGGTAGCGCTGGTAGTTCTGCGGCACCTTGTCCGCCTGGTTGCCGTGGATGACGACGATGGGGGGGTTCTGCCCACCCTGGTGCGCGTAGCGCAGCTTGATGCGGCGTCCGCCGGCCATCGGCGGCGGATTGGACGTGACGGCGACCTCGAGCAGGCGGGTCAGACGCGGTGTCGACAGGTCCACGAAGGCCGAGGCGTGCGCCCGGTTGATCGACTTGAACACGTCCCCGACGCCCGACCCGTGCAAGGCGCTGATGAAGTGGATGCGCGTGAAGCGCAGGAACTCGACGCGTTCCTCGAGCCGCTCGCGCAGTGCCTCGCGGTCCTCCGGACCGATGCTGTCCCACTTGTTGATCGCGACGACCAGCGCTCGCCCCTTGTCGATGATGTAGCCGAGCAGGGAAAGATCCTGATCGGTCACGCCGTCGTTGGCATCGACCAGCATCACGCACACCTGGCTGCGATCGACCGCCTGCAGCGTCTTGATGATGCTGAAGATCTCGACCTTCTCGCTGACCTTGCCGCGGCGGCGCACGCCTGCGGTATCGATCAGGGTGTAGTCGCGCCCGGCGCGCTCGAAGGGCACGGACACGGCATCGCGCGTGGTGCCGGGCTTGTCGTAGGCGACCAGACGCTCCTCGCCCAGCAGGCGATTGATCAGTGTCGACTTGCCGACGTTGGGCCGCCCGACGAAGGCGATGCGCACCTCGTGCGGCGGCTCGGGAACGCCGGCCTCCGACCCGTCCACGGCGCCGTCGCCCGACGCCCCGCCGTCCGCGCCCTCGCCGAGCGCCCCGCGCTCGACACCCTCGCTGCGCGCCCCGCCGTCGCCAGCGGCATCGCCGCCGCCGACGTCATCGATCGCCGCGCCGTCGCCGGTCTCGCCGCGCTCGCGGGAGAAGTCGGGCTTGCTCGCCCGCGCGCGCTTCCTGCGGCGACGCGGCCCCTCGTCGATGCGGGCCTCCGCGGGAATCTCGAGCAGGTCGGCGATGACTTCGACGAGGTTCTGCACGCCGCGGTTGTGCGAGGCCGCGGTCGGGGCGATGGCCTCGAAGCCGAGCTCGTGGAACTCGAGCTGGGCGCGATCCTCGCCGATGCCGTCGATCTTGTTGACGCAGAGCACCACCCGCCCGGCCTCCCGGCGAAGCAGATCGGCGATGTCCCGGTCGGTCGCGACGAGACCGTCACGGCCATCGACCAGGAACACGACGACGTCCGCCTCCTTGACCGCGAGCAGCGTCTGGTCGGCCATGGCCGCGTCCAGGGTCTCGGGTTCCCCGCTCAGGCCGCCGGTGTCGACCAGCAGGTAGGGCCAGCCACCCACGCGACCGTCGCCATACTGGCGATCGCGCGTGAGTCCGGGAAAGTCCGCGACCAGTGCATCCTGGCTGCGGGTGAGCTTGTTGAACAGCGTGGACTTGCCGACGTTGGGACGGCCGACAAGGGCGATGACGGGTTTCATGGGCGGGAGTGTACGCGGGAAGTCGCGCCCGCCCGCCCCCGTCAGCGTGCGATCGCGTACACCCCGATCCTGCCGTCCTCGCCCTGCACGTGGAACGTGTCGCCGTCGACGACCGGGCGCGACGTGATCGCCTGCCTCGACGCGCGAACCCGTCCCAGCAGCCGGCCGTCGTCCATCGAGACGACGTGGACGAAACCCTCGAAATCACCCACCACCACGGCGCGGCCATCGTCGATGACCGCGGGTGGACTCAGCCGCCGACCACGCAGCGCCTCGCTGCTCCAGACCTCGCGCCCGGTCTCTCGCTCCAGCGCGTGCAGGCCATCCTCCTCGTCCACCACCAGCACGCGCGTGGCACCGAGGGCGAGGCCCGCGGTCGAGGACAGTGGTACGGACCAGACCGCCTGCCCGCGCGCGGGCTCGAGGCGGGTCGCGCGGCCCTGGTAGTTGACGGCGTAGATGCCGGCATCGTCGACCTGCGGGTCGGCATCCAGATCGACGAGGCGCTCCACCTCGCTGCGGCCCGACGGCACGCTCAGCACCGCTTCCCAGATGACGCGACCCGTGCCGAGGTCCAGTGCGAGCAGCCGTCCATCGTCGAGCCCGATCAACACGCCGCCGTCCACCAGCAAGGGGCGGCCATAGCCCGTGACGGTGAGGGCAGGCGGTACGTTGGAGGCCGACCAGCGCTCGCGACCGTCGGCAGGCTCGAGCGCGACGACGCGGCCGTCGACACTGCGCACCACGACCGCGCCGAACCCGGCGGTCGGCGCGACCAGCACCTCGGAGGACATCGGCACACGCCAGCGGACGGTTCCGTCGGCGGCGTCCAGGGCGTGCACGTTGCCGTCGACCGAGCCGACGTAGAGCGCGTCCTCGCCGCCGCCGACACCGCTCGTGAGCCGCGTGTCGAGATCGGTGCGCCAGCGCTCCATGCCCGTGCGCCGATCGAAGGCCGTCACCTCGCCGTCGCCGCTCGCGACGATCAGGCGCTCCTCGTCCAGGAACGGTTCGAACCGACCCCGCCCCGCCTTCCCGACACTGGCCGTCCAGCGCTTCGCGAGTGTCACCTCCGCATCCATCGCCGTCAGTTCGGTCGGCGGGACCGTGGGCGGATCGCTCACGCAGCCGAGGCCCGCCAGCAAGGCGGCGGCCAGGGCCGGACCGGTCGCGAAGCGGCGCATCGTCAGCTCGCGCTCGCGGCGACCGCCAGGTCGTCGAGCTTCATGCCGAGCGCATTCGGGTCGGCGACGTTACCGCTGTCGCGCGCCTTCTCGTAGGCCGCTCTGGCGCCGTCGGCATCGCCGCTCGCGGCGAGCAGATCACCTCGCGCCTCCTCGACGAGGCCGGTGAACTCGACGGGGTAGCTCGTCGGCAACCGTTCCAGACCGCTCGCGGCCTCGCCGGTCGACCCTTCGACGCGCGCGAGCCGTACCCGCGCGATCAGTTTCACGTCATCCTGCGGCGCGTGCTCCTCGGCCCAGGCCAGTCGCGAGGCGGCCGCATCGAGATCGTTCGCCTCGACCGCGACCCGCGCGGCGGCGAGGCTGGCGAGCGAGGCGTAGAGCGTGCCGTCGTGGTCCTCCGCAAGCCGGTCGGCGAGTTCGTTCACGCGGGCGCCGTCGCCGCTCGCGACGGCCGCCATCGCCTCGCTGTAGGCATCGCTCGCGGCGACGGCCGCCTTCTCCCGACTGCCCTGCCACAGCGTCCAGCCACCGATGATGACGACGCCGAGCACGACGCCGGCGATCACCGCGCGGCCGTTCTCGTTCCACCACTCCTTCAGCGCCTCGACCTGCTGCTCTTCTGTTTCGTATTCCACCTGTCGTCTCCAAGGCCCGGGCGATGCACCCGCGCAGCTCAACGTTCATCGCCCGTCGGTCCGGCGGCCGCCGGACCCTCGTTCATCCGTCGCCCGTCTCGCCGAGCGCTGCCGCGAGCCGGGCCGAGAGCCGGGCCTTCAGCGCATCGCGCGTCAGCGTCTCCTGCTCGCCGCCACCGAGCGGCTTGAGCGTGACCGTGCCGGCCGCGTGCTCGTCCGCGCCGACGACGACCGCGTAACGCGCGCCGCTCTTGTCCGCCTTCCTGAACTGGCTCTTCCAGCTGCCACCGGCCGTGTTGTGCACCACCGCCCGACCCGGCAGCGCCGTGCGCAAGGACTCGGCGAGCGCCAGCATGTCGCTGGCCGGGACCTCGTCGGCACCGATCACGAACACGTCCGGCACGGCCGGCGACGGGGCGGCATCCAGCGCGTCCATGAGGGCGACGACGCGCTCGAGGCCCATGGCCCAGCCGACGCCCGGCATGTCCGCCTTGCCCATCTGCTCGATCAGGCCATCGTAACGCCCGCCGGCGCAGACCGCCGATTGCGAACCGAGCCGATCGGTCGTCCACTCGAACACCGTGTGACTGTAGTAGTCCAGACCGCGCACCAGGCGTGGATTCTCGATCGACTCGACACCGTTGGCCGCGAGCTGCTCTCGCAACGTGTCGAAGTGGCGCAGCGCCTCGTCCGACAGGCTGTCGCGCAGGGCCGGCGCCGCGGCGATGACGTCGGCCATGTCGGGGTTCTTGCTGTCGAGCACGCGCAGCGGATTCCGGTCGAGGCGTCGCAGACTGTCCTCGTCGAGTGCGTCGCGACAGGACTCGAGGTGGGCAACCAGCTTCTCGCGGTAGCGCGCCCGGTCCTCCGGCGTGCCGAGCGTGTTGAGTTCGAGTTGCACGGCCTCGCGGATGCCGAGCGCCTCCCAGAGCCGCGCGCTCATCAGGATCAACTCGGCCTCGATCGCCGGACCGGACAGTCCGTAGGCCTCCGCGCCTGCCTGGTGAAACTGCCGCTGCCGCCCGAGCTGCGGGCGCTCGTAACGAAACATCGGCCCGATGTAGAAGATCCGGTTGACGCTGCCCGGCTGCAGAAGGCCGTTCTCGATCGCGGCGCGCACGCAGCCGGCGGTGTTCTCGGGCCGCAGCGACAGGCTCTCGCCCTTCCGGTCCGGAAACGAATACATCTCCTTCTCGACGACGTCCGTGGACTCGCCGATCGCCCGGGCGAAGAGCGCGGTGCTCTCGATGAGCGGCGTGCGCAGTTCACCGTAGCCGTAGGCATGTGCGGCCTCGCGCACGCGTCGCTCGAGCGCCTGCCACGGTGCGATCTCGGCCGGCACGAGATCCGCCATGCCGCGCAGTCGCGAGTACATCGTCTTCATCGCTTCACGTTCGGGGGTTCGGGTTCATCGCGACAACGTGGAGACTGACAGGGAGGCGACCGGGCGGTTCGACGCGGCGCTCGTCAGCGCGCCGGTCGCGACAGGTACTCGCCGGCCTCGCTCGAGGCGGGAAAGTCGTTGAGCAACTGGTTGGCATAGCTTTGCGCGGTCCGCATATCGCCCATGTCCCGCTTGATACCGAGACCGAGGTAGAGGCTCTCGGAGGTCTGCGGCGCGTAGGCGAGGTAGCGCTGGTAGTAGGCGTCGGCGACCGTGAGCCGCTCGCGCCGCTGCATCAGTCTGGCCATGTGCAGGTAAGCGTTGGCGAAGCGCGGATTGGTGCGAAGCGCGCGCCGGAGATAGCCCTCGGCGTCCGCGTCGCGACCCGCGTCGAGCATGCAGAGACCGGCGTTGTCGAGTGCGAACTCCGGCGTGCGGTAATAGGGGTTGTCCGCGGCCTTGATGAACTGGCTCTCCGCCTCGGCGTAGTCGTTCGCCTGACACAGGAAGATGCCGTAGCTGTTGCGGTGTTCGGCGTCGTCGGGGTCGAGGCGGATGGCGGTGCGGAAGTGGCCGCGCGCGCTCTTCATGTCGCCGACCCGCTGCTGCAGCTGCGCGTAGACGCGATGCGCCAGCGCGTTCTCGTCGTCCTGGTCGAGGGCCTTCTCGAGCTTGGCTCGCGCCTCCTCCAGCGCGTCGCGCTGCAGGTACTTCGCGCCGAGCTCCGCGTTGTACTGCGCCGCGTCGCGCGGGCGCTCCTTCGGCCCGCCGCCCACCGTGACGCAGGCGCAGAGGCTCAGCGCACACAGGGAGATGGCGGCGAGCCGCGTCCCGCGGGCGAGCCGCCCGGCGCGACGGGCCACGGGGCGGACGGACTCGGTGATCTCGGTCTTCATCGGAACTGCTCTCCGAAACGCGGTTCGACGAACTTCAGCTCGCGCCGGCTCTTGTCGTCGATGTCCCCGGCGAGCTGCCCGCAGGCGGCGTCGATATCGTCGCCACGCGTGGTGCGACGCAGCGTCACGATACCGGCCTCGCTCAGGATGCGCGAGAAGCGCATCACGGCATTGTTGCTCGAGCGCCGGTAACCGGACGTCGGGAACGGGTTGAACGGGATGAGGTTCACCTTGCACGGAAAGTCGTGCAACAGCTCGGCCAATTCCCGTGCCTCCTTCGCCGAATCGTTGACGCCGTCGAGCATCACGTACTCGAAGAGCACGTGCTTCTTCCGTCCCGGCAGCCGCTCGTCGGGATCGTCGTCCGTCTCCTCGTCGTCCGTGTCGGCCGTCGCGACGGCCCTGGCGGCGGCCGTCCCACCGACGTCGCTCGCGACATAGCGCCGACAGGCGGCCATCAGCTCGGCGATCGGGTACTTGCGATTGACCGGGACGAGTGCATCGCGCAGCGCATCGTTGGGCGCGTGCAACGACACCGCGAGCGAGACATCGACGTCGCGCGTCAGCCGATCCATCCACGGGATGACGCCGGACGTGCTCACGGTGACGCGTCGCTTGCTGAGCCCGTAGGCCAGGTCGTCCAGCATGAGTTTGAGCGAGGGCACCAGCGCCGCGTAGTTCAGCAGCGGCTCGCCCATGCCCATCATCACGACGTTGGTGATGCGGCCGGACGAGGCGCCCGGGTTCTCGGCGAGGAACGCCTTCGCGAGCCATAGCTGACCGACGATCTCGGACACGCTGAGATTGCGGTTGAAGCCCTGCCGTCCGGTCGCGCAGAAGGAGCAGTCGAGCGCGCAGCCCACCTGCGAGGAGATACAGAGCGTACCGCGACCGCTGCTCGCGCCCGCCGGCTCGGGGATGTAGACGGTCTCGATGCGGTTGCCGTCGTGCAGCTCGAACAGCCACTTCGCCGTGCCGTCCCGGCTGCGCTGATCGAGTCGCACCGTCGGCAGGTCGGTCGTGGTGATCTCTGCGAGGCGGGCCCGTGTCTTCGCGGAGACATCGGTCATCGCGTCGACGTCGAGCACGCGCCGCTGGTGCAGCCACTTCAGGATCTGGCGGGCGCGGAACGGCTTCTCGCCAAGCGAGCCCATGAAGGCGACCAGCGCGTCGCGATCCAGATCGAGCAGGTTGGTCTTCGTCGTGCCCGCCGCCGCACCTGCTGCACGCTCGGCAGAGCGCAGGCTCGCGAGATGGGCGTCGGACGGCGACGTTTCTACGGGAAGATTCATGCTCGGGTGGCGGCTGGCGGGCGCGGGACGGGGCACCGGGCGGACACCGGCGGCGGGACGGGGGTTCGACGCTCCCCGACCCGCGCCGTGCGGCCGCGTGGCCTCAGCGCGTGCGCGAGACGGTGCCGTCGGGGAAGAAGAAGGCGATCTCGTCCTTCGCCGTCTCTGCCGCGTCCGAGCCGTGTACCGCGTTCTCGTCGATCGAGCTCGCGAAGCGCTGGCGGATCGTGCCCTCGGCCGCATCGGCGGGGTTCGTCGCGCCCATCACGTCGCGGTGCCTGGCGATCGCGTCCTCGCCCGACAGCGCCTGCACCATGACCGGACCGGACGTCATGAAGGCGACGAGGTCCTTGTAGAAGGGGCGCTCCTTGTGAACGGCGTAGAACTCGCCGGCCTGTGCCTCGGTGAGGTGCATCATGCGAGCGGCGACCACCGACAGGCCGGACTGCTCGAACATGGAGTAGATCTCGCCGATCACGTTCTTGGAGACGGCATCGGGCTTGATGATGGAAAGGGTCTGTTCGACGGCCATGAAAGGCGGGCTCCGGAGGGGTGGAAGACGGGGAAGAGAACGGTGATTCGTCAGCCGGCCATGGTACCGCGTCAGGCGGGCTTCTTCAGCGTCACCGTTCGGAACGTCAACGGCATGGCGCTGGCGGTGTCGAACGCCGCCCCCGCGGCCGCGCCGGCCCGGGCGATCTCCTTCGCGCTCCGGGCCTTGCCCCAGACAGCGTGCATGGCCCCGAGCGCGTAGCAGGCGCCCGACCCGACGGCCCAGTATCGGCTGTACTCGTAGACCTCGCGCAGGGAATAGAGCCCGAATATGCCGTTGGGGTTCACGAAGACCGCGTCGATCTGACTGGTCTCGTACGGGTCCTCCTCTCCGTCCTTGGGGTTCAGGAAGTAACGCTCCTTCAGGATCGGGTGCAAGCGCAGCAGGGTGTCGAAAGTGGTGTCGCGGGTGGACAGATCGGCGGCGACGTCCTCGTCGCGGAACGCCCGCTCGGCCACCAGCGTGTGCGCGGCCGCGCCGACGATGCCGATCGAGGTCCGCCCGAACTGCTGGATCTTGGAATGGTTGGGGTCGAGCGAGCTGTCGAGGCGGATGTCCCCGAAGGTGGTCAGGGTATCGGCGGCGATGCAGGCGGTGTTGCCCTTGCGGGCGACGACGATGGTCGACAAGGCGAGGCACTCCGGGGGGCGGGGCGCCAGTGTGTCACGGGCTGCCGGGACAGGATCGAGGGGGCGCGCCGGTGGCCGACGGCGTTCGACGGCGTTCGACGGCGTTCGATGGCGTTCGATGGCGCTCCACGGCGCGCGACGGCATTCGATGGCTTGACGGCGCGCGACGGCATTCGATGGCTTGACGGCGTGCGATGGCGCTCGATGGCGCTCGATGGCGCTCGAGGTTGCTCGGAAGTGCTCGGGGATGCGCCGCGATCAGTCGGCGTCCGGCAGCAGTGGCAGCTGGTTGTCGGGCGTGCCGTCGAGCGGATCGCGCTCGAGGGTCTCGATGGCCTCCCGGAAGGCCGCCACGTCCGCGAAGCGACGATAGACGGAGGCGAAGCGGATGTAGGCCACCTCGTCGAGACCCTTCAGCTCCTCCATGACCCAGCCGCCGATGCGGCGCGCGTCGATCTCGCGCTCGCCGGCCACCAGGCAGCGGTGCTTGACCCGTGCGACGGCCCCGTCGATGTCCTCGATGCTGACCGGCCGCTTCTCGAGCGCCTTCCGGAAGCCGGCGAGCAACTTCGATTCCGAGAACGGCTCGCGGCTACCCCGCGACTTCACCACACGCGGCAGGTTGAGCTCGGCCGACTCGTAGGTGGTGAAGCGCTCCTCGCACTCGGTGCATTCGCGTCGGCGGCGCACCTGGTCACTGTCACCGACAAGACGCGAATCCACTACCCGCGTCTCTATCGCGCCGCAGAACGGGCACCGCATCGGCTCGGACTCTCTCGTGAAGGGGGCCGGCGGCGCCGGCGGGCAAGGGGACAGCCGCGGAAAATCATCTTGCCGGAGACGCCCGCGACGAGGCGAGGACGCGGCACGTTCACCGCCTCCGCCCACAGCCTCGACGGCCGGCGCGCGAGGGTAGCACAGGGCTGCGTGCTACCATCCGCCGCGATTTGGGCGGCTTGTCCATCGCCTCGCGCGCCGCCCTTCTCGTCGCCCGAAGCGTCGCCCATCTCGTCTCCCTTCTCGTCTCCTTTCTCGTCTCCTTTCTCGTTTCCCTTCTCGTCATCCCTTCTCGTCATCCCTTCTCGTCGCCCGAAGCGTCGCCCATCTCGTCTCCCTTCTCGTCGCCCACCCGTCGCCCACCCGTCGCCAACCCGCCGCTCAACTCGCCGCTCTCGAGGACTCCGTTCATGACTCAGCCCAAGCGCATCGCCGTCACCGGCGCGGCCGGACAGATCTGCTACTCGATGCTGTTCCGCATCGCCGCCGGCGACATCTATGGGCCCGACCAGCCGGTGTCGCTGCACCTGCTCGAGATCACACCGGCTCTCCCGCTGCTGGAGGCGGTGAAGATGGAGCTCGACGACTGTGCCTTCCCGCTGCTCCGCGACGTGGTCGTCACCGACGATCCCACGGTCGCGCTCCAGGGCGTTGACGCCGCCCTCTTCGTCGGCGCGAAGCCCCGTGGTCCCGGCATGGAGCGCAGCGATCTGATCACGGACAACGGCAAGATCTTCAGCGCGCTCGGCAAGGTACTGAACGAGGTCGGCTCCCCCGACTGCAAGGTGGTCGTGGTCGGCAACCCGGCCAACACCAACGCCTACATCCTGAAGGCGAACGCGCCGAACGTGAATCCGCGGAACATCACCGCCCTCACCCGTCTCGACCACAACCGTGCCGCGTCCATGCTGGCCGGCAAGGCCGGTGCCGCCGTCGCCGACGTCGAGCGCATGATCATCTGGGGCAACCACTCCACCACGCAGGTGCCGGACGTGTCCCACGCGACCGTCGGCGGCAAGCCCGCTCTCGATCAGGTCGATGCCGGCTGGGCCATCGACGAGTTCATCCCGACGATCGCGAAGCGCGGCGCGGCGGTCATCAAGGCGCGGGGCAGCTCGAGTGCCGCCTCCGCCGCCAACGGCACGATCGACCACATGGCCACGTGGATCCAGGGCACCAAGGGTGACGACTGGACCAGCATGGCGGTCCTGAGCGACGGCAGCTACGGCGTCGCCGAGGGCCTCGTCTACTCCTTTCCGGTGCGCTGCAAGGGCGGGGACTGGGAGATCGTGCAGGGCCTCGCCGTCTCCGACGTCATCGGCGAGAAGATCAAGGCGAGCGAAGCCGAACTGGCCGAGGAACGCGCCACGGTCAAGCACCTGCTGCCGTCCTGAGCACGCGGGCCGGGCGGCGACGCGCCCGATAGCGGCCGCGCCGCGAGGCCGATCGGACCGGGACGCACCGCCCGGTCGGTCTCGTCCGTTCGGTCAGCGGCGGCTCTCGCCGAGCTGACGGACCAGGCGCCAGCCGAGCAGGACCGCGAGCACCGCGAGGTAGACGAACGGCTCGATCCTGTCGCCCCTGGCGAGCCAGACGTAGTGGACGATCGCCGCGGCGGCCGCGATGTAGACCCAGCGATGAAGCGTCTGCCAGCGTCGACCCAGGCGGCGTGCCATGCCACCGGTCGAGGTGATCGCGAGCGGAATCAGCACCAGCAGGGACGCGAAGCCTGCCATCACGAAGGGGCGCTCGATCAGGTCGTCGAGCAGCAGCGCGAGGTCGAGTTCGCGATCGAGCGCGGCGTAGATGACCACGTGCAGAGCGGCGTAGAAGAACGCGAACAGCCCGAGCATGCGTCTGAGGCGCAGCGGCCAGACGTTGCCGATCAGCCAGCGGAGCGGCGACAGCGCCAGGCCGAACAGGAGGAATCGGAGCGCGAGCGTGCCCGTGTGGTGGGTCAGGGCCTCGATCGGGTTGGGACCCAGGGCGCCGGTCAGGAGTTCGAAGACCAGCGCGACGAAGGGTGCGAGCGCGAGGGCGAACACGACCGGCTTCACCCATCGCCCGGGCGTCCAGCGCCGCCAGGCCGCCTTGCGCGGCACCGTTGCCGCCGCGACGCCCGAGGCACTCGGTGGGGGAACGCGGGTCACGGCGCGGGGCGTCAGAAGTCGCGCGCGAGGTCCATGCCGGCGTAGAGTTCCGCCACCTCGTCCGCATAGCCGTTGAATGGACGAGTGTCGATCTTCGGGGAGAACAGCGCCGCGATGCCGCTCTTGTCACCGGCGAGACGTCGCTCCTTCGCCTGGCTCCAGCGGGGGTGACTCACCTCGGGGTTGACGTTGCTGAAGAAGCCGTATTCATGGGGCGCCGAGAGATTCCAGCTCGTCGGCGGCTGCTCCTCGACGAAGCTGATGCGCACGATCGACTTGATGCTCTTGAAGCCGTACTTCCACGGCACGACGAGGCGGAGCGGCGCACCGTTCTGGTTCGGCAGCACGGCCTCGTCGTACATGCCGGTGGCGATCAGCGACAGCGGGTTCATCGCCTCGTCCATGCGCAGGCCCTCCCGATAGGGCCACTCGAGGACACGCTTCCGGACCCCGGGGAGATCGTCCTGCACGACGGTCTCGAAGGCGACGTACTTCGCGTTGCCGGTCGGCTCGAAGCGTTTCAGCAGATCGGCCAGCGGCAGGCCCTGCCAGGGGATGACCATGGACCAGGCCTCGACGCAGCGCAGGCGATAGATCCGCTCCTCGATGGCGTGGGGCGCGAGGATGTCCTCCAGAGAGAACGTGCCGCCCTTCGCGCACTCGCCGTCCACGGTGACGCTCCAGGGCTCGGTCCGGAGGCGGTTGGCGTAGCGCGAAGGATCACCCTTGTCGGTCCCGAGCTCGTAGAAGTTGTTGTACGTGGTCGCGGTCTCCTTCGAGGTGAGTTCCTCGTCCTCGCCGAGCCCGGCCTCGAAGGCCGCCAGCGCCCCGCCGGGCAACGCGCCTCCGACGAACCCGGTCAGACCGGCGGCGACCGAGGCACGCAGGATTTCGCGGCGACGGCGAAAGGTCTCTCGGTCGGTGATCTCGCTGCTCGCGATGTTCGCGATCTTCATCCAGTCACGCACGATGCTGTGTCTCCGGGGGTCGGGGCCTCGCGAGCGGTGAGACCGCGAGAGCGGCAATAGATTCACGGTTTCCTTTCCGTTTCCTCGCGAGAATCGCGCCGCGTGGGGAGGTGCATCGGCCAGTATGGGAGCGCAGTGTTCGCTTCCCGGCGAAACATCCGATGCGGTCACATCGCGCAACCTTCGTGCCCGTCGCCTATTCTCCAGGAGAGGCGCTGGCTCGAATCCTGAATCGTCCGCTCCGACCCGAGCGATCCGAGGCCACACGATCCGGTGGAAGTCCTGCAAGGAAACGAATCGATCGACGCCGCACACGCGCGCCGGGCCGCCGATGGCGTCAACGACGCGCGGCGCGCGCTCGACTGGGCGAGCCGTCCGTCGGACATCCTGCTGTTCCCGCACTCCCCGCTCGCCCTCGCCGACGTGCTGTCGCACCCCGCCGGACGCTTCGACCTCAAGCCGGTGCCGCCGAGCAGTTCAGCGGAGGCGATCGAGCTTTCCCGCGAGAACGCCCTCGCGGGCGACACGGACGATGCACCGGTCGTCTCGTTCCAGCAACGCCGCCGCCGGCGTCACCCGCGCGAGCGCGTCAACCTGCTGACCCGCCACGGGGATGCCGAGCTGCTCGAACGCTGTCGCCAGATCCTCGTCGAGAACGCGCTCGTCAAGAATCGCGGCGAACGCCAGTTGTTCCTGGCAGCGGGCTTTCTCGGCTGGAGCGACCCGGCGGATGCCGCCAGACGACGCCGCGCGCCCCTGCTGCTCTACCCGGTGCTTCTCGTTCGCCGACCGGAAGAGCCGGCGTCCTGCTACGAGCTGCGCCTCGACGGCGGCGTGCCGATCGGGAACGCGAGCCTCGTCACCGCCATTCGGGACGCGTACGGCATCGAGTTGCCGGCATCGGATCCGGGGGTGCCGCTCGCCGATCAGCTCGCCCGCATCGCGAGCCTGATCGCCGACACCGACACGCTCTCGCTCGACTTCGACATCGCCCTCGGCAACGCCGATCTTCTTTTGCCCGCACCGAAGAGCGAGCCGATGCGGCTGCCGCCGCTGCCCCCGCGCTTCGATCGCCCGCTCGCCAGCGCCATCGTCTCCGACCGGACGCTCGTCGAGCTGCACGGCGTGGTGCACCTGCTGCCCGACTTCTCGCCGCCCCCGCCCGAGACGACGGCCGCCGCGACCGCCCGGCACGGGGCCCGGCCCGAGACGGCTCCGTCGGCCGATGCACCGCGTGCGAGCTCGCCGACACCCCCGACCGACATCTCCCGTCTGCGGGAATACGCGGTGAGACTCGCCGCCGAAGGGCTGGACCAGATCGAGTTCAGGCACCTCGAGGACCTCTCGAGGAGCCTCGCCCGGTGGCGTGACACCGTGGCCCAGGGACTCGCCACCGAGAGCGTGGCCACCCTGGTCGGGGACGGTTCGATCGGCGCGCGGCATCTCGTGCGGCTCGCCGGCATCATCGAGTTGGTCGACAAGGCGCCGCTGACGATCGAGCAGTACGCTCACCCCGATCTGTGCTTCCAGGCGACGGTGGGCGTGCTGCGGCGCGCCCGCCACCAGGCGCGGCTGATCGAGGACGAACTGAGCGCGCTGCAGGACTGGTTCCTGCTCGACAAGGTTCCGGCCAAGCGCCAGCTACTGAGCCTGATCGAGGAGCTCGGGGGCTCGGTCGGCGTGGAGCCCGACATCGTCGATGCGGACTATTTCAACGCGCGTCGGCAGTTCATGGAATTCAGCATCGAGAAGCCGGCGAACCTCACGCCGGAGCACCGGCGGCTGCTCGGACAGCTCGCGAAGGTGCTGCGCTTCCGAGAGCTGTTCGTCAACAACACCGAGTACCGCTCGGCCCTGGGGCCCGGCTATCGCGGTCTGCGCACCGACTGGGAGGCGCTGGAGTCGATCGGTGCATTCGCGGTCGAGCTCGGCGAAGTGCTCGAATCAGAGACGCTGGCTGCCGCGGCCCTCGCGCGATGGCCGCTCTTTCGCCGCGCCGTCGGGGCCGACCTCGAAACCTTGCAGCACTCGGCCGACGCGACGCGACGGCTGCTGCGCATCGGCGGCATGCGCTGGCGCGAGCGGCCGATCGGTGAACTCCTCGCGCACACCGTCACGCTCGGCGAGCGACTGGACAGCTGGCACGAGGAATACGGCGACGTCGTCGATCACCAGACGCGCACCCCAGCCGCCCTGCTCGCGCGTTTCACCGGTCACGAGCGCGAGGATCTGCTCATGGAGATACGGGTCGGCGAGGCGCGCGCCCGTCTCGACGCGCGCCTCCTGGACGGCACGAGCACGACGGCAAGCGTGATCGATACGCTCGACTGGCTGCGCGAGGCGAGTGACGTCGCTACCCGTCACGCCCTCGGTGTCGAGTCGATACTCGCCGCGCTTCAGCCGGTCTGAACCCGGACATTCCTCCCGAGTCGACGCGACGCGTCGCGTCCCGCCCTGCCGACACGGCCCGGCTCGGCCGACATCGACCGGTAAGGCGGCCGGGCGATTCGGCTTGCCGAAGCGGCCCGGCCGAGGCCCCCTCGAGGGGTATCAGCTCACGCTGCAGGCCACGAGATCGTCCGGCGATCCGTCCTCGACCAGCGTCCAGGTCTCGACGATGTCGTCCGCGGTCACCGTCAGGGTGCCCCCGTCCTCGCTGCGCATCGCGACGAAGGACGCCGAACCGTCGGCCGGCGTGTAGACATCGTCGCCGTTCGGCGTCAGCGTTTGCGGCCCCGCCTGCGAGTAGCAGACCTCTTCGCTGACGTCGTCGAGCTGTCGCTCGAAGCTGGTCTGCAGGCCGTCTTCCGTGACGAGCACGAAGCGCGTGCCCGGGTCGGTTCCCGGGTTGCCGACGGGTGCGTCCCAATAGCCCGCGATGGCGGTCGTGTCGCCGCCGGGCTCCGAGGACACTTCCCGATCCTCGACCAGTTCGGATGTCTGGCTCGCGCCGTCGACCGGTTCGACGGATGCGTTGTCGGCCGGGCTCGTCGTCTCCTCGTCGTCATCGCTGGAACTGCAGGCACTCAGTGCGACGAGCGCGGCGAGCGTGGTCGCGGCAAGCAGGGATCGCGTCATGATCGGTCTCCGATTTGGGAAATAGAGACCAAACTATAGACGCTTCCGGGTGTGTTGTCAGCCGTACCCGCGAATCGTGTGCCGCGCGTCCGGCTCGCCCGGATCGCCCGGATCGCCCGGATCGCCCGGATCGCCCGGATCGCCCGGATTGCCCGGGTCGCCCGGGTCGCTCAGGTCGTCGGCACGATGAAGTCCGGCCGGATACCGCTCTCCCGAATCGCCGCCTCGACATCGAGTGACTTCATCAGCCCGTGATCGACGACCAGCACCGTGCGCCAGCCGGCGGCCGCACCGCCGAGAATGTCGGTGTGCAGGGTGTCGCCGACCATCGCGATGCGGCGCGGATCGATGCCCTCGAGCGTCCGGGCGACGAGCTCGAAGGCGTTGTCGAAGGGCTTGCCGTAGAAGCGCGGCGTGCAGACGCCAGCCTCCGCGAGCGCGTGAGCGAACAGTCCGGGTTCGCGCGACAGTCCCGCATGCTGAGGGGCGACGAGGTCGGGGTTGCCGACCAGCACCGGCCGACGCCGGGCGAGCAGCGTGTCGTGCAACCGCTGCTGACGGGCCGGTGTCCATTCCCCCGCACCGAGGAGCACGAAGCCGTCGACGCGCGCGTAGTCGGCCGGGTCGTCGCCGAGGAAGACCGCACCGCTCGTCAGGCGATCGATCTCCGAGCCTTCGCGCGCCATGAAACCCCACAGACGTTCCCCGTCGGCCTCGTGCGAGGCGACGAGTGCCTCGACGAGCGCATCTCGACTCGAGATCACGTCCGCGCGGTCGAAGTCGATGCCCCAGGCGGCGTACTTGGCGACCGTGTTCTCGGTCGGGAAGCTTGCCCCGTTCGTCAGCACGCGCACGGCACGGCCGCCAGCCCGCAGCTCGGCCACGCGCCCGGCCGCGCCCGGCACCGCCTCGGCACCGACGTTGAGCACACCGAAGCCGTCGAGAACGAAGCAGTCGATCTCGTCCATGAGCTCGCCGAGATGAGCGCGGTGGATCGAGACCTCCGGAAAGCGGGTGCCGCGCGGCAGGCTGGACGCGACGGCGATGTAACGGGCGACGGCGGCCGCCGGATCGATCGGCACCTCGGCGCTCGGATCGGACTCAGATGATGGCATGACGAACCTTGGCGGAGACCCACTCGCTGATCACGACGGAGGCGAGGATGACGATGAAGATGAGCGTGACCTGCGGCCAGGCGAGCGTGTTGAGCGACGCCTGCAGCTGCACCCCGATGCCACCTGCACCGACCAGGCCGAGAATGGTCGACTCGCGAATGTTGATGTCCCAGCGAAACACCGAGATGCCGGCGAAGGCGGGCAGCACCTGCGGGACGATGCCGTAGTCGAGGACCTGCGCCCGCGACGCGCCGGTGGCCGTGATCGCCTCGATCTGCACCACGTCGGTCTCCTCGATCGCCTCGTAGAGCAGCTTGGCGACGAAGCCGATCGAGCGGAGCCCGATGGCGACGATGCCGGCGAGGATGCCCGGGCCGATGATGGAGACCAGCAGCAGCGCCCAGATCAGGGAGTTGATGGAGCGCGACGCGACGATGATGAACAGCGCGACCGGGCGCACGAACAGCACGCTCGGCGTCGTGTTGCGCGCCGCCAGGAACGCCACCGGCACCGCCAGCACGACGCCCGTCAGGGTGCCGAGCGTCGCGATGTTCAGCGTGTCCCAGAGCGGCAGCCACAGCTGGTCGAGGTAGCTCCAGCGCGGCGGGATCATGCGGCGGCCGAGATCGGCGGCCTGACGCGGCGCGTCGGCGACGAAGGCCCAGATGGTGTCGGCCGTCATGAGCTGCCAGCACCAGACGCTCAGCGCGACCAGTGCGAGCCAGCCCGCCCACAGCGCGAGACGGGCGAGCGGCGTGCGGTGACGCCACACCGCGTCGGTCGTCGTCGACGCGCTCACGAGAACGCCCGTCGCACGAGACCCGACGTGTATTCGGCCGCCATCACGATCACGATGATGATGAGCAGGATGGCGCCCGCGGAATCGAACTCGTAGCGATCGATGGCGGTATTCAGCGTCGCGCCGATGCCGCCCGCACCGACGATGCCGATCACGGCGGACTCGCGGAAGTTGATGTCGAGCCGGTACAGGCACAGCCCGACGAGCCTCGGCATGACCTGCGGCTGCACGCCGTAGTTGACGAGTTGCAACCACGACGCTCCGGTCGAACGGACCGCCTCGGCCTGCGTCTCGTCGATGTCCTCGATGGCCTCGGCCAGCAGCTTGGCAAGGAAGCCGATCGTGGCGAAGGAGAGCGTCAGGAAGCCCGCGAAGGGGCCGAAGCCGAACATCGCGACGAACAGGATCGCGATGATGATCTCCTGCAGCGACCGCGAGACCGCGACGATGGTCCGGCAGACGAAATAGACCGGCGCCGGTGCGAGATTGCGCGCCGCTCCGACGCCGATCGGAATCGACAGGAGCACGCCCGCGACCGTCGAGGTCAGCGTCATCGTCAGACTCTCGAGCAGCCCCTGCGAGATGTCGCGCCAGCGGGTCACGAAGTCCGGCGTCAGAAAGCCCTGCACGAATCGCCAGCCGCGCTCCAGGCCCTCGGCCACACGCGTCCAGTTGACCTCCACCGTGGAGATGGCCGCGGCGAGATAGAGGACGGCGGCGATGCCGAGCACCCAGCGCAGCCAGCGCCGCTGGATGAAGATCGGTGGTCGACGCCAGTTCGCGGCGCGCGCGTCGACGGTCACGCGGGCGTCGTCACCGGATCGGGCGGATGGTCGGGCTCGCCGTCGTCTGACGCATCGGCGTGCGCGTCGTCCGCCGCGGACGGGTCCTCGATCGTCGTCCAGTCCTCGTCGCCGTAGATCGTCGTGAGCACCGCCTCGTCGAGCGCGTCGGGCGGGCCGTCGAAGACGACTTTCCCGGCCCGCAACCCGATCAGCCGCTCCGTGAAACGGCGCGCGAGCACGACGTCGTGAATGTTGATGATCGCCGGCAGCTGCCGTTCGGCGCACACCTCGACGATGAGTCGCATGATCTGGCGCGACGTCTTCGGGTCGAGCGACGCGGTGGGCTCGTCGACGAGCAGCAGCTCCGGGTCCTGCTCGAGCGCGCGGGCGATCCCGACCCGCTGTCGCTGACCACCCGACAGCGCGTCGGCCCGCTTGTCGGCCTGTTCGCCGAGCCCGACGCGATCGAGCAGCGCGAAGGCCTGCGCCACGTCCGCCGGCGGGTAGCGCCTGAGGAAGCTTCGCCAGAACGGCACATAGCCGAGGCGCCCGGAGAGCACGTTCTCCATCACGCTCAGGCGCTCGACCAGCGCGTACTCCTGGAAGATCATGCCGATGCGACGGCGCGCCTTCCTGAGCGCTCCGCTCGAGAGTCCGGTGACATCGAGTTCGCCGAGATGAATCGAACCCGAGCTCGGCTCCACGAGCCGGTTGACGCAGCGGATCAGCGTCGACTTCCCGGCCCCCGAGGGGCCGATCAGCCCGACCACCTGACCGGCCGGCACATCGAAGCTCACGTCGTCGAGCGCTCGATCACCGGTCCGGTAGGTCTTGACGAGATTCCGGACGCTCAGCATCGCGTCGGTCTCGCGGTACGGCGGCCGCTCAGCCGCAGGTGTAGTCGACGCCGTTGGCCTCGTCGATCTTGCGAATCACTTCCCATTCCTTCTGGAAGGTGATCGGCACGAACTGCGCCTCGCCGGACTTCGCGAATTCCTCCTCGAGCGCACTCCCTTCCCACTCGAAGGAGGCGAACGCCGCCTTTATGGTCTCCTGCAGCTCGGCGTTCAGCGTGTTGGCGACGCCGTAGCTCGTCGTCGGAAAGGTCTGCGACTTGTAGATCGAGACGAGCTGATCGGCCGAGACCACCTCCCGGCTCACCATGCGATTCAGCACCGAGTTCGCCACGGCCGCCGCCGGGTAGTCCTTGTTCGCCACACCGAGGATCGAGTTGTCGTGCTTGCCGGAGAACACCGGCTCGAAGTCGGTCCCGGCCTCCATCGCGTAGTCCGCCTTGAGGATCGCGGACGGCGCCTTGAAGCCCGAGTTGGAGGTCTCGGACGTGAAGGCGAGCTTGCCGCCCTTGATGTCCTCGACGGTCTCGATGCCCGAATCGGGATACGTGATGATCTCCATCTCGTACCCGAAGGAGCCGTCTTCGGCAGCCATCATCGTGAAGGGTCGATAGCCGGCACAGGCGACCGCCAGCGGGTTCGAACCGGTGTTGAAGCCCGCGATGTGCAAGCGGCCGGCACGCATGGCCTCGATCTGCGCGGCGTTCGACTGGACCGGGAAGAACTGGACCTTCTTGCCCGTGACCTCGCTGACGTGGTCGAGGAAACCACCCCAGACCTCGGCGTAGACGGCCGGATCCTCGACCGGGGTATAGGCGAAGATCAGGGTGCCCGGGTCGACCTGGTCGGCCGGATCGCTCGGGATGTCCGCGATCAGGTCGCCGTCCTCGTCGGTGTAACGAGCGTCGAGGGCTTGCGCGGGCAATGCGAACGAGAAGGCGGTGGCCGCGGCGGCGGCAGTGCCGAGCAGGAATCGGTTCATCGAACGGTCTCCGGTGTCGAAGTCAGATGTCGAGGGCGCGCAGCCGCTCGTGATGCGGGAATTCCTCGTGCCCGGCCAGTGTAAGCGAATCCCCCCGAGCCGCATCGCGCGGCACGGCGCCGGATCGCCTCGGTGCGACCCGAGCGGCACAGGCGACCCGCGCGACCCGCGCGACCCGGGCCGCCCGGGCCGCCCGGGCGTCAGCCGACCGCGACGCGCGCGTTCTCGAACATGCGGAGCCACGGCCCGCGCTCTCCCCAACCGGGCGGATGCCAGGAGTTGGTCACCGTCCGGAACACGCGCTCGGGGTGCGGCATGAGAATCGTCACGCGCCCATCGTCGGTGGTCAGTCCGGTCACGCCGAACGGGGAGCCGTTCGGGTTCAACGGGTAGCCCTCGGTCAGCTCGCCGGCGTTGTCCACGTAGCCGAGTGCGACCTGCGCGCGCGACGCGCCGTCCGGGTCGTCGAATACCGCCCGCCCTTCGCCGTGCGCGACGGCGACCGGCAGGCGCGAACCCGCCATGTCGGTCAGGAACAGCGACGGCGTGTCGAACACCGCGACCGTGGCGACGCGCGCCTCGTACTGCTCGGACGCGTTGCGCTCGAAGCGCGGCCAGTCCGTGGCACCCGGGATGATGCCCTTCAGGCGCGACAGCATCTGGCAGCCGTTGCAGACGCCCAGCGAGAAGGTGTCAGGGTTGGCGAACCAGGCCTCGAACTGCTCGCGAAGCCGCCCGGTATGGAGAATGGAGCGTGCCCAGCCACCGCCGGCCCCGAGCACATCGCCGTAGGAGAAACCGCCGCAGGCGGCGAGACCGGCGAAGCCGGCGAGCGCGATGCGGCCCTCGGCCAGGTCGCTCATGTGCACGTCGATCGCGTCGAAGCCCGCCGCGTCGAAGGCGGCCGCCATCTCGGCCTGCCCGTTGACGCCCTGCTCGCGCAGGATCGCGACCCGCGGCCGCTGCCCCCCGACCGCCGGCGCCGAGTCGATCAGCGAGACCTGCGGGTCGAAGGTCAGCTCGACCGTCAAGCCCGGATCGTCGGCACGGGACACGTGGGCAAGCTCCGCGTCGGCGCAGTCCGGGTTGTCGCGCAGTCGCTGCATGGCGTGACTCGTCGACCACCACCTCGCGCGCAGCTCGGCGACCGGGGCCGAATACACCAGCTCCGTCCCCCGGCGGATGTCCAGGTCAGGTGTGGGCGAGAGCGTGCCGATGGTGTGTACCACATCGCCCAGGCCGTGTTCCTCCAGGATCGCGAGCACCTCGGCGTAGGCGCTCGTGCGGATCTGCAGCACACCACCGAGTTCCTCCGCGAACAGCGTGGCGAGCACGTCGGGCGGCAGGCTGCCGAGCTGGATCGAGAGCCCGGTATTTCCCGCGAAGGCCATCTCGGCGAGTGTCGTGAACAGCCCGCCGTCCGAGCGGTCGTGCCAGGCGAGCACCTGGCGCCCGGCGATCAATGTCTGCAGCGCATCGAACAGCCCACGCAGGAGCGCGGGATCGTCGACGTCGGGGGCGTGCTCCCCGAGCGCCCCGTGCACCTGCGCGAGCGCCGACCCACCGAGCCGGTTCCGGCCACCGCCCAGATCGACGAGCAGCAGCTCGGTCTCGCCGCAGTCGCTGCGCAGAGCGGGCGTCAGCGTTGCCCGCACGTCCTCGACCGGGGCGAAGGCCGTCACCACCAGCGACAGCGGCGAGACCACCGCCCGCGACGTGTCCGCGTCTTGCCAGACCGTCTTCATCGACAGCGAATCCTTGCCCACCGGTATCGCGATGCCGAGCGCCGGGGCGAGCTGCATGCCGACCGCGCGCACCGCGTCGAACAGGGCCGCGTCTTCCCCGGGATGGCCGGCCGCCGCCATCCAGTTCGCCGACAGCTTGACCCGCCCGATCGGCCCGATGGCCGCTGCCATGACGTTGGTCAGCGCCTCGCCGACCGCGATGCGAGCCGAGGCGGCGGGATCGACGAGCGCGACCGGTGGCCGTTCGCCCATCGCCATCGCCTCGCCACGATACCCGCGGTAGTCGGCCACGGTGACCGCGACATCCGCCACCGGCATCTGCCAGGGACCGACCATCTGGTCGCGCGCCACCTGCCCCGAGACGCTGCGATCGCCGATCGTGATCAGAAAGTTCTTCGCCGCCACGCCGGGCAGCTGCAGCACACGTTCCACGACCTCGTCCAGCCTCAGCGACGAGGTGTCGAAGGGCGCGGCGCTACCGGCACGCCGCGTCGCCTCGATCGCGAGCTTCGGCGGCTTGCCGAAGAGCACGTCCATCGGCAAGGCGACCGGCGATTCGCCGAGCGTGCGATCGGTGACGACGATCTCCCGCGCCGCCGTCGCCTCGCCGACGATGGCGCAGGGGCAACGTTCGCGCGCGCAGATCGCCTCGAAGCGCGCGCGCCGCGCCGGGTCGATCGCGAGCACGTAGCGCTCCTGCGACTCGTTGCTCCAGATGGCCATGGGCGACATGCCGGGTTCGTCGTTCGGCACGTCGCGCAGCTCGAAACGCCCGCCGCGGCCCGCGTCGCCGACCAGTTCGGGCAGCGCGTTGGAGAGCCCGCCCGCCCCGACGTCATGCAGCGACAGCACCGGCGAGGCCTCGCCGAGCGCGACGCAGGCGTCGATCACTTCCTGACAGCGGCGCTCCATCTCGGGGTTGCCGCGCTGCACCGAGGCGAAGTCGAGCGTCTCCTCGCCGGCCCCGCTCGCGACCGAAGAGGCCGCGCCACCGCCGAGACCGATCTGCATGGCCGGGCCGCCGAGCACGACGATCGCCGCGCCGGACGGAATCGGGCGCTTCTCGACGTTGCCCTCGCGGATGTTGCCGAGGCCGCCGGCGATCATGAGGGGCTTGTGGAAACCACGCACCTCCTCGCCGTCCGGCCCGTCGACACGCAGGCAGAAGGTGCGGAAGAAGCCGCCCAGGGTCGGGCGCCCGAACTCGTTGGCGAAGGCCGCCGCGCCGAGCGGTCCGTCACGCATGATCTCGAGCGGGCTCGCGATGCGCGCGGGCCGAGAGACGCCGCCCTCCCACGCGTGCTCGCGGCCGGGAATCTCGAGGTTCGAGACCACGAAGCCGCACAGCCCGGCCTTCGGATGCGAGCCGTTGCCGACCGCACCTTCGTCGCGGATCTCGCCCCCCGCGCCGGTCGCCGCCCCGGCGAACGGCGAGATCGCCGTGGGGTGATTGTGGGTCTCGACCTTGATCTGCACGTGCACCGGTTCGACACTCGCCTGCCAGCGACCGTCCTCGCCGACGAGCCAGCGCGCCGCCTTCCCGCCCTCGATCACCGCCGCGTTGTCGTGGTAGGCCGACAGCACCCCGCCCGGCGCCAGCGCGTGCGTGTTCCGGATCATGCCGAACAGCGACAGCGGGGACCGGACGCCGTCGACGGTCCAGTCGGCGTTGAAGATCTTGTGGCGACAGTGTTCCGAATTCGCCTGGGCGAACATCATCAGTTCGACGTCGGTCGGGTCGCGTTCGAGCGCCCGAAAGCTCGTCACGAGGTAGTCGAGCTCGCCGTCCGACAGCGCGAGCCCGAGGCGCGCATCGGCTTCCGCCAGCGCCTGCAGGCCGCCACCCGTCAGATCGATCCGCGCCAGGGGACGCGGCGGCTCCACGGCGAAGAGTCCACACGCCTCCGCCTCGTCGAGCAACACCGTCTCGGTCATCCGGTCGTGCAGCAGCGGCGCGAGCGCGGCGGCCAGCGACTCGGGATGCGCGGCAGCCGCCACGCCGATCCGGTAGCGCACGCCCCGCTCGACCCGGCGAACCGCCTCGAGGCCGCAGGCGTGCAGGATGTCGGTCGCCTTCGAGGACCAGGGCGAGCGGGTGCCGAAGCGCGGCACCACGAAGAGCTCGAGAACGCGGCCATCCGTCGACCCGGACCCGCCCCCGGCCTCGCTCGCATCCAGCAGCACCGCCAGCCGCTCGCGCGCCTCGGCGTCCAGCGTGCCGTCGTCCACGTCGACGTGATAGCGATGGTGGGCGGCCAGTGACCCCACCGCGGAATCTGCCGCTTGCAGCCGCGCGAGCAGACGCTCGAGCCGGAAGTCGGACAGCGCGGCGGCACCGGCGAGACGTTGCATGCGATTTCGGGTCGGGGTCGGCGAGAAGCGGTGCCGCCGGATGATACCGGACGTCGATGCTACGCTCGGCGCGGCCCATGATCCCGGAGCGCGCCATGTCATCCGTCGACCTCAGAAGCGGCGGCCGCATCCTCGTCGACCAGCTTGCGCTGCACGGCGCGACCCACGCCTATGCCGTCCCCGGGGAGAGCTACCTCGACGTCCTCGATGCGCTGCTCGACAGCGACATCGCCCTGACCGTCTGCCGACAGGAAGGGGGCGCGGCGATGATGGCCGAGGCGCACGGGAAGCTTACCGGGCGACCCGGTATCTGCCTGGTCACGCGAGGCCCGGGGGCGACCAACGCGAGCGCCGGCGTGCACGTCGCGCGTCAGGACTCGACACCGATGCTGCTGCTCGTCGGTCAGGTACGGCGAGGCAGCCGCGGGCGCGAGGGCTTCCAGGAAGTCGACTACGGGCAGCTGTTCGGCGACCTGGCGAAGTGGTCGGTCGAGATCGACGATGCCGCGCGGATTCCGGAAATCCTGTCACGCGCCTTCCACGTCGCGATGAACGGCCGCCCCGGCCCCGTGGTCATCGCCCTGCCGGAGGACGTGCTCGCCGAACGGCTCTCCGTGGAGGACGCGCGACCCTGTCGCGTCACCGACCCCGCGCCCTCCCCGGACGAGCTGATCGCGGTGACCGATCTCCTGCGCGAGGCCGATCGACCGCTGCTCGTCGCCGGCGGCTCGCGCTGGACGCCGGCGGCGATCGAGAACCTGATCGGCCTGTCCGACGCGCTGTCCCTGCCGGTGGCCACCTCGTTCAGGCGGCAGGGGCTGTTTCCGGCCTCGCACCCGCACTACGCCGGCGAGCTCGGCGTCGGGTGCGAGCCGGGTTTGCTGACCTGCTTTCGCGAGTCGGACCTCGTGCTCCTCGTCGGTGGGCGCTTCGGCGAGATGCCGAGCCAGGGCTGGACCTTGCTCGACATCCCCTCGCCGGGCCAGACCCTCTTGCACGTGCACCCCGGCGTCGAGGAGCTCGGGCGTGTGTACCGCGCCGACATCGCGATCAACTGCGCGCCCGGCGCCTTCCTCGCTCCCCTGCGGCGGGCGGCCAGCCGGGATCCGTCGCTGCGCGAACGCTGGGAGGCGCGCTGCCCGCGCACCACCGGTCGGCACACCGCCCACGTCGCCTGGAGCACGCCGCGTGAGAAACCCGGCGGGGCCTTCGACGCCGCCCATGCCGTCCGGGAGACCTCACGCCAGATCGGCCCGGACGGCATCGTCACCAACGGGGCCGGCAACTACGCGACCTGGGTGCACCGCTTCCACCCGGTCGAGTACGTCGGCACCCGGCTCGCGCCCACGTCCGGGAGCATGGGATACGGGGTACCGGCCGCGATCGCCGCCGCGCGCCTGCACCCGGATCGTCCGGTCGTCGCCTTCGCGGGCGACGGCTGCTTCCTGATGCACGGGCAGGAGTTCGCGACGGCCGTGCAGCACGAGCTGCCGATCGTCGTGATCGTCCTCGACAACGGCATGTACGGCACCATTCGCATGCACCAGGAGCGTCACTACCCCGGGCGCGTGTCGGGCACCACACTGGTCAACCCGGATTTCGCCGCCTACGCACGGGCCTTCGGCGGCCACGGCGAACGCGTCGAACGCACGGCCGAGTTCGCGCCGGCGCTGGAACGCGCGCTCGCCTCGCCCCTGCCGGCGATCGTGCACTGCCTGACCGACCCCGAGCGGATCACCGTGGACGGGACCCTGACCGAGCTTCGAGAAGCGAGCGCGCGGGATCGCTGAAGACGTTCTCGGGAGCCCCGACGGGACGGAGAGGTTGTCGACAGCGACACGATCCGCGCTGGAGGTGGTTCACGTTCCCGGCCAATGGTGCGATGCCATCACCCGATCGGGTGATGGTCGAACGGCGGCATCGGAATAGGGTCTTTCCCGTCCGGTCACGAATGAGTCGTGGGCTTGCCGGACTCGTTCCATCAACGGGAGTCCGTCATGCATCGCACCACTCGATCTCGTCCGCCCCGTCGCGGCCTGCTCGTCCCCTCGCTCACCCTGTCTGCCTTGTCGGTGGCGTGGAGTCCGGCGATGGCCCAGTCAGAGGGCTATGCCGATGATTTCTCGCAGAACAGCCTGCGCTACTCGGCGGGAGCCGACACCAACAGCGCCGGCAACGGTACGGCCGAGATCGTCGACGACGGGGTGAGGCTGACGGTCGACGCGCCGGCGGGCAACAACGACAACCTGTATTTCAACGCTGCCGCGACGGGCGACGAATTCGCGGCCACCGTCACCATGGACTCCGCGACCGGCGACATCGGCGGCGGCAGCGGGATCTGGCTCGAGGCCACCCTGTTCAACGGCACCGCCGACTTCGCCGGCGGGAACGGCAGTCAGGAAGGGGATGTCTACGCGGCCATCACGCTCGACTTCTTCGGCAACGGCGGTCGTCAGGCCACGCTTTGCCTGTCCCTGCAGAGCGACGACGGCAACGGGAACCCGTACCCCGGCTTCGGCTCGGACGGCAACAGTTGCGAACCCTTCGACGACTTCCTGCCCGAGCTGGGAGCCGAGTACACGCTGTCGGTATCGCTCGATCGAGAGGCATCGACGCTGGTCGCGACGATCGACGAGCAAGAGAAGGTGGTGCCGATCACGACCCCGGTGTTTGCCGCGGGCAACCCTCGCCGCCAGCTCCAGCTGGTTCGCTTCGAAGAAGGAACCGCCGTCGCCACGGTCCATGGCGTGGCCAGCGAAGGTTTCGCGGACGACTTCCGTGCCGACCCGATCGTGCTCGCCCCGTATCAGATTCCATTCGACCCGAGCGGTGAGGAAGGCACGGTCACGATCGCGGACGGTCGGGCGCGGTTCGACGTCGCCTCGGACGGTGATTTCTATCGCCAGGCAACGCTTCGGTTCGTGCAGGATCGACTGCCGGACCATCTCGAAGCCGACATGACGATGTCGTCGAACTCGACCGTTCCCGCGACGGGCCGAGTGGGCGCCCGAGTTCAGGGCGTGCTCTACAACGACACGGCCGAGGGTGGGTTCAACGGTCGAGAAGGTGCGGTCTACGGCTCCGTCGAGCTGACCTTCCGAGGGAACGGTGGAAGAAGCGCGGAGTACTGCCTGGCGCGAAGCGACGATGCGGACGGTCAAAGCCGCACGACGCTCCTGGACACCGAACGAGATTGCCTGAACTTCGGCTTCCTGCCCGAGCTCGATACGGCCTACCAGCTCCGGCTCGTGCTCGATCGAGAGGCCGGCCAGGTGACCTTCGCCATCGACGACGAGGTGCGCGTCCACGACATCGCGACGCCCATTCTGGACGCGGGCGACAACCGCTTTCGCGAGCTCGTCGTCTACGCCGACGATCAAAGCGTCGCTGTCGGGTTCGCCGACGACCTCCGTACCGCCGCCGATGCGATGACCGCAGAGGAAACGGCCGCCGCGAACGCACCGATGGAGGGAACGGATCCCGTCGAGATGGAAACCGAGTCCGACACCGAAGGAACGACGGCCGGTGACACGGACGGCGATGCAGGCACGGACGCGCCCGGCATGACGGACATGACGATGACGCCGGTCATGGCGATGACGCCAGGCACGACCGACAGCGCGGGCTCGACCGATCCGGTGACGCCGACAAGCGGCGGAGGGTCGAGCGGCTCCGGCGGCGGCTGCTCGATCACCTCGGGCGGCCAGCGTGACCCGGTGTTCGGCCTGTTGGCGTTACTTGCCATCGTCGGCGTCGCGCGCCGCAGACGCCGCGCCTGAGGCTCCTTCCCGGCGCGCATCGAGAACGGCACGTTCAGGCTGTGCGGCCTCCTGGCCACGTGGTCTGGCGAACGTCACCGCCTCGTTGCTCGCCGGTCGCCGCTCGCCGGTCGCCGCTCGCCGCTCGCCTTTCGCCGAAAGGCACGAGCCCGCCCTTCTGCTGAGCGGGTGTGTCACGTCGGCACGCCGGCCCCCCAAGTGAAAACAGTACGACAAGCAACGAACGGAACGACAACCCGACAGAACAGGAGAATGACCATGAAGCTCGGACAGCACACCTCACCCGCCTCGCGATCACACCGGCACCCACGACGCTTCGCCGTCGTGCCTTCCGCCCTGGCACTGGCCATCGCCGGCACGGCCGCGCACGCCGCGCCGGTCGAATTCGCCGACGACTTCTCCGCCGATTCCCTGCGCCTGACGGTCGACCGGCGCCTGGACGACCGGGCGGAGCGCACCTACGACATCCTCGCCGACCGGATCGAAGTCAGCGTGTCCGCGACCGGCGATGACGACCAGGGCCAGGCGGAACTCGATCCGTGGGGACGCTCGGATTCGATTCGCGCGCGTGTCAGCCTCGACCGCGTCGATCTGCCCGTCGACAGGAGGGCGGATGCGCGTGTGCGAGTCGCCGGACAACTCTGGAACGATACCGCCGACGGCGGCTTCGACGGCCGGACGGGCGACGTCTACGTCCAGGTAAGACTGCGCGCACGCGGCGACGGAAGCCGCGAAGCCAGCATCTGCGTGGATCGTGAGAACAACGCGGACGGCGGCGACAACGAGGGCGTGCCCTTGTTCGGGGACGGCGACAACTGCGAGACCTTTCCCGACTTCGTCCCGGAGTTCGGGGTGCCGTACGACATCGCCATGTCCGTCGATCGAGCGGAAGGGGTACTGACGTACTCGGTCGACGACATGATCCGCTCGGTCTCGCTCGGGCAACCGGTGTTCGTTCCGTTCGACGATCGGCGCAGCGTCCAGGTCGTGCAGGAGGGAGTGCCCGGCATAACCCTCGCCAGCATCTACGGCGTCGGAACCGACGACGGTTTCCAGGACTTCTCGGTCGATCCGCCCGTCATCGGACCCTATCGACCGTTCTTCGACCTCACTCGCGGAGGGCGCTCCCTGGACGTCGTGGACGGGCGAGCACGCCTGGAGGTCGCCTCGTCCGAAGGGGGTGACGAACGCGTCTCCATACCGGTCATCGGGGAGAGCGACAGCATCGAGGCCACCCTGGAACTGGCGAGTGCCTCGACGGTCGCCGCGGGCAGCGACGAGGACGATGATCGTCGGCTCGAGATGAGTCTCGGCGGGACCTTATACAACGACACGGCCGCGGGTGGTTTCAACGGCAACGAGGGAAGCGTCTTCGCCACGGTGGTCCTGCAGCAACTGGCCGACGAGTCGCTGGCCATCCTCTTCTGCGCGTACCGATCGAACACGGAGAACTTCTCGGACACGCTCGCGCTGCTGGAGCAAGACGGCGAGGACTGCATGGACTCGGGCATCGACGCCGCGCTCGACACCGCCTACCCCGTCTCTCTCGTGCTTGACCGCGACGCGGGAACGATGACGTTTGCGGCGGCCGAGAGCGAGTTCGTCTACACGATCGCGACACCCGTCTTCCCGGTGGCAGAGGGACGGCAGTTCATCCGTGCCCGAGCCCGGGCCCTGGACGGCTCCACCGCCGTCGGCTTCGTCGACGACTACCGCACCTCGGCCGACGCCCCGCTGGTCGCGGCCCCGCCAGCGGCCGACACCGACATGGACGCCGAGTCGGACGCAGGCATGGGGACGGACACGGACGTGGATGGCATGGACAGCATCGATGGCATGGACGGTGTCGATGGCATGGACGGCGCTGATGGCACGACCGCCGAAGGAGACGCCGACGGCGACGTTGCCGAGAATACCGACGGAAGCGTCGGACAGCACTCGGGCGGCGGTTCGAGCAGCAGCGGTTGCTCGATTGCGGGACGCGGCGGCGACGGGTTCATGGGATCGATGATCATGCTGGCGGGCGCGGGATTCCTCGCCCGTCGTCGACGTCGACGCCTCGTCACGCGCTGAGCGACAGGAGGGCGGCGCGCCACGCCGCCCTCTCCCATCGTCGGCCGCACGAGAACGTGCCGCGGATCCGCCGCTCCAGACCATTCCGGCTCTCGAAGCCGTCGCGTCACGGGGTCGTCCAGCTGGTCTAGACTTTGCTACGGACCAGTCGATACCCGTCCGGGTATCGCTTGCGAGGGCGATCGCGTGGGCGCCGACTTTGACGGACAGCTGTTACTCGACATCTACACCGCCGCGACGCGACCGCCGGAGTGGACCGACGTGGTCGACGGCTTGGCACGGGCGACCGGCGCCACGGGTTGCATGCTCTTCGTGTGCGACCTCGATGCGTCCCCGCCCTGGACCATCGCTGCGGCGAGCAGGTTCTGGCGAGAACTTCCGGACGGCCTCGTCGCTCACTACGAGCAACACTTTTCCCACCACGAAGCCGCCAACTTCGAGTACCTGAGGACCTTGCCGACCCAGGTCTTCATGTCGAGCATCGACGAAGACCCTCGATGTCACTGCCCGCCCGACCGGCCGGACAGCGTCTACCTTCGCGAAGAGGTCGGCATATACGCCCGGGCTGCTGCGCGCCTCAACGACAACGGCCCGTGGCTGGACTGCGTGGCGTTGCAGTTCGCCGACGGGTGCGAAAAGCGGCCGACAGTCGCGCTCGAGAACACGCGCCCATACCTGCCGCACCTCGCGAAGACGCTGGAGATCGGCACGCTCTACCGACGGCTGTACCGCGTCCACGCAGCCGTGCTCGCATCCCTCGACCACGTTCGGGTCGGCATGGCGATCGTCGCCGAGAACGGAGATCTGATCGTCGCCAACCGTGCCGCCCGATCGCTGCTGGAAGCCGGAGACGGCGTCTGCGTGGACGCGTCGGGGAAGCTTTCGTCGAGAAATGGCGATATACGGCAGAGAATCCGCGTTGCCTGCAGGGATCTCGCGAAGACGGCAAGCGGTGTTCCGGGACAACACGCCGTCCAGCTCGCGGTGTCGACAGGCAGCACGCGCACACCGTTGCTGCTCGAACTCACGCCCCTTCGCGACGGGCTGAACGAGCTCGATGGCACGCCGTCCGCGACGATGGTGATGATCATCGACCCCGACAGCGACCAGCACCTGGACACCTCGGGGCTCGCGCGCGTCCACGGGCTGAGCGTCGCGGAGTCCGACGTCTGCACGTATCTGGTGCAGGGCCTCTCCACGCCGGCGATCGCCGAACGCCGATCGACGACCGTCGATACCGTCAAGACGCAGGTCGCGCGCATCTACCGCAAGACGGACGTCGACGGTCGCACCGCCCTCGTTCGGCGTGTCGCCCACTTGCAGCCCCCGACCGATCGGCCGCCGCCGGCGTAGCCCACGGCGAACGCGATGGCCGTCGGGATCGCCCGTCCCCGGACCTGCACGACCCGCTTGCCCGCCCGTGCCGCCGCTGCGCACGGCGCCAGTGCGTCCTCGCGGTGTCGGCCCCGGAAGCGCGCGACGTAGCGAAGGAGCATCACCGCGATGCACACCGAGTCGCCACATCTCACTATACTGTTTTTTAGACCAGTATCCTCGACAACACGATGCCTCAGACCGAAACGAACCGTGAACGACGACGAGAGTTCTTCCGCCGGGTCGTGTTCTGGACGCCGCGCCTGCTGGACTCCGTCGGGTCGGGCAAGGCGGTCGTCTGCGAGATCGGGCTCGGCCAGCGCCGGTACCCGAACGGCAGGCGGGTGAAGCTGAAGCTCGTCGCCGTCGTCATGGACCCGGACGGCGGCGGCACTCGCGTCACCGGCGACGACGCCATGATGTGGTGCGAAGGCGAGAACGACGGCACGACCTGAGCGGCCCGGCGCCAACCGTCGCGTCAGTCCTGCCGATCGTGCATCCGTCGAAACGCGCCGGGGGCCTGGCCCGAGCGCTTGGAGAACCACCGAGAGAAGTAGAACTCGTCGCGAAAACCGACCGCCGCCGCGACCTCCTTGATCGAATGATCCGTCAGCCTTGTCGGGATCGGGCGTGCGGAACAGCATCAGCGAATCATCGTCCACCGCGACCGGCGATCGGCCACGCCGTATGCGGTGAATATCGGTGATCGTCTTCGATGATATGCGGCCGAAGAGACAGTCGCTCGAGGCGTCGCCGACGGCTCTACGGTCGGCCTGCTGTCACAGGTACTGTCACATCAGATCGAACTCGGGCGATCCGACTCGATCCGAGGTGAGTCGAGCTGAACGCCGCACAGCACCAGGTCGCGGACATGAAACGAAAAAAGGCCAGCTCATGAATCGAGCCGGCCCCGGTGTTGGTGGAGATGGGGGGAGTCCCGATATACACTTAAGATGATGACTTGTATCGCTTTCTCTGACACAGAAAGCGATCGGTACTGTCGGAGATACTGTCGGCGTGGTCCGGTACCCTGCCCTCCTCCTCATTGAGAGTAGCGCGTTCGATCAGGCCGCCCGTGTCGTGTCGGCAACCGGATCGAGGTCGTCGGCCACGAGGATGATGTCGTACTCGGCTTGGAAGAGGACGTAGGCGACGTCCGAGCGCGGATCGTCCGACGCCATCGGCACGAGCGGGACGCGGTCCCGCCCGAGCAGCACCCATTCGTCGGAACGAGGTAGCCATCTGCCAAGGCGAGCAGATCGAGCGCGGCGGCATGGTTGACGGCGACGCTCTTCGTGACGAGCTTGCGCGGGTCGGGACGCTCGGGCAGGACGGTGAACGGCGTGAAAATCATGTGGTCGCCGCGGATCCTGGCGTTCGCTCGGGCCGGGTGGGCTATCTGCAATTTACTGCCGGTTTCCCTCCTTCGTTCTAAATTGTTGTGTCCTTCAAACCTGCCGATCGATCGACGCTGTAATGTGACGCGCTTCACGAAAGCCACGGAATACACACCTGTGAAGCGACTAGTACAAGGCGTTCTGACCTATCTGCTGTGCGGAGTTTGTACGACAGTTCATGCGCAGAATCGATTTTATGACGACAGTCGAGTGCGGATAGATCTAGGACTTTCTAACGGCGCCCTAGCTGTAGATGACGGCTTCGATCGTGTTACTCAGTCGACGCTACTAGTCGGCGGAACCTTCACCTATCAACACGGCAGCGGGTTTTATGGTCGAGTCGGGCTAGGAAGGGCCGACGACTACAACCTCGAATTGGAAGGCGGTAACGCTGTCGACCCGGATCAGCAGTACCTCACTACGTCGCTAGGCCTTGGATATCGCGTCTCGCGGCAGACCGGCGATGGGTTGTTCTGGGGTCTTGGATTCAGTAGCAGAAGCACCGATCTAGACGATGATGACGCTTCGAATACCGCATTCGCATTTTGGGAGAAAGACAACGCTCGCCGGTACGGCATCGTCGAAGCGGGCTTTAACTCTCAGGGCGACTTGTCGGCCATTGTGGTCGAAGGGAAACACCTGTGGTTCGGGCAAGGCGGGATCGGAATCGGCCTGACGTGGCTTCTAGGAAGCGGCCGACTGGACGCGCCACCGGGGGTTCAAGATCTTGACGTCGCCGCCGCTCGGTTCGGAGTAGTCGCGATGTTCCGACCGGTGCTGTAGCACGCCCTCGATAACGCTGGCGAAAATTTCGTAGACGGATCGGTTGGCAATCAACGATCAGATTCGTCGAATCCGCCTCGCCTTCCGCATCGGCCGCCCGCCTGCGTCAGTGTCGGTTGTGGCATCGTGCGGCTCCGATACGAACACCTCCTCGTCGTCCTCCACAAGGTCCGCGACGATCCTCAGCCGGATGCGTCGACCTCGGAGCCGCCGGACCGCGATGGTGTACTCACTCGCCGACGCGCCCGACCCGACCCGTTCGACAACGGCACGGATGCGAGGGAGGAGGCCGTCGAGCCACTCGCGTGTCCATTCGTCCGACATCGTCTAAGCCATCCTGTGCGGGAGCGGACCGAGTCTATCGCCAGCAAGGCGACAGGCAGCGTGGCGGACGCAATGCTGCTAACGAGCAGGAGGCACGCGCCGATGGCGTGCGCGGACATCGTGTCCATGGGCGTCGATCCGTGACGAGGTGGAGCCTCGAGCTTAGCGCGACAGCTTGCGGGCTGACCGTGAACCGGTGCGCGATATCGATGGTCACATGATGCCGGGCACCCTCAGCGCCCAAACCACTACCGCGATCGCGACGGCGGCCATGGCGAGCGACATAGCAACGAGTAGCGCGAAGAGCAAAGCGATGCCGACGACGATCGCGAGGTACGCGAAAAGTGCTCCCGCGGCCTCGTCTACACCAGCGATAAAGCGCAAGGGCCACGCAGCCACGTGCGGGCTCCATAGAAACAGAAGAAGCCAGTGTTCAGCGGCCAGCAGCAGGAAGCCCATGCATGGCTAACGAGGAGGATATCCGTCAGGAGCGCAGCCGCGACGTCGCCAATCGGCGGGCGCGAAACCTAATATTTCCTGTGATGTGCGCCCCGCCCAGCGCTCCGGACAACGCCGTCGCGGTCAGCGGCCCCACCCCGCGTAGTGTGAGCGGACGCTGCGCGACCGGATCCTCCTTGGCCTGCCGTGCGACACCTTCGTCCTGCTCGGCGACACGCTCGTCGAGGCGCTGCAAGTCTTCGCGTAGCCGTGCCAACTGACACCGAAAGCGCTCGCTCAAGCCGTTCTCGGCGTCCTCAAGTCAGCAGGGCACGGCACGACGCAAAGGGCGCGACGATTCCGTACTCGCCGACCAGACCGCGGATCTGGTTGACCAGGGCGGTCCTCTGCTTGATCAGCTCGGATCGGATGCGATGGAGCG
>Ga0209831_1000363_pt1 | contig 43527 bp, 39 predicted proteins | sample Maine_Asex4_meta_FD_187451 | JGI IMG/M metagenome (GOLD analysis project Ga0209831, IMG submission 187451) | Marine algal microbial communities from Maine, USA - Maine_Asex4_metaG (SPAdes) (version 2) | ecosystem: Host-associated > Algae > Red algae > Unclassified | place: Maine, USA | collected... | reverse complement strand
CCGACATCTTGACCTACCACGTGGTCCCGCACGAGGTTGATGCCGCAACCGCCATCAGCCTCGACGGCCAGTCAGCTGAAACCGTCAACGGAGCCAGCATCGACATCACGGTCGTCGACGGCAGCGTCATGGTCAACAACGCAACGGTTACGACTGCCGACGTCGCTGCGTCTAAAGGCATCATCCACATCATCGACGCAGTGCTCCTGCCGCCAGCCGAGTAATCGTCGCTGGGCATCCAGTCCTCGAGCCGCCGACCGCTCTCCCGCAAGCGGTCGGCGGCACACTGGTTTTTACGTGCGACCCGTTGTCGTGGCTGTGAGGCTAGCTTTTAGCCTATGTCACCCGTCTACCCACCTCGCCGCAGAGCCCCATTGTCGTGGCGCAGCGAACGGCACCTCGGCGCTGGGGTCATCGTGAGTGCTCTGCTGCTGTTGGCAGGCTGCTCCTTTGATGAGACAGGGGGCGCCGCCGACCGCGAACCGATCGACCAAACCGAGGTACAGCAGACCGTTGCTTCGAACTGCTCGTCTGGCTTCGAACAGGCGTTCAGCGGGCGGTCCGACGGCGATGGATTCTCGACAACGGGAGCGGTCGGCCCGGGCCCGGTGCAGGTGACCATCTGCAAGAATGGCGATGGCCGGCTCGAGTACATTGGCCAATCGATTGCCGATGGGGCCTCGATCCGGCTCGACGCATGCCAAGACTCGCCGCAGGTCTGGTCGGCGACCAACGGCGACATCCGCTATGTCGTTGTCGACGAGCGTGAGAGCCAACGCTCAATACCCGGGGTAGTTACCCAGTACGACCCGGACGGCACATCGATCCAATGGCTCCTTGAGTTCGACATCTCGCGAGACACCGCCCTGCAGGATGGTCCGGCTATCGGCTGTTAGCGGATCCGGTTTCCCGCTCTACACAACAAAACCTGCGAGGATTGCCGCATGGCAAACATTTTGATCACTGGTGCAGGTTCGGGATTTGGGCGAGGCGCAGCCGTCGAGCTCGCCAGCCGAGGCCACGACGTCACCGCAGCAACCCTGACCGAGGCCGAGGCGACCGAGCTGGCAGTTGCGCACCCGGAGCTGCAGACCGTGAAGCTCGATGTCACCAACAGCGACGATGTCGCCAAAGTCAATGCCATGTCGATCGATGTGTTGGTCAACAACGCAGGCCGGGGTTTCATGGCGCCGCTGACGAATGCCCCGCTCGACGAGGTCCGCAAGACGTTCGATGTGAACGTGTTCGGCATGCTGGCAATGTGTCAAGCAGCGATTCCTGCCATGAAAGAGCGCGGTTCGGGGCGCATCATCAACGTCTCGTCGATTGCCGGCATCTTGTCAGGTGCGATGTCTGCCCCATATGCCATGACCAAGCATGCGGTCGAGGCGCTCACCGTCGCGCTGCGCGAGGAACTTGCACCGCACGGAGTCGACGTCACCAAGATCAACCCCGGGCCGTACCTGACTGGTTTCAACGACCGCATGGTCGACGGCATCGAGCCCTACCTGGAATCTGGCGATGAGTCAGCGGCCGCAGCGCATCAGTTCATGAAGACGGTCATGGAGGATCAGGCCGATCCCCAGGAGATCGTCATCGCAATCGCCGACCTGGCCGAGGCCGACGAGACACCGCTCGAAACCTTCCTGCCCGAAGGCATTAAAGGCATGCTCGAACAGGTGCTGGCTGCTCGCAGCTAGGCGATTCCAACTCAGTCTGGGTGTTTGGTGATTTCGTATCCGGTTGGAGTTTTGATGCGGATGTTTCCGGTGTCGGGGTCTCGCCACACGGTGTAGCCGCGTTCTTTGTGGCGGTTGTGGCGCCGGCAGAACATCGAAGCGTTTTGTTGGGTGGTTGGTCCGCCCCTGTTCTTTGGGGTGGTGTGATCTGCTTGGCAGCGACTGCCGGGGACGTGGCATCCGGGCCATTCACACTCTGATTGTGAGATGTTGAGCGCGATGCGGGCGAAGCCGGTGAAGAACCGTTTCTCGCTCATGTTGATGACGACACCTTTGGCGTCGATCACCACCCGACGTACACCGTTGATCAGCGAATCAAGGAACGCTTCGTTCACTTCGAGCGGCACACCATCGATGGTTTCGCATCGCATCGTGTCAATATCAAACGGAATAGGTTCGGCCCCGGCGAACCGGCGGACTTGTTCTTCGTAAGTGGCCTGATCCCACACCACCATGTGACTTAGGTTGAACCCGACTGATTTGTTCGGGTTCGAGATCGCATCAGCATAAATCTGGGCCTGAGCATCGGCACGACGCTGCGCACCAGTACGAGCCAACAGGTCGTTGCAGACGGCGTCGCCGTGAATGGCTTTGGCGGCTTCCCAGTCTTTGGTGAACTCAGCCTCGAGGTAGGCGGCATCGATCTCGGTCATTGCCGCACCCACCAGCGGCCCTTGAGTTGATGTGCGTTGAAACATCTTCGAAAAATGATCCTGCACACTCGATGCGGTGCGTTTCTCGTGACCCGTATTCGGGTCAGGTCCGTCGTCGTCGTTGACTTCGACCCACCGAGCAATCCGCATCGAAAACCGTTTGAAATCAAGTTGACGGGCCTTATTCAAAAACCAGCCCTGCTTATCAACAAACAAGCTCCGCACCCTGCGGTTCGCATACACCCGGCCCAGAAGCCGCAAATGATCCTCGGAGAGATCACCATTGAAACAAGCGTCTTTGATCATGTCGCAACGACGATTCATCAACCGAATCTGCTCCAACCCGTACAGATCAGATCCCGACAGATCGTTGACTGCGCCGCACATGGCTTTAGCCGACGAATGACCGTGTTCGCCAACAACCCGAGACTCGGCCACTTCGTCCAAAGTCCGAATGACGACAGCAAAGGCCAGGCGGCGGGCATGTTCAGCGGCCCGCAACGCTGCTACCGCTTCGACCGCACCGCTAAAGGTTTCGAGTTCGACGTCGTCTTCCGCGTCGGGATCGAAATCGATCTTGAGCTCGAACACATCGGCCAAGCCTTCGAGCTCTTCAACCCGATTAATCGGCATGATCTCGCGGCGCCGCTGCTGCAACCAATCGCCCGATTCAGGTTGTGAGAAAGCCGCTGCCATACGAGACAGCATATCGAACATACGTTCGATATGCTACCCGGATTGCAGGGTGTTGTACCCATTCTGAACCGCCCAACAACCGGCTCACAACCGCCAACCCTCCCCCACCACCAACGCTGCGCCAGGCACATCAAGCGCGCCAGAAGTCACCCAACAGCCGCTCACGCGATCCGGCCTTGCGAGCGCCCAAACCTGCCAGCTAGGGCCGCTCTACCTCGAATCCTTTGGTGGTGTCCAGATCGCGCCGGAAGCTGACGATGTGTCAGTTGCGACGCCTCCCCAAATGACAAGCACCTCTCCAGTCCAAGCGATATTTGGGCCTTCGACGCCACCGATCGGAGAATCGCTATCGCGTTCCCACAGGCCAGACTCCATGTGCACTACCGCCGGGCTTTCATCGCCTGACAGCACCACCAACCAATCGTCGGCGCCGCTCACCGAAACGGATGCGAAATCTGTAATCGGCACTTCAGCCGGTAACCACTGCCAGCCCTCGGCCGAAGACACTGCGATCAGCGAAGTCCCTCCAGTGTCGACAAGCAACGTCAGCCCCGCATTGGTCATGGTTGCCCGGCTATCGATCACCTGAGCCCCTTCGGGTTGTGGATGCAAGAGTGTCCGCCAAATCTCGGCCGCCGGGTTATAGGCAAGCCCTCCCTCGCCGGAAGACCAAACGACAATCTCCGAACCGGTCCACAGCACCGATGCCTCCTTGCCCGAGAGATTAGAAGCGATGTTGGGAAGTTCCGCTGGCGGCACTGCTGGTTGCCCCCGAACCCATTCGTTGGTTGCCTTGTCGTATCGCGAAATGGCAATGCGCTGTTCGCCGTCAGTGCCTGAGCCGGGCCCCACACCCCAGATCCCATCAGCGGTCGCGACCGCTTCCGCCAGAAATATCGGGTCGCCTTCAACGTAGGGAAGGGCGGTCCACACCCCCTCGGCCGGGTCGAACCGGGAGCCACTGCCCTTGGCAAGCAAATACAACTCGCCGTCAAAGAAGGCCGATGCCAAGCCAGGATGACCCCAGCCCGGAACATCAAGATCGCGCCATGTGTCCGCAACTGGGTCATAAGCGGCACCGTCGGTATAAGCGAAGTTGCGGGACAGGTTCGATCCAGCCCAGAAGATGACTTCGGACCCTGTCCAAGCCGTGGCGGCAAAGGCCCGAGTTTCTATTGGGGCTTCGGTGATGGACTCCCACTCTCCGAAGTCGACTGGGCCCTTTGCCGCGGCGACGTCGATCGCCGTCTCTGTCCGATCGAATTGTCCGAACATCACTAGTCCAGCGACGATCGCCAAGCACGCAGCTGCAACGCTGACCAAGGCTGCACCGCGGCGCCGCGATGAAACCTTGGCGCGTGCCGGCAGGCTTTCGTTACTGTCGCCAAGATCCAACCGCGTTCGCTGCGCTGAATCAAGGTGAGTAGTAACCGTGAGTGCCTCGGCGAGTTCAGGCAGTTCTCGCCGAAGTCGTTCTTCGATCTTGGTCATAGGAGTTCCTCTTTGAGCGCTACAAGGGCGCGTCGGGCAAGCGAGCGGACCGTCGCCGGTCTCACGCCAAGAAGTTCGGCGATTTCGGCATCTGGTACGTCGACGAAGTACCGAAGAACAACCACGAGTCGACGTCGATCGGTAAGGGTGTTGAGCGCAGCTTCGATCTCGACCAGGTGCGTCGGAAGCTCAACTGCTGACGTCTGAGCAACGGTCGGACTAAGTCGGGCCTCGGTCTCGCGTCGTCGCAGAACCTGCGCACAGCCATTCACTACGCACGTGCGCAGGTAGCCGCCTGGGCGATCGAGACTGTGCCATCGCTTCACGACTTCGGCGAACGCATCTTGCACCACTTCTTCGGCGAGCGCCCCCGACCCAATCATCAGGGCAGCCATGCGAACCATTGGCTGATGCTCGCGCTCGAAAAGTTCTTCTAACGCGAGGGATTCAGCTGATGAGATGTGTGCCATCTACCACCAACGATGCACCATGACCGTGAAATGTTGCACCACAGATTGGATTTTGCTTAGATGCCGGGTCTCAGATGGGTGGGTCGAGGCGTTTGGCGTAGGGTCGCGACATGGCTCCAACTTTTGCTCCAGATGGATGGGACGCGCAGTTGCGTGTCGGCTTGCTTGTGCCCGATGGAGACATCGGCCCCGAATCAGAGTGGTCGGCAATCACTCCCCCTGATGTTGCCGTGCACGCCAGCCGCTTCCGGTTTCCCGTGGGTGCAGTCGAGGCCGAAGCCGACATGATCGCGACCAGCCCGGTCGAGTTCGTGGCCGCACCTGGCCCGCTCGACGATGCCATCAAGCTGCTGAACCCACCGTCGATCGACGTCTATTCGCTGGCATTCACGTCGACGAGTTACGTGGGCGATGACTCCGAACTCGCTGACCGGCTCAGCGCACTCGCCCACGGCAAGCCGGTCGTTACCACTGGCCAGGCGCTCCTTGCCGCAGTCGACTTCTGCGATGCGCAACGGGTCATGCTGGTTGATCCGCCTTGGTTTCCAGCCGATCTGACAGCATTGGGCAAGAGCTGGCTCGAGCGCAACAACGTGACCGTGGTCAAGGCGCAGGCAGCCGAGTTGCCATCGGGTCAAGGCAACATTCATGCCCAGGCCCTCTACGAATGGATGTGCTCCGCCGTCGACGGCATCGACCTTGTGCTGGTTGGTGGCAACGGATTCCGAGCGGTGGGAGCGGTCCAGGCGGTCGAGGAATCTACTGGAGTCCCCGTGGTCACGGCCAACACTGCGCTGTTGTGGCACACCTTGCGAACGGTTGGCCAGTCCACTTCAGGGGTAACCAACTACGGACAGATCTTTATGCGCTGAGTCCCCACTCGTTGGCGATCAGCGACAAGCTCGCGAGCCGCTCATCGAGCCCATAGGTCGACGTGTACAACATGAGTTCAGCAGCGCCGGTGCGTTCGGCAAGTTCATCCATGCCGCTCGTGACCTCGGCGGCAGTGCCTACGAGTGACGACACCCGCATGGCCTTGGCTGCTTCGAAGTCGGGGTGCTCAACCGCTTGCTCGGGCGTCAGCATCGGCACGAGCTGGCCCGTGCGCAATCCGTAGCGCCGAAGCAGTGCCGGACCAGACAGCCGAACAGCTTCGTCGGTGGTGTCGGCCGCGATCGTCGACGCCGTCACGATCGTGTACGGCTCGTCGAGCACTGGCGACGGCCGGAAGTTCTCTCGATAAGTCTCAACCGCATGCACGGTGCCACCCATGTCGAAATGATGCGCAAACCCAAATGGCAAACCAAGCACTCCGGCGAGTTGGGCGCTGAAGTCACTTGATCCAAGCGGAATCACCATGGGGCTCGAGGTAGCCATCGGCGTCGCCCGAAAGCGATCCCACAGCCCCTCGGCATGTCGAACATCGCCGAGCAAACCCATGACATCGATCAGGTTGCGAGGGAAGTCCTCGGCGTGCGGATCGTTGCGAGCGCCACGCAACGCCATCGCGGTTGCACCGTCGGTGCCAGGCGCACGTCCGACACCCATATCAACCCGGCCCGGGTACAACGCTTCGAGCATGGCGAACTGTTCGGCGATCGCCAGTGGTGCGTGGTTAGGCAGCATGACGCCGCCCGATCCCACCTTGATCGTCGACGTGCTGGCCGCGAGATGCGCCATCAGCACTGCAGGCACCGTGCTGGCAACGGTCGACATGTTGTGGTGCTCAGCGACCCAGATGCGGGTGTAGCCCAGCGCCTCGGCAGCTTGAGCCACTTTGGTCGTCTGAGCGAATGCTTCGTGGCTGGTCGCCCCGTCGGGAACCATCGCCAAGTCGAGTACCGAAAGAGGGATCATGGGCGCCACGTTAACGCTCTTGATGCTGGTGCCGCCTAGTCGAAGCGATCAGCCTGCGCTCACTTCGTACAGTTCGTAGATCAGATTGTCAGGCGTGTTCTGACCGATCCCCACCGCCTGCATCCGGTTCAGCCAGTCGTAGTTCTCGTCGCCGGTCTGGAACAGCGGTGCCGACACCACGGCCCCAGTTTGCAGATTGATACGACCCGAGTACTCGACGTAGACCAGGGCGTCGTCGCTGGTCTGCAGCGTGGCTCGCACGTCGAGCGTGCCGTAGGAACCGTCGGGACCAACGGTCAGCCAATCAGCGGCCGACTTGCCGACCATCGACGCGTTGAAGCGATCGCCGGTGATTTCGATCGTGTCGACTTCGGCCACGATCCGGGTACCGACCGGGCCGCCCTTGATGACAAACGACTCGCCAAGTTCCACAGTCATGGTGGCGAAGTGGGCTAGTTCAGGATTGCTCATCACCAGAACTTAGATGATGACCAGCTGTGGGCGTCAGTCCTCGAACGACACCAGGATTGCGGCGTTTGCCATGATCAGCACATCGTCGCCTCGGGGTGTGGTGACGTCGAGTCCGCCTTTTTCGGCCACGACGGTGACGGTGCCATAGGGAACCTCTTGTGCAACTGCATCGCAGTCGACCTGGTCTGGTTCTGCGGCACCAATGATCACGTCGACGAACATGTCGTCGCGTGTTTTTCCAGTGGCGTTGAACAGGTTGAGGCTGCTGTGCCGCAGTGCATCAGATACGGCTCGGCGGGCAGCTTTGGTGTAATCGCCGCCGTGCACGTCGACGCCCATGCCCATCTCGGTGATCCAGCGAGTCTTGGCCATGTCGCTATTCGCCCTTGAAGATTGGGGTGCGCTTCTCGACGAATGCAGCCGCTGCTTCGCGGTGATCTGCGGTCGACATCGTGAAGATCATGTTTGCAGCCTCGGCATCGAGCGCCGTGCCCAGGTCCACGTCGCTTGCCCGGTTCAGATTCTCTTTCATGCGGGTGATAGCGATCGGCGCCTGATTGGCGATGTCTGCACACCAATGCAAGGCGGCGGCTTCGAAGTCACCGTCGTCGAGCACTGCGTTGACCAGCCCCAGCTCAAGCGCCTGATCTGCGGTGAGTCGCGGCGAACGGAAGTACAACTCTTTGGCCTTGGATTCGCCCACGAGGCGGTTCATAAACCAGCTGCCACCGAAGTCGCCCGATGCGCCCACGTTGGCGAATGCGGTGACAAGCAGTGCGTTGGGTGCCGCGACCCGCAAGTCGGCCGCCAGGGCAATCGACATGCCAGCGCCAGCAGCAGCACCAGGTAGCGCAGCGACGACCGGCTTGGGAAACGCGTGGAGGGCAAGGGAAACCTCGCGCTGGCGGGCCCGCAGATCTGCAACCCGTTCTTCACCCGTCATCGTCGCCCGATCGCCGGTGCCTGAAACATGCGACGCATTCATTGCCTTGACGTCGCCGCCTGCGCAGAACGCTCCCCCGGCGCCGGTGATCATCACAACACGGATGTCATCGTCGGCCTCGATAGCGGCCAATGCGGTCGAGAATCCACCGTACATCTCGGTCGAAAGCGCATTACGCCGGTCCGGCCGGTTGAACGTCAGCACTGCGACTCGGTCTTCGACACGGCCCAACAGATCGTTCGTGCCGGTTTCTAAAGGTCGAGACATCAGGGACTCCCAGAGGTTGGATGATCCCACCGACATTAGCTGCGTACTACCGTGAGCCAGAATCCATGACCAATGCACCTGACACCGGTGAGCACTTCTTGGGCCCGCTCGAGGCCGACGACGAAAGCGCCGCACAATCAACAGCTCGTCGCGTCGCAGACCTTTCGACGCAGATCGACTTTCTCGATCGCGAGATTGCGCGCTATCGCGAGCTGCTCGAGCGCGAACGGATTCGCCATTCGACGGAGTTCGCCAATCTTCAGCTCGAAACCGATCACCGGCTCGATGAAATTCGTCGCAACGAGCGACTCCAGACTCAAAATCTACACGACTCTTATCGCAAGCTGCTGAGCGAACGCCAGGTCGAGTTCGAAGCAGCTATCTCCGAGGCGGCCGCAGCGAGCGCCGCCGAGCTTTCCGAAGAGCGGCGCCGCTACGAGGAGACGCTTTCTCATGAACGGACACGGCGCGACGCGCAGATCGAAGCGAGCCGCCAACAGGTCGTCGACGAGTTGAGCGCTGCCCACAAACGCAGCAATCACAGCCTCCAGAGCGAGTTGCGCCAGGCCACCTCCACGATTGCACGACTAGAATCAGAGCTCGCCGAGTACGTCGAGCGGGCCCGACTCGCCGAGATTCAGGTGCACAACGATGCGGTGCTGATCGAGCGGCTCGAACAGCGCGTCGATATCGCCGAAGCGCATCAACGTAAGGCAAGCGCTGATGTCGAAGCCCGCCTTGAGCTGGCGGAACGCAGGCTTGAAGCCGAACGCCGCCGCTCTGCCGCCACTTTGGCTGAATTGCTCGAGCGCAGCGCTTCGGTAGCGGCCGAAGCTGACCAAGCCCGTTCGAACTACGCCGCCGAACAAGTCAAAACGGCCCATGCTGCGGCCAGCGCACGAGTTCGCGCCGAGGCAGACTATGCATCCTTGTCCGAGGCTGCCGACGAGCGAGCCGCGCGTGCACTTGTTCGCGAAGGTGACCTCGAAGCCGTGATCGCCGAACTTCGCGCCCATCTCAACCGCAAGCGCAATGAGATCTAAAACAATGAGATCTAAAACGATGAGATTTAAAACAACGAGAATCTACACGCCGGGGCCAAGCGCAGTCAGGTGTTGGGTAGCCGCTAGTGCTCCGGGGGCGACTCATGCAATGGCCGCCGCAACCGAAGTACTGTTGTGTCCGTGACAACGCCAGCATCAGGGTCGAGCCGTTGGACTATCGCTTTCTTCGCTCTCATTGGTTTGGGCGTTGGGCTCATTGCATACACGTTTCTGGCTCCGGTTTATGAAGCCGAAGCCGTCGTATCTGTGTCGAATTTGGTCGGCCCGATCGACGATGAGGTCGACGCCGCAGTCGGTTCGACAGTCGTGAACGCAGCCGCTTCGGCTTTGGGCTTCGAACCCGACGTGTCAGCGACGGCGGGCGAGACTCAAGACTCGCTCACTGTTGCGGCCAAAGCCGACGACCCTCAACAAGCCGCTGATGCCGCCAATATGGTCGCCGTTGCGTACACCCAAGCCCGCCAGGGAGTGTCGGCAACCGTCACTCAACAAGCCACGGTACCCACAGCTCGAACGGGATTCGGCCCGATCCCATTTGCGGCAGGCGGTGCGCTGCTGGGCGCTCTCGCTGGTGGCGTCATCAGTTACATGCAGATGGCTAAGGTTTCTCGGCGCAAAGAGGACGTTGCTGCTGCTTTATCCGAGCCGTCCGAGCAACGAGCCCTCGTTCCTCCGCCGCCAGCTGTCCTTACTCGTGACGCACCGACATCGAGAACGACCGCACCTATGGATGCTGGTACCCCGCTGCCTCCTGCCGCCCCCGAGTCGATGGCCGACGCACGCGCGGTCGAGGCGCACATGGCTGTGGAGCACGCTGCTGATGAGCAGGCGATTCAAGAACACCTGGCAGTGGAACACCCGGCGGTAGAACACCCGGCGGTAGAACACCCGGCGGTGGAACACGCTGCTGTGGAACACCCGGCGGTGGAACACGCTGCTGTGGAACACCCGGCGGTGGAACACGCTGCTGTGGAACACGCTGCTGATGAGCAGACCGTCGCAGAACACATAACCGACGAGCACACTGCTGATGAGCAGACCGTCGCAGAACACACTGCTGTTGAACACACTGCTGACGAGGACATGGCTGTGGACGACATGGCTGTGGACGACATGGCTGTGGACGACATGGCTGTGGAGGACATGGCTGTGGAGCAATGGTTCGACGAGCAGAAGGCTGGAGCGTTTTCTTTTGCTGCTACCAGCGACGGCGCACTCTTCGCACCGAGTCGCGAAAGTGCCCCCATGGCCGACATAGATCCTGGTATTGCCGGCGCAGAGGTGTCATGGCTGAGCAAATCTGACACCACCTCTGCAAGGCTGGGGGCGGTTGCGCCCAGTGCGACCGATGATCAAGACCTCGACTATCTCGATCGGCGAGCGGTACAAAGTCAGTTCGAAACCGCTCGCTACGAACTCGTACTTGCTCACGAAGAAGAACTTGCGCATCTACGGGTCGAACACGAACGCCAAGCTGCGGAGCTTCGACACGACATCGGCGAACTCAACAAGCGAGTCCGGATGCAGGCGGTGCGGCTTAAGGGTCGGTCGAGCCAGGACCAGACCCGAGTGGGAGACCTCGAAGCCCAGGTCGATGCGCTCGAGCACGAACTCGTCGAGTTGCGCCAGAACCTCGAGACCCAGCGAATTGCCCACGCCAAACGTCTCACCGAAGAACGCGGTGTAGCCGATCGGGCACTCGACGACGCTCGGCGTCAGTACCGACAAGAGCTCTCGAAACACGTGCACACCCATCGCCAGACCATCTCGGAGCAACGCGCTGAGCTCGACAGTGAACTCGCCGAGGATCGTGCGGCCCACGCAGCAGCGCTTCACGACGCACACCAAGACTACGAGCGCCAAGTCGAGTCCGAACGACGCCGGGCCGATGCCAAGCTGGTGTCCGCCAACGAACGTCATCAACGCGAGATCGCCGACCTGCAAGCGGCACACCGCAGCGACCTCGACCGTCAATCCGCCCAGCACAAAGAGACCATCGAATCGCTTCGGGGCGCAGGCGAGAACGTCGACGGCCAGCTCAGCGCATTGGGCAAAGAGAACCGAGCGCTACGGGCCGAGATTGCTACCCAGCAGAAGCAGATACGACATATCGAGGCTGACCATGCAGCAATCGTGCAGCGCCTCAGCGATGAGATTTCCATCATCACCACCGAACTCGACGGCGAACGAGAGCGCAACGCTGCTCTCCGCTCCGATGTTCTGCGGCGCAGCGCCGAAGCGCATCAAACCATTGATCGGGCAGTCGAAGAACGCACCGCGCAGTTGGCCGAGCTCGAAGCATCAGTAGCACGCCAACGCGAATACGCCGACATGCGGGTGCGAGAAGTCTCCGAAGCAGCCGAAGAACAAGCCCGCCAAGCGGCGAGCCGTGAGGCAACACTAAGTGCCCAGGTTTCCAAACTCAAGCGTGAGCTCGATGCCATGTCAGCCGGCAAGCCCTTCCAGATGTGACGTCACATTGAACTCGATTAGGCGAGCCGAATCGAGCGTGGTCGCAATGCGACAGATCGATGCCTGACCGAGAAAGAGGCGCCAGGTCATTTGATCAGATGCGCCAAGCGCCCACGCAACCGACGCCTTGATCGGTGACACGTGACTCACTACCACGATGTTGTTGAGCACCGCATCAGCGGCAAGATCGACCAACCCGGCGCGCACTCGCTCGCCTAGTTCGTTCAGCGTTTCGCCGCCCGGCGGGCGAAAGTCCAAGTCGCTACGCCACGTGGCCCACGTCTCTGCAGGCAAGTCTTTGACCGGTCTCGCTTCCCAGTCCCCGTAGTCGAGTTCGATGAACCGCTCGTCGGTCTCGACTGGTTGACCGAGCGCGTCGGCGGTCTGCTGGGCTCGCACGAGTGGACTTGCGATGACCCGATCGACCTTTCCGATCACCGCCGCGGCGGCTGCAGCTTGTTGCACCCCGAGCTGATCGAGTTCGGGGTCGATCCGCCCTTGCAGCAGCCCGCCTGCGTTAGCCCCGGTGCGGCCGTGGCGTAACAGAATCAGCATGTCATGAGTCCTTCGACGAGATCGATAGGGCGAAGTGCAAATGGTCTAGCGCAGCAGCGCACGGTCTACCTGGCCGGTGCGTCGAAAACGTTCTCGGCGGCCAACATCGTTGAATCCCAAAAAGCGGCACAGCCACACGAAAACTGCGGCGCCCACAATCTCGAGCACGACAAGTATCCACAACGGAGCGATGGCGGGTTCGATCGCGCTGGCGCTGGTATCGAGATCGAATCCGAAGGCGGGCCACCAGAAGAGTTCCTTGCTTGTCCACGAGGCCGACAGCACCTGATGCAAGAAGACCCCGATCGGTAGCCCCAGCCATCGACGCTGAAAAAGCCTGCGACCCCAACCAACCAACATGACCGCGATCATCAGGGCCACGGGGAAGAAGACAGAGTGCATGATCCACGGGCTGCCCCACAAGAAGTTGACCCACGGCAATAACGATCCGGCCATGATCAACCGGTAGTCGAGGGCGGCCGAGTCGAACACCAGCAAGACGAGCGCGAATGACAGCGCAGCGAACCACAAGACCATGTGCTGCTCGTGCAGGCTCAGGTGCGAACCAGGATGCGGGTGCACTCGCCGCAGCGAACGATCGCGTCGTCGGGTTCTTTGCGGATCCGGTCGTACTCCACTGCGGCCAAACTCAGGTGACAGCCCTGGCAGGTCTTGTCGACCAAGCGGGCAATACCAACTCCCCCACATGCGGCTCGCGAAGCTTCGTACGCAGCGACCAAATCGGCCTCGATAGGTGCGACTGCCTCGGCTCGTTGATTGGTTTCGGATTCTGACTCGACGTCGATGTCCAACTGCGACTCGACCAAGGAAGCGTTGGCTTTGGCTCGACGGGCCTCGACGCTGGCGAGCTTGGCATCGAAGTCAGCCAACACTGCGTCGAGCGGCTCGCCTGCCTCCATCGCTTCGAGCACGTGATCTTCGATTTCGGCCCGGCGACGGTTCAAGGTGACAAGTTCGTCTTGGATTGCTTTGAGGTCCTTGTGCGCGGTTACCGAGCCCGAGTACAGCCGTTCGTTTTCTCGGTTGATTCGATCGGTGACCAGAGCTGCTTCGTCTTCGAACCTCTTTTGTTCGCGTTCGACCTGGTGCCGTTGCTCTTGCACCAGCGCTCGTTCGGTTTCAAGGTGTGCCTGCTCGTCGTCGAGCGATGCCAACACCTGGAATTCGGGCAGATTGGCCCGGTTGAATGCCAGTCGATCAATCGCTGAGTCGTGAGCTTGTACTACCAGCAACTGCGCAAGAGTCATTGCTGCACCGTAGCCGCGCCAAGGCTTAGCAGTGTCCTAAGGCGCAGGGTTGGCGAAGCAAGTGTCGATGACGCCGTTGCCGCTGGTGTCTTTGCCGTAGGGGAAGCCAGCTGGGCATACATCGGCAGACCCTGCAGCCGGTGCATCGTTGCGGGGCACGATTTGATAACAGACGTCGGCTCGACCATCGCCGGTGGTATCGCGCGGTTCATAACCCGCATCGCACAGCGAACTCTGCTGCTGTTGCTGCTGCTGTTGCTGCTGTTGTTGCTGCTGCTGCTGCTGGACTTGCCCGCAGGTGTCAGGGATGTTGTCGCCGTTGATGTCGATCGGCGCCAGGCCGGCGCCGCAGATAATGCCGCTGCTCGCTGTGTTCTGGCTCGCGCCCGGCTGGCAATACTGCTCGATCAGCCCTGCAGAGCCAGCGTCGATGGCGCCGCATCTGACGTAGCCAACCGTTGCAGGATTGACGATGCACTGGTCGATCGTGCCGTCATTGTTGGTGTCGGTCGGCGAGTAACCAGGATTGGCCGAGCACGGGTTGGTGGTGACCGGGGTGTTGCCATCTTCGCGAATGAAGCGGCCCGCTCGTGTTGGTGCACATTCGGGGAACGGGACCGACTCGAGGTCGTCGTGGTACGCCGTCATGAACTGACCCCATGCTTGGGCGGGGAACGAACCACCGGTCACGTTGCGGCCGCCGACGCCGCGCATCTGTACTTGTTTCGAGGGGTTGCCCATCCAGACCGATGTTGCGAGCTGAGGTGTGAATCCCACGAACCAGGCGTCGTGGAAGTCCTCGGTCGTGCCGGTTTTTCCGCCAGCTGGCTGATCGGGAATCTGTGCGGCACGCCCGGTGCCACTCAGCACATTTTGTTCGAGGACCTGGGCGGCGAGGCACGCAACCTCGGTACCCAGGATTCGTTTACCGTCGGGGGTGTGTTCGTAGAGTATGTCGCCGTTGGCGTTCTCGATGCGGGTCACGTAGTACGGCTCGTGGCGCACACCGCCGTTGGCGATCGTTGCGTAGGCGCTGGCAACCTCGATGGGGCGTACCTCGGAAACACCGAGCGGCAAGCTGATGTTGTTGTCTTTGTCTGGGTCAAGGTTGAGACCGAGCCGAGTTGCCGTCGAGATCACCTTGGGGATGCCAACAGCTTGTCCAAGCCGTACGAATGCACAGTTCGACGACTGCGTGACTTGGTACGTCATGGTGTTGACGCTGCCGCCAGAGTTACCGAAGTTGTTCACCGTATAGACAGGGTCGACTGAGCCGGGGTTTGCGAAGTTGCAGGCACCCCTGCCGTCGATGGTGTCGTTGGGCACGAAGCCAGCTTCGAGCGCTGCGACCATCACAAAGGTCTTGAACGAGGATCCCGGTTGGCGGTCGCCCTGGGTTGCCAGGTTGAACTTGGCTTCTTCGAAGCGCGGCCCGCCAACGAGTGCTCGAACCGCGCCCGTCGAAGGCTCGATCGAGGCAATGGCCATCGTGAACTTGGTTGCGATCTCTTCGGGTGTGCTGCCAGGCAAGATCGCGAAGTCGAGTGGCACGATTTCGTCGCGCGCTCGTTCGGCAGCTTGTTGAGCCTCGCGGTTGTAGGTCGTGTGGATGCGCAGGCCTTGGGTGAACAGTGCCTCGGATCGTTCTTCGATAGTCGTGCCGAACAACTCTTGCATCTCGGGACTTTGCAAAGCGACCAAGGTGCCTTCTTCGAACTGCCGTTGCACTTCGGCAACGAAATAGTCCTTGGGCAGCACGTCTTCGAGAATCTGGCGTTCTTTGGGGAGCGGCACCCGGCTGAAGAATCGAGCATCTTCTTCGTCGATGGCGCCGACTTCGACGAGGCGGTTGAAGACGATCTGGCGTTGCTGCTGGGCGGCTTCGGGGTAGACGAATGGGTCGTAGTCGCCGGGGCTCGATATGAGCGCTGCGAGCAGGGCCACGTCGGGCCACTCGAGCTCGGTGGCGTCTTTGTCGAAGTACACCTCGGCGGCGGCTTGCACGCCGTAGGCACCAGCACCGAAGTACACCGAGTTCAGGTAAGCCTCGAGAATTTCGCCTTTGGTCAGCTCTTTTTCCATGCGCCACGAGATGGCCGCTTCGCGAATCTTGATCGGGATCGAGCGCTCGTTTTGTTCTTCTTCGGTCAGGATCCGGTTCTTGACGAGCTGTTGCGAGATCGTCGAACCACCCTGAGAGATGCCACCGGCACCAACGTTTTCGACCAGCGCTCGGAAGGTCGCCCGCAGGTTGATACCCGGGTGGGTGAAAAACTCTGCGTCCTCGATGGTGGTGACCGCAATGATGAGTTCGGCGGGCATCTCGTCGAGCGTCAGTAGTTCCCGGTTGGATCCATCGTCGACGAATCGGTAGATCTCGGCGCCGTCTTTGTCGTACATCAGGCTGCGCGTATCGAGCGAAGAAAGCGAGATGTCGAAGTCGGACTCGCCGTTGACGGCGTTGCTCAGGCTTCCGAGCTGGGGCCCAACAACCGCGCCAGCTGACACCAAGGTCACTGCGAGAAGTGTAACTACGAGGAAGAGTCGTAGCAGTGTTGATCCGGTCCGTACCACCCTGTAACACTAGCGGGCGCTTCCGCGCGCAAATCGGCACCCCCTGGCCGGTAGGGAGTGATCCCTACCATTGGTCACTCCTGGGTTCTTTCCGATCCAGAAACAAGCGCCAAAACGTCCGAACGCCCCGCCGGGGGGAGGCGGGGCGTATGACAAGCGGCTGAGTCGGGGGGAATGACTTCAGCGCTCGGGACTTGTCAATAACCTAACGAATTACACGCGTGTCGTCTACGTGACAGGTGCCACCTTGGAGACTGGAATGGTCAACGGTGTGCGCGCGGCTAGAGCTGGGCGTAGAGCAGTACACCGGCCACGGCGCCAACCACCAGAAAGAACAACGCGGCTTTGGCGGCGGCCTTGGCCATGCCGTAGAAGAAGCCCATCAGCGCCACGATGGCGATGGCAACCAGGATGATGACAAAAGTGGTGTTGACGCCATTGGCGAGCAGCGATTCGGGAATGCGATCTACAACCGAAGGCGGGAGCTGATCGAGCACCCGTTCGGGAATCTCGTCGATGGCGCCCTCGCGAAGCCTCTGCACGACCTCGGGGAACTGCTGGCGTAATTCCTCGGGCAATGCTTCGAGTTCTTGGGGGTCGATCTGGAGCAGTTGCACAGGGCGACTGTAGATGGCTAAGTGGTCCCGTTTCGGGCACCTAGGCTACGATTCGTAAAGAGAACGCGAACGAATAACGGAAAAGGGGCCCGCCGTGGCGAACACATTGGACGAGACCATGGAGCAGCTGAAGCCAGTTGTCGACACCGAAATGGACTTCGAGGCCGAGCGTCTGAACCGCAAGCAGCGACTCGCTGCGGGATTGCGCACCATGGGCCGGTTGCATCTCGCCGAGGGTGTTGCGGGCCACGTGACCGTTCGCGATCCTGAGTTCCCGGACCGCTTTTGGGTAAATCCGTTTGGGCACAACTTCAAGCTCATGACCGTCAGTGACCTGATCTGTGTTGATCATCACGGCGATGTCGTGGTTGGCGATCGCCCAGTGAACACTGCAGCGTTCGCGATCCACTCTGAGCTGCACAAGGCCCGCCCCGACGTGATTGCAGCCGCGCACAGCCACTCGATGTACGGACGTACCTTCTCGTCGATGGGCGTTCCGCTCAAGATGATCTCGCAGGACCACACCATGTTCTACAACGACGTTGCGTATTGCAATGTTGGCAGCGGCACCCCGGTGGTCGACACCGAGATCTCCTCACAAATGGCGGCTGCGCTCGGCGACAAGAAGGTCATGATCCACCAGAACCACGGCCACATCACCACCGGCGGATCCGTCGATGCTGCGGTGTGGTGGTTTGTGGCACTCGAACGTTGCATGCAGTCACAGCTGCTGGCAATGTCGGCCGGCACCCCCATCGAAGTCAGCGACGAGATCGCGCAGCAAGGCTGGGAAGTCCAAGGCGCCGATCTCTCCGGCTGGTTCCAGTTCCAACCCTTCTGGGACGAACTCGTAGCCCGCGAACCAGAATTCCTCCAGTAACAAACTCTCCAACCCAAAGAGGACTGGCTAATCCGCGAGACGGAGGGCTTCGCTGGGGCGGAGTTTTGAGGCGCGTCTGGCGGGGATGATCGCAGCGAGCGCCGAGGCGACGAATGGCACGATGGTGATGAATGCCAGCACGCCCCACGGGATCCCGAAGGGCAGGATTTCGCCGTCGAAGGCGGTGGATCTGGTGGTCGTCAGGTATCCGGTGAGCAGACCGAGTCCCACGCCGGTGACGATGCCCATCAGTGACACGAAGGTGGCTTCGGTCATGAACCATCGGCGGACGCCGGAGCTGAGCAGGCCCATAGCTCGCATCATGCCGATCTGGCGGCGGCGTTCTCGCACCGCTCGGAACAAGCTGACGGCGAGCCCGGCGATGCCGATGACCAAACCAAGCAGCAGGTAACCCCGCAGCAGGGTGAAGAAGCCTTGATCGGCTTCGATGTAGCGCTGCACCCGGCCGGTGAACGTCTCCGCGTCGGCGCCGTTGGGCAGGAACCGAGCCTCGATTGTCGACGCAAGTTGTTCGATATCGGTGCCGGGTGTCGCCGCAACATAGGTACGTGGTGTCACGGCCGCGGCACCGAAAGCTTCGGCGGCCTCTACCGACATCCAGGCGCCGGACCAGGCGAAGTCGTTCTCGACCACGCCAACGACCTCGACCTGTGGGAACTCGCCGATGATGCCATTTACAGCTGTGAGCGTCCCACCGATCATCGTCTCGGTGTCAACGCCATCGTCAACGAACCACACCGGCACAAGGACAAGCGAGGGGTCACTGAGTACTGCTTCGAAGGCTTCGTTATCTGAGCCAAACCGCTCAGCCCGGTTGCGCAATGTCGGTACACCGATGTATCCGAACGCAGGCTCGGCCCCGACGAGCGGCCATTCGGAAAGCTCGTCGTCCCATGTGGTGCTGAACGTTGCACCGTCGCGGATGAGTGGGCTCACCGCAGCGACCCCATCGAGCTGGGCGAGTTCGTCGAGGTCAATCGGGTTGGCCCGGTTGGCTTCGATCATGATGTCGTGACCGGCCGCGGTGCTGACTGCGATGTCGGTGGTTTGTAGCGAGAAGCTGTTGGACAGCACCGCCATGAACGCCAGCGTGAAGATGATCAGGCTGTACATAGCCAGCGACGCTGCCGTGCGGAACATGCGGGCCGAGGGATACGCCATGGCCACTCGAGCCTCGATCATCGGCCGGTTCCCCGTGGTGAACAGGCGCTGGATGACCGGGCCAAGCACGGTGGTGATGGCCACGCCACCTGCCACGATGACCACACCGAAGAGCAAGAAGAAGGTGATGTCGATCTCGCGGGTCATGTCGGCGGGCATCAGGGGGAAGAAGAACACGCCCCACAGCACTGCGACCAGACCCCCGAGGCCGCCCAGCACGGTCGGCGACAGCTGATCCTTGGCGATCAACGCTGCGCCCACGACCGCAATTGGAACGCTGGCGATGGCAAGGAACGCGTTGTTCGACGACAGGCCGAGCGCAAGCATGGCGACACCGAGCACCATTGCGGCTGCTCCCCCACCCATGACCAACAGTCGCGACCTGCGGGTCTTGGGTTCGGGCAAATCTCGTATGGCTGAAATGATGTTCAGCCGGCTGATACGCCACGACGTGAACCAGATGGCACCCATCGCAATGATCAAGCCGATGAGTGCCGCGGTGAGCAGGCTGGCGGGTTGCACCGAGAACAGCAGCTCGAAATCGCTGTCCGGATTCACGCCGGCCAAGATGCTCTTGGTGAGTTGCACGATGACCCAGCCGACGCCGATGCCCAGGATTGCGCCCACGATCGCAGCGATGGTGGCGTAGATCACACCTTCGGCTCGGAAGGCTTTGCGCAGCGCGCTGCGTTTCCAGCCGATGGCTCGCAAGACGCCCAGGTTGGGTTTGCGTTCTTCGGCCAGCATCACGAACAGGTTGATGAGCAACAGGACACCAGCAAGCACGCTGAACCCGCCGACGACCGAGAAGATCTGGGTGAGTTCCGCGCCTTCCTCTTCGGCGTCGAGCAGCAGGTTGTTCTTGACCGGATCGCCGGTGTCCCAGAACAGCTCGTTGCTTGCGAGGATCTCGAGCGATTCGTCGAGCACGTTGCTGGTGGCGTCGACCGAGTCGTAAACACCTCCAGTGCCCGACATGACGACATGGTCGTAGCTGAACTCGCCGGTGGGGTCGGCGGCATCGAGCAGGTCGGGGGTGATGAAGCCTTGGGCGTAGCCACCAAGACCGGTGGCATCGACCACCGAAACCACCGTGAACTCAGCTTCGTTGCCGGCAGCAAATACCGACACCGAGTCGCCCACACTGACTCGCAGGTCACTGGCCAAGTCGGCGTTGATCACGATGTCGGTCGGCCCAGGAGACACATCGAGGCCCACCAGACTCTGGCTCACAAGACCGTGGCGTGCGGGTTCGCTTCCGAACGTGGCGGCCTGCTCAAAGTCCAACGCGGCCAACGAGATACTGGGTTCAACCGCACGATCATCGCCTGTTCCTGCGCCCGCAGCGGCGACCTGCACACTGCGGATCGCGAGCAGGCCGTCGCGATCCGCGATGTCGGCTTCAGCCAGTGCGGCGAAACCCTGATCGAGTTCGTCGGCAGTCTCGAAAGCGATAGTGGCGTCGACCTCGCCCAGGTCGGTGCGGGCGATGTCGCGGATGCTGTGGTCGAAGGTGTCTCCGACCATGAGCGCGGCCACGATGATGGCGGTTCCGAGCGCCGAGCCAACGATGATCAGGATCGACTCGACCGGGCGGCGCACGATATTGCGTACGCCCATGCGCCGAAGGTCGGGGCGCCGGGCCAAATTGAGCGCTGCGGGCAACGCTAGGAGCGCGGCGATGACCAGCACGACGATGGTGATCGTGCTCACGGCATGTCGGCGGGAGCGCCGTCGAAGGTGATGCGTCCGTCGCGGACATTGACGACCCGGTTGCCAATACTGGCAATGCCTCGGTCGTGGGTGACCATGACCACGGTTTGGCCGTTGGCGTTGATCTCTTTGAGCATCTCGACAATCGACGCTGCGGTCTCGCTATCGAGGTTGCCGGTTGGTTCGTCGCCCCACACGATGGCCGGTTCGGTCACGAGAGCACGAGCAATGGCGACCCGCTGTTGCTCCCCGCCCGACAGCTCACGGGGTCGATGGTCCGAGCGGTTGGCCAGGCCAACTCGCTGCAGCATGGCCTCGGCCTTGACCTTGGATTCCGATGGCGACATACCTGAGATACCGAGCGGGATCTCGACATTCTCTCGGGCTGACAGTACGGGGATGAGGTTGAAGCTTTGGAAGATGAACCCCATGCGTTCGGCCCGATGCTGGGTGCGGGCTCCGTCTCGCATCGAGTGGATGTCTTGGCCGTCGATGATGACTTCGCCGGCGTCGATCGAGTCGATGCCCGACAGGCAGTTGAGCAGCGTGGTCTTGCCATTGCCCGACGGCCCCATCACCGTCATCAGGTCCCCGGCTCGCACGTCGAGGTCGACACCTCGGAGTGCGGTGACCGCATTGGCGCCAGTCGTATATGTCTTCGTCACGCCTCGAGCGCTGAGAATCACTGCGTCTACATCATCCATGCCCACACAATGACGGTAGGCCGAGCCGCGTTCATTCAGGGTTCACCCTGGCCACCCCCGAGATGGCGGCTCACCACGGGCACGTGTCAGCGCGGCTAGGGCAGCGACTGGTCGGCGGTGAGCGGACCTAGTGGTTCGGCGACCTCGAACGACTCGGCGAAGGCGGTGTCGGCGACCGAGCGGGCGATGTTGATGCCGTAGGTTCCTGCGGGCACGTACCAGCCAGCCCGGGTTGCGTCGCCGGTGCCGCCGCTGAGGGGCACGCCGGCCCCCGATCCACTCAGCCGTTTGTGTGCTTCGAGGTGATCGTGGTTGGCCGGGTCCCAGTGGGCGAAGGCTCGATCGTTGAGTGTGACCGTGACCGTCTGTGATTCGCCGGCAGCAAGCTTGACCTTGGCCACGCCCATAAGCGTCTGGCGAGCACGGGTGAACGCCGATGGCGGCGGCGCAACATAGACCTGCACAACATCGCTGCCAGCACGGTCACCAGTGTTGGTCACCGTCACGGTTGCGGTGCATGACGCTGGTCCGGTTCGCTCGATGCTCGGCGATGACCAGTCGAAGCTGGTGTAGGACTGGCCGTAGCCAAACGGATAGCGCACCGCGAGCTTGCGGGTGTCGTACCAGCGATGCCCGACCAGGGTGCCTTCGGCGTAGCGGGAGTTGTTGGACTCGCCGGGGAATGTGCCAAACGCCGGTGTGTGTTCGATGGTGAGGGGCATGGTGACAGGCAGTCGACCACCGGGTTCGGCGTCGCCGAAGAGCACGTCGACCAGCGCCGAGGCCATCTCTTGGCCACCAAGCCAGCCAAACAGCACTGCGGCTGGTTTGTCGCTCCAGCTCAGATCGACCGCCGATCCAGCATTGACCACGACACAGGTCCGAGGGTTTGCGGCCACAACTGCTTCGATCAGTGCGACCTGGTCACCGGGCAGGTCCATCGAGTCGCGGTCGCTGCCTTCGGTCTCCCATTCGCTGCTCGTGCCCACCACCACAACGGCGACTTGGGCCGCAGCTGCTGCGGCCGCCGCTCGCTCGATCAGGTCGGTCGGCACGGGCGCCATGTGACCAACCGAAAGACCTTTGATGCCGTTCCCTGCGTCGCCAGCGAACTCGATCACGACATCGGCCGGTTCGCCCGCGGTCAGCGAAATCGTGGCCTCCAGTTCAACGCTGCCTAGCCCGAAGAATGCTACGCCTCGGGGTGGCCGCTCGCCGGTGCCATCGATGAGGATCTGACCGTTGACGATGACCCGGCTGCCCGCGATCTGGATCAAGCTAAAGGTGTGTTCGCCGGTCACGGTTGGGGTGACCGTGCCGGTCATGCGGGCGGTGAATGACTCGGAGCCCAGGCTGTCGGCGGGGGCGCCGAAGTACACGGCACGGCCAGAATTCTGTCGCTGCTCGGCGACAACCGGGCCGGTCCAGTCATCGCTCAAGAAGAACTCGATGTCAAAGCCTGCATCGGCACGCACCGGCGGCGCGTTCTTGTCGATCACACATCCGGGTTCAACGGTGACGCGTTCGCCCAGTCGGGCACGGAACGCCTCGGCGGGCGGCACCCGGCGGTGTGCGGGCAGTTGCGACGAACCGCCGCCCATGATGTGGGCAGCCACTGCGTTGGGGCCAACGACGGCGATGGACTCCAGGTTCGGGTCAAGCGGAAGCAGGCCGTCGTTTTCGAGCAAGACCATTGCTGCGGCCGCGGCCTCGTGTGCGAGTTGGCGGTCGGTTTCGTGTTCGACGCCAAGCTCCTCTTCGTCGACGTCGTTGTCCCAGGCGTCGAGTTTGGTGTGCAGGTGGATGCGGCGTTGCACGATGGCGTCGAGGTGGGCTTCGTCGACTTCGTTGTTCGCGATGGCTGCTGCCACCGGCGCTCCAAAGAATCGGTCAGGGCCGGGCATCTGGATGTCGAGGCCGCCAACGAGTGCGCCGACGGTTGTGCCAGCAGCGAACCAGTCGCTGACGACGAATCCTTCGAAGCCCCATTCGTCGCGCAAGATGTCGTTGAGCACGGCTGGGTCTTCGCTGATGTAGCTGTTGTTGACTCGGTTGTACGAGGTCATGACCCCGAGTGCGGCGCCGTGGCGGATCGCGAATTCGAAGGGAAGCAGGTAGACCTCGCGCAGCGTGCGTTCGTCGATGATCGAGTTGATAGTCGTGCGTTGATGTTCGGTTTCGTTGCCGATCAGGTGTTTGGGCGTGGTAGCAACACCTTGGGCTTGCACGCCAGCGATGAAGGCAGCGGCGAGTGTGCCCGACAGCCATGGGTCTTCGCCGTAGCACTCGAAGGACCGGCCATAGAGTGGTGACCGAATCATGTTGATCGTCGGTGCGAGCAGCACGCGGGCTCGTTTCTGGCGGGTCTCGCGGCCGAGTAGATCGCCGATGCGGCCGAGCAAGTCGACGTCGAACGACGCCGCGAGTGCGGTGCCGGTCGGCACGCATACGGCACGAGTGATGCCGTGTCCAAGGCGACTCTTGGCGCCGCGGGCGCCGTTGGGGCCGTCGGTCATGCGCAGCGGCGGGATACCGAGCGACTCGATGCCGGGAACGGTCCAGACGTCGTAGCCAGCAGTGATGGCAGCCTTGGCTTCGAGCGTAAGGCCGGCAATGGCGGCAGCGGGATCAAGGGGTGCGTTCAAGCGCCCGAGGATAGACGCTGCGAGTAGGACGGGCATGAGCGCCGTAGTCTCTGCCGGTGGACGTAACGCGGTCGCAGCTTGCGCGGCTCACTGCGGGCAAGGCAGTCGTGACGACCGCGGTCCGGTGGTTGCCGTTTTTCTTGCCGACGCTCGCGATTGCGTTCGCCACAACCACGCCAACACTTACGACCATTATCGGCATCGGCGAGATGGCGGGACTGGCAACTATCTTCATTGGCCGCCAACTCGACGACGGCGAAGAACGTAGGTTCTTGGTGCGCTCGCTGGCGCTGGTGGCGGTCGCATCGCTGCTGGCAATCATTGGCAACCTGTGGCTGTTCGCCCTGTCGTATCTGCTGATGGTGATCGCTGGTGCTGGCTACACCGTGAGCGGCCACACCTTCTTGAGTCGCCGGGTGCCGTTCGAAGGTCGGGCCCGAGTCATCGGGATCTTCGAAACCGCCTGGGCGTTCGCATTGCTGGTGGGCGCGCCGATCGTTGCACTGCTGATCACCCAATTCGGCTGGCGTGCGCCGTTCATTGTCGTGTCGGCCGTGGCCGTCGTCATCGCGGGCGTCGTGTGGCGAGGCATCGACGACTCTCAACCAACAGGCGCATCGACGATCAAGGCCACACGGCAGCGGTTAAACGCCGAGAGTTGGATTGCGATCTGCGCTTCGGCGGCTATTGCGGTCAGTGGTCTGACCACGATCGTGATCGCCGGCACATGGCTCGATGAGGCCCTCGGTGTGTCAACCGGCGGCATTGGCGCGGTTGCGATGGCCTTCGGCGCAGCCGAGCTGATTGCGTCATCGAGTTCCGCCGTCGTCGCCGACCGTGCCGGACCGAATCGCTCAACCCGAGCAGCCATGTTCGCCACACTCATCGGACTTGCGATCATGACCCAAGCAGGCAGTTCGCTCGCCATTGGAGCGCTCGGGCTGCTGTTCTTCTTCCTCGGCTTTGAGTACTCGATCGTCACGTCGTTCTCGATCGTGAGCGATGCCATGCCGGCCGCACCGGGCAGAGCGTTGGCGATGAACAACGCCTTTGGCACGGTGATGCGCGGATTGGGCGTTATTGCCAGTGGGTTGCTCTATGAGGAGTTCGGTATTCGTGGTCCCGCGATCGTGTCTGCTTGTGCGGGCGTGATCGCGATTGCGCTGTTGACGGTGGCGGCCCAGCGCAGCCGCAGCAAACAGGATCTACTGGCGTAGCGCGAAGAAGGCGACGACCACGTAGTGGCAGGCCACTCCAGCGATCACGAACAGGTGGAAGACTTCGTGGAAGCCGAAGACTGATGGCCACGGATCGGGGCGCTTGCGGGCATAGACGACGGCGCCCACACTGTGCAGCAGTCCCCCAGCGACGAGCAGGATGAATCCGGCGATTCCGAGCGAACGCCACACGTCGTCGATGACCAGCACGGCAAGCCATCCGGTGATCAGGTAAGGCGCAACCACAATCGCACGCGGTGCGGTTGGCCACAGCAGGTTGAGTAGCACGCCGCCTACGGCGCCTGTCCACGCAAGGATGAGGATGAGGCGACCTTCGGCTTGAGGCAGCGCCACCGCCGCAATGGGCGTGTAGGTGCCGGCGATCACCACGAAGATCATCGAGTGATCGAGCGCCTGCATGATCTTGTGGGGGCGATAGCTCCACTGCACCTTGTGGAACAGACCCGAGATGGTGAACAGCGCAATCACACAACCGCTGAAGATTGCAGCCGGGGCCCGGGTGCCGGCTGGCGACAGTGCGATGAGAATCGGACAAAGCGCAATCGCTGCGACGGCGGCCACAAGATGCGACCAGCCCTTGAGCATCGGCCGAATAGGGAGTATGGCCGTTGCCGTCATCGCTGGCAGCGTAGATGGTCTTGGTCGGGATGTAACGGCGGAGTGGCGAGTTCGCCTAGGAGCTGGTGCATCAGGAGGGCACGCCAACGACCTGCCGGTCTACGCCGAAGCCGCCGACCTACAGCGCTTCTGCGCAAAACACGGTGAGGTGGCGGGCGTCGAGATCAAAGGCACCAAGGCCAAGATCACGATGGACTCTGGTGCCGACGCAGCTGGCAAAGCACTCAACGGCCACGTCGTACACCGCACCACGCTAGAGATTGTCGTCAACCACGAAGAAGACTGGTGGCCATAGCCGGGGCGCTCGCCGAGCGCTGTCAGCGACAGAGGCGCCAAACAGCCGATCAATGCCATTTGACGACCCCGACCGAGCGTCGCGATCGCTGTGACACCAGCAGCACCAAAGACGCGTGCGCATTCGGCGACCGGGGCGCTAACCTCGTCCCCTCAGGGCGTTTAGCTCAGTTGGCTAGAGCATCTCGTTTACACCGAGAGGGTCGGGGGTTCAAGTCCCTCAACGCCCACCACTTACTCAACGAAACGGCGCGTCTGTCGAGGGTGCCCCTGGCACTGTCGCACCCTAGGGGTAGTGTTCGGTCCATGGAATCTCGAAAGGTCTGGACCGCAGCCGAGATGGAATTGATGACGCCGGACGAGCGAGCACGGCTGGTGCGCGATGGAATGCTTGACTCGGTGGACGATCTCGATCCGGAGTTCCGCGCTCGCGTCGAGGCCAAAGGACGTCGGCTCGCTGAGCAGTATGGGTTGCTCGATTCCGAAGCGTCATGACCGACCGGCGCGAGGTCCGCGTCGCTGAGTCCTTCTTCGAGGATCTTGATCTGCAGCTCGGTGGCGAGCGAGGCCCGAACGGCGAACCTTCAGCCACGGACTTTCTCGTCGTAGACCTCCCGGCCGTCGTCGAAGTGTTTGTGACCGAGTTCGACTCGCTCCCCGAGACGATTGGCGGGGTCGGTTCGATGCGCATGTTCATCGGCACCAGTGCGCTTGCGTATGCGTTTGTCGTTTACGGGATCGAGACATCGGCAGGGGTCATCGAACTCGTTGGGATCGAACTCCAGCTCTGATGAGTCGGCGAGGGCGTCGACCTCAAACCTCAAGTCCGGGTTCGCGTCCCGTCCCCTCAAGGCCCACAATGTGCTTTCTTGACGTTGTCGGGGCCTTCAATTGACGGTTGAGGAGTCGCTAGTGGTTCAGCACGTCGACCACGGCCGTGCCCCGGTCTTTCTGCCAATACTCGCTGCTAGGGCCTCGGCGGCGGCGCCATCAACCTTCGTGATGTGGCTAAGCCTTGTGATAAGAGCGTTAGGCAGCGATGAAACGCAACGCTCGCATCGCTCGGTTCTGCGCTGAAACCGAAGCCGTCGCAACGACTTCACCCAGATTGTCGAGCGACACCGTTCGTGCAAGATCGACGGCGTAGGTCTCACCAGCGTGGTCGATACGCCATGGATGCGGCACCGTCTGTACTTTTGGCGCAACGAGCGCCCGCCCTGTCAGTTGGTGGAACTGTCGATTGCTCAGCACGAGTACCGGGAGCCGAACCTCTTGGTTCAGATCGGCTATCGAGTTCTCACATTGAGCGATCATCGACCCGCGAACGCTTGATCAAGGGCATCGTGTCGGGCCCGACGTTCAGCTCGCTCTTCGTCGGTTAGCGACTCAAGCCATCGCTTTCCCTCTTCTGCTTGCTCCCAGAATCGCGCCGCCTCTCGGAGGTCAAGCGCTTCGGTCAGCGTTTCTTCGTAATTGCCGCCGAGGTTCTTGATGCGGTCGCGCGTTTCTGTTGTGACCTTGATGCTGGTATGCGGCATACCTCGACCGTACCTCTCACGCTCGGGCGGTGAGAGACGACTCAAGGTGACGAATCGCAGCCGTCAATCGAGAGTTCGCGTCGTGTCCCGCAAGGGCCCACAACATCCTTCTGGATGCGTCAAGGGCTCAACCCAACGGGTTCAGGTTCTTTCTTAGTTTTGGGTTTGATCGGCGCGAATCGGATTCAGTGCATGCGGCGTGGCGACGAGACTTCCACCAGACGGTCGATGTCAAGCCCGGCGACGACGACCTGTTCTTTCCGAGCAGCGGTGAACTCACTGGGCCAACTGGCCACGCCGCCATAACCGAGTTCGACCGTGGTACCGCGCCCGCTCCACGACAACTTGGCAAACAGGTTCGGGTAGTGGCCGCTGATGTCGGGCCGTGGTCGTCCCACTTTGGTTTCTGCACCATCGGCAAGCGAGTCGACGAGCGCTTCGGCCTCGTTTCGGCGACCGCTGTTGTCCGACACCTCGATTATGATCTGGCCAGACGGCTGCACGGTAGTGATGACATCGACGAGCATCCGCAGCTGGTTCGTGAGCTCTTCAACTTCGAATCGCCTACCTCCGCGATCGCTGCCGACCGACACAAGTCCGAACATCGAGAAGTGAGCCAACGCACCGGGCGCATCGAACTGCTTTGCTCGCACGACACGCTGCACTGCGCTGAGCCGGGTGGTCTCGGGGCTGTCCCGCAAGAGTCGCCGTCGCGCCGCAGCTGCCAGGGCCAGAGCGCTTGTTGGATCCGAGACGATCTCGCAGAGCTGCATGGTGGTGACAACATTGGCTTGCGCAACCGAACCGAATGTCGAACACGCACCCAGTGGCGCCAGCGGCGAGAGTTGTAGCGGGTCGAACCCGGCTTCTTCGGCCCGTTCCAACGCGTCTGCACTGGCTCGTGCGAGCGCGGCAGCATCGATGTCCGATGTTTCACAGAACCGGTCGGTCTGCTGTTGGCGTAACACTCCCCCAGGATCGATCGAGCCCGCCCGTGTCGCTGCCACCCGCCGGAGAAACAATCGCAGATCGCTACCGGAGAGCTTCTCGGTGAGAAGCTCGAACGCGTCCGCCACCGCTGGATCCTTCATGATGGGCAGCTCGGAATCGTCCATGTCTCGGACCGTAGCGGCAACGCCTCTGCCCGTGGCTGTCGTTTGGGTCAGGTGGCCTGACCTCATGTAGAGGCTGCCAACGAGAGCGACGATGGGTCCAGTCAGTCAGCAGGCTCACTGGTCTCACCGTCGTCGGCCGGGCCGGGGCTCACCGTCACCCGGTCGTCGTCGGTAAGGCGTAGCTGTATGCCCAGGCGTTCGATTCCACATTCGCGCTCGGCCCACGCCTCGGCCGCGTCGATATCGATCAGGTCCAAGCTCGGCAAGAGCTCCTCGCGTTGTGCTCTCAGGCCGTTCGTGACGGGAGGGTCAACGGAAGCTGCAGCCGCGAAAGCTGATGCGGTATCCGCTGCTATGGCCAGCAGCGCACCCGCGTCGCCTGGCGCGCGCTGTGCGAGCGACGCAAGAGTCGCCGCCGTCTGTTGGACGTCGGCAGGGTCCAGTTCAGCGAGGACAAGCCCCACCTGAAACATCCGTTCAACTCCTGCGGTGGCCTGGTCAAGCTCGGCACAAAACGTGCCATCGGCGGTTGCCTCCATTGATGAATTGCTTTCGATTGCCGTTGTCGGTGTTTCGATTGGTGGATTGGTCGACGTCGTCGGTGCCTCGTTCAAAGCGGCGGCGCCCCCTACGCAGATCGCCCAGTCGGCTGGCTCGAATTCGCGAACCACCTCGTAGGACCCTGCACTCAAAAGCTTGGTGGGCTCCTCGGAGTTGGGCCTAAACACGACGATCGACCCGTCGGCACAGAATGCGCCACGTGTCGAGCCGTCGCTCGGTAGTCGCTCAAGACTTTGGCCAGGACGTGCGAGGTAGAGGCTGCCAGCATTGTCTGACAAGATCGCCGCTGACCGGTCGGCGCTGTACGCGTTGTCATAGTGCGCGAACAACCCACCGTCGGCAAGGGGCTGTTCGAACGTGGTGACGACACCTGTTTCGCGGTCAAGGACCCAGCCTCCGAGATTGTCCTGTGATCCATTCGCTCCGCCGATGAAACCCCAGACGTACTTCTCGGTGTTGAACTCGGCTGCCAATATTGGAGAATTGTCAGGCACGTCGCGCACTTTGGCTTCGCCGCTCAGCATGTCGATCAGAAGGATCACGCCGTCTATCGCCTGTTCGGCATCGACCATGAGTCGGCCCGCTCGGATGCCAGACGACATGGTTGCTGCGGCACCGACACCAGTGACGGTGATGGTGACGGCACCAGAGCCAGCGTCGGCCAACCCGTACGCACCGGTGTCGGTACGCACAGCGATGGTGTCGTCGTCGAGCCAACCCAGGACTGTTTGAACGCCATCGATCCTGGCTACCTTGTCGGCGGCAACCGACACCACTACTAGCCCTACACCCTGCGTGACGACGTGTTCACCCGACGGCGAGAGCGCAATGATCCGCTCTAGTGGCCCGAGATCGGTCGTGCTGCTATCGCCGAGATCGACGAGCATGCTGTGGGAGTCGGTCGTGGTGTAGAGCAGTTTCGTGCCGTCGCTCGAAAACACCGGCGGTGTGAAGGGTTCTTGGTCTGCCGGGGCGAGCGTGTCGCCGTTGCTCAGGTTGACGATGACCCAGCCGGGGTCTTGCGATTGCCGAGGATCGAGCAGCAGCCATTCACTTTGGAGAGCCGACTGAGCGAACCCCGGATACGTCTGTGTAGAAAATACCTCGGTAGAACCGCCCGTCGATGTATCGACCAAGTGAAACTGCAGGGTGTCACCCACCCAGGTGTGGAGCAGAAAGTTTTGGCGGTGCGCCAACAGCCCATCGCCCTCGGACCCGTCAAGGCTGACCGTGAGTGGATCGCCACCGAGGACTGAGTGGATCGTGACGTCGCCCGAGTCTCGCGTGCCGAGTGCGACGTTGGGTCCGGTGAGGGATGGCTGGACACCGTCGCCACCTGGGGTTGGCGTCGCCGGGGTTGGCGTCGCTGGGGTTGGCGTCGCTGGGGTTGGCGTCGCTGGGGTTGGCGTCGCCGGAGTTGGCGTCGCCGGCGCGCTGTTTCCCTGGGCGGTTGCGGTGGGCGTTGATTGTGCGCCGGTGCCCTCGGCGGTTGGTTCTGCTGCGCTGCAGGCGCTTGCGGCGAGTACCAGGAGAACAAGGAACCACTGCCATCGAACTTCGCCCATCTGATCGAGACTATCGGACCATTACAACCCACAAGCGAAGGTCGCCACGAACGTCGCGAGACCTGGTCCGCTTATCGCTGAGTCGCATGTCAAAACCGAAGGACTTGGCATCGGTGCGATCGACAGGGAACTCAACTGTTGGGCTTAGCAGACCTGACAATCACCCACGAGTGGAGGCTAGCCATCGTTGTCGGCGGCGGCCCTGATTACATGCGCAGAGCAAGGCGTCGCACTCAGTCAGGCTTTCTCGACCTCGGTGACGGACTTGAGTACTTGGTCGCCGTCGTCTTGTTCGATCAAGTAGGCGGGTTCGTCGCGGCTGGCGTTTCGGGTGACCTCGGTGCCCTTGATCGTTCGGGCCACATCGGACTCAAACCGTTCCACGATTTCGCCCGAGGCTGTACCACTGCCCCAGTTCCACTGAACCTTGTCGCCGACGCTTGGGTTCGCCATGTCTGCAGTCTCCTTCATCAGTTGGGCCCTGACACTCACGGCCACAGAATGCCTGCCCGATTTCGGTGGCTGCGAAACCGGTCACCATCAGACTTGGAGCTGGACGCTCGTTTGCCTCCAGCCTTCCAAGCGGCTAGCTCAGTTTGCTGGAGCATCTCGGTTGTACCGAGAGGGTAGGTGAAGCGCTGGCACTCCATATCTATGGAGCGCTTGTGGTAGTCAGGGGCTAGGTGTGAGCAGTGCCGCTAGGGCGTCGTGCAGTACTGCTTTGGTCTCTGCGATTGTGAGGTTGCGGACTCGACGCATGAGGTCGAGCGAGTCAACCTGCGTCAACACGTTGCCGGCTTCGAGTGCCGACGCGGCCGCACGCGCCGACAGTGCGGCAAGTTCGGGAGCGAATTGGAGCTCGAACTGCTGGCGCAGTAGCCGCCGGTTCTTGAGCATCTCATCGCGGACGCGGGGGTGATTCGACGCGTTATGGATCGTGGCGCGAAACATTGAGCCGTTGGCCTTGTAGAGCCGAAGCCGCATCGAAACGAAATCGTCGAGTCGATCTGCAAACGGCCCCTCGCCGATGTGGGCCAGATGCGTCACTGCGACGGCTTGGGCCTGGCTGCGTTTGATCGCAGCTTCGACCAGCTCGCCAGGATCTGCGAAGTAGCGATACAGCGATCGCAGCGAGAGCCCGGACCGCTTCGAGGCCTGCTCGATCGTTGGGAACATCATGTCCTCGGCGAACATTTCAAGCACGACGTCGAGCACTGCGTCGAGGTTGCGCTGTCGCCGAGCAACTCGCCCGTCGACTGGCGGCTGGTCAGCCTGCTGACTACTTACGGCCTCGCTCATCACCATGGGACTGTATCCCGAGGCACCGTCCTGCTCAGTCGTTGGGTTCGTCGAGACGCTGCAGGCGGTTGCGCCGTGGGCCCCACCGCTACACCATCTCCTGGCCGTCGAGGTAGCGCGTCGCCGCAACGACAACGAAGCCCGGTATATCGGTGCCGATGAACTCGTCTAGAGACAACAGTCGATCTTGCGTCACATCGGAATAGTGCAGCCCGCCCCGAGGAAACGAAACCTCACGCAGGTCAGCAACAACCGCAGCGTCGTTTCCCGAGGCAACGATGATCGGTCGCTCCAACTTGCTGACATCGATCCTGTCTACCAAAGCGTCGGCTAAGCCCAAGACAATCGGCTAAGCCCAAGACAAACAGTGTCGCGTCTGCGTCACAGAACACCCAAGGCCACCAGAACAAGTACGAGCGGTACGCAGAGCCATCGGGACATGACGCCAGTTCCGCACGTCGGTCTTGACGAATGAACAGAGAGGATCCCTAACTAACTGCGCCAGTCGCACCTTGGCGGTTCTGACTTTACCGCTACGCGGTGCGCTAGGTTGACCGGACCAAGGCGGATGGGGGCAATGTGACGGAGTGCGACGTCATCGTGGTTGGGGCTGGTTTAACTGGCCTTACCGCAGCGAGAGAGCTTCAAGAGAAGTACAACCGAAAGGTGCTGGTGCTCGAAGCGCGAGATCGAGTCGGTGGACGCACACTCACCGAATCCAAGAAATTCGGCGGCCAAGAGAGCCACTTCGATCTCGGCGCGCATTTCATCGGCGATGAGCCGTTCCAGAATCGGATTTGGGAACTAGTCGAAGAACTCGGCCTCGAAGTATTCCCGCAGTACGCCGGTCCCGGTAGCCCGTCATGGTCACCCGGCAGCGATCTGCCCTACTGGGCCGGGCAGGGGGCCAACCTGCAAGAACTCGAAGACCAAATCGTCGCCTACATCGGCGGCACTATCCCGCCGTCGGAGCCGGGCCAGACATACCTGAGCTATCTCCAACAGTTGATCAAAACCATGCCATTGGCCTCTCCCCAGCGCATCCGAGACGCAAAGAACTACGACACCTTGTCGGTATGGGACTGGGTCACGTCAATCAACCTTCCCGGAGTCGGACCTGCACCGCAGAGCTTTCAGAACATGACTCGGATGCTCTGCCGGGTCGGCTTTTCGGCTGAGCCAGAAGACATCTCGATGCTGTGGCTCATGTTCTACATCGCATCGAGCGGCGGACTCGCTCGGTTCCAGGCGCTGCGGTGGCCAACCCAAGGCGCCCAGGGCTACCGACTCAAAGAAGGCGCCCAGGCCATCGCCGAAGGCCTCGCCGCCAAGCTCAATGCCAACGATCCCGGCTGTGTCATAACCGGTTCACCCATCGTGCGCGTCGACACCAGCGGCGGGCCCATCGTGTACAACGCAGACGGTACGAATCACACGGCAAAGCTGATCCTGATCGCTATGGCGCCCAAGCTGTACGAGGACGAAACGCTGATCAAGTTCGCACCCAAGCTGACCGAGGCCCGCCTGGCAGCCGCCCGATCAATGTCTAACTCGTCGATGTTCATGACCTACGTGACGTTCGATGAACCCTTCTGGCGAAACAACACCACCAAGTACCCAGATGGCTCGGTCAACGGCCTCCCCGTCACTGACATCTCGCGCTACGGGCTCTCCGGTGATGCGCTGCTTGTGAACGGGCCGGTGGTTTGGGTCATGGACAACACCTCGGCCGAAGGACAGCCCGCCCTCTTCGCCTTCATCGTGGGCGAAGAAGCTAACAAGCTCGCCGATGCAACCAAAGCCGAGCGCGGCAACAAAGTACTCGAAGTGATGGTCAGACTCTTCGGCAACGACGTGCATGAACACGATCCCACGTACTACGAAAAGGACTGGATCACCGACGAATGGTCACAGGGTTGCCCCGCATCGCACTTTCGCCCCGGCACCTTCTTCGAGCACGGCGACGCGATATTGCTCAGCGGCAACGGCGGACGGCCAGACAACCATGTGTTTTTCGCCTCGACCGAAACCGCAAGCGTGTCAAACGGGTACATGGCAGGCGCGGTCTGGTCAGGCGAGGTCATTTCCCAGCAGATAAACGAGTCACTCGATGACCGCGGCGAAGCACCCCATCGCCCCCTTGCCCGCACCGAGCAGATGACGTGGTGCATCAACACCATCCTTTCAGCAATACAGCAACAGAATCCGCTTCTCGAAGGCCAGGCCATCACCAAAGACGTGGTATTCCACGGCCCTGGTGGCACCACCTTGCCCTATGGCCCCTACCCCGGTTTCGAGGGGATGATCGCCTTTTATGAACGACTGGGCGTCTACTTCTCGATCAGCTCGATCAACATCGAAAACGTGGCCGTGAGCCAAGAACGCAACCTGGCACTTGCCGAATGGAATGCCAACGGCACCTCAAACACCAATGGTCTGGGTTTCCGAGATGTGAAAGGTCTGATGCTGTTCGAGTTCAACGACCCCGGCACCCACCAGCCCCAGGTCAGGAACGAGTGGCTCTTCATGGACACCGAGATGATCGATGCAATGATGCAAGCACCACCAACCGATACGTTGAGCGCTTCTGCCGGCGCTCGTAGCTCCGTTGCGAGCGCGGGTGTCGCTGCCACTCCCGGCGGCACCTATGCCGAGACCAACTCGGGCACGAAAACGGCCGCCGCATACTTGACCGAGTTCGTGAGCAACACCTATGTGCACGCCATGGCCCACAGCGACAACCCCGACCAGCACGACGCGTGGTACGACCAGCTCCAGATATATGGCCCCGGCGGAGTGATCCCCCATGGTCCAACATTTGGCAAAGATAGCTATCTCGATCTCGCCAAACGCATCGGAGCCCTCGATCTCGAGGTCGTGAAGAAGAATGCGTTCTTTGACTTCTCATCCTGGACCGGATATCTCATGCTCTGGTTCAACGACAAGGGCCCCATGGTTTTCACTGCACGAGTGGCCAACGGCCCGGACCGAAAGCTAGAACAACTGCGCTGCTACACCGACGGCCAAGCGCTTAGCTAAGAGCTTGAGCGGATAGGCACAGCGCGAAGCTCCGCTAGCGCTCAACTCTTGGGGCTGCCAAGAAATCTGCACACCTATCCGCTAGCCCCTTAAACCTCGCCCGGCGGTAGCACCGCAGCTACAGCAGCCAACCGATCGGTGCGCAAATGCCTGCGCGATGCATCACGGCATCTCTTTCGTCCGTCTCGCTAAGACGGTCGCACGCCGTCGCATGCTCCAACGGAAGATCCATCGACGCGGCAGCGGCCTTTGCACTGGTCCACTTCTCGATCGCCCCCGCACGGTCATCTTGGCGAGCCAGTCGGTCACCGTCGACGATCAGCAACTGCGGCCGAGCGACTGCAAAGATACGACCACAGGATTTGGCGAACTTGTCCGACGCCTTCCACAACCGCTCAAGGCGGGCATCGTCGCTATGGAGCGCCTGAAGTTGACGGACGGCGTCGTGGAGTATTCCGACACAACACGCTAGATATGCCGGGATGGTCCGCAAGCCTTCGACCGCCTCGGCTGCTTCGAGCGCGCCTGCGAACGCCTGCTCGCGCTCGCCGCGCTCCAAGGCAAGCAAAGCAGTGCTCGCGCCGTAGGCCACGATGTTGCTCGCGCTGATGTGCGCTCGCAGCGCCGGGTCGGTCAGTAGTTCGCCAAACGGTCCCAGTGTGGCTTCGAGCGCTTCGCCATCGGCAAGGAACCGATAACACATCGTGCGGCCAAAAAGCCCCCACACCTGGGTCTGGGCTACATCGCGGTCAAACCCAATCCTCATGAGCTCATGAGCCGCATCGAGCGAACCTCGATAGTCGGCCGCGAATCGCTTCGAATTGCCAAGCTGAGCGTTGGCGTACTCGAGGACCCTCGGATCGCCTGCTCGAACGGCGATGCCGTGAAGGCGTACGGCGATCTCGATCGACCGTTGCACCCGTCCCTCGCCCATCTCGAAGACCGACATTGCCGGCAGCGGCGTGACGAGTAGTAGCTCATTGGCCACTTCGTCGGCAGCGTCGAAGGCGACATCGCGATAGTGCGCGGCCTGCTTCGTCGCGCCAACAGCTTGTGCAGTTATGGCGGCATTGATGGCGAACTGGGCTCGGACGTGTGGGAACGGCACCGTGTCGGCCAGGTTGATGCCCGCCAGGTTGACGAGCAAGCTTCGACCCAAGTCATGGTTGTTGTAGTGGATCAGCGCCAAGCGTCCATAACAGCCCGCAGCGATCAGGTTCGCCGGCTCCGTCCCGGTCCGCTCAGGCGCTCGAACACGATGGCTGACTTGTCGTCGCAGTTGTCCAGCGATCGCCCGCACGAGCTGAAGATTCGAGGTCGGCTGCGGCCGGTTCAGTCGTGCAAGCGCACTATCGAGGTGCTCGGTAGCTTCGCCAAACGAACCGAGGTTCGCGTATGCGTGACCTGCCATGGCATCCCACTCGGCACGCTGGTGATCCTGGATCGTGCCCAACGCTTCGGCTCGAACTCGCGCTCGTCCTATGAAGTCCACAACCTCGTAATTAGCGTTGGTGGTCACTGCGCCGCGCGCCGCAGCATCGAACGCAGCGACCGCTTTTGCGTCGTCAGATGTTCGACCCCAGTGATGCGCCAGTAGGCCGTAGTTCGGTGCGGCGCTACCCGACTCGTGCCACTGCGCTGCGGAACGATGCAGCGTGTCGCGTTGACCGCCGACCAGCAAGTCATAGGCGGTGTCCTGGATCAGTGCATGCCGGAAGCGGTAGCCATGGGCGTTGGTCTCGACAAGCTCGGTTGCCACGATTGCATCCAAGTCGCCGTCAAGCTCGTCGGGCGTGTCAGCAATGGGATGCACGGCGGCTAGTCCATCGATGTTGAAGCGACGACCAAGGACTGACGCCACTTTGAGGGTCAGCTGAGCCGCTGGAGAAAGTCGGTCGATCCGCGCTCCCACCGCACCCTGCACCGCATCGGGCAACAAGTCACCGGTTTGGGAACGGGCACTACTTCGAAGCGTCGCTGCGCCATCGCCGAACACCACAAGGTCATGGTCAAGCAGCGACAGCACGAGTTGTTCCACGAACAGCGGGTTGCCTTCGGTCCGCTGGTAGATGGCATCGGCCAACACGCCGGACACTCGCTCGGCACCAGCGAGGGCAGCCACAAGTTCGGTCGTCTCAGCGGGGCCGAGCGGGCCCAAGGAGAGCACATGTGTCTCGTCTGCAGTGAGTACCCGATGCGCTTCGTCCGGAACGCGATACCGATCAAGCGGGCGGGTCATCGCCAGGATCGACACGCTGCGGCCCACAAGGGTCAACAGCTTCCAGGAACTGGTGTCGAACCAGTGCAAATCATCGAGCACGAGCAGCGCCGAACCTGCCTCATCGTTTGCGAGCACATCGAGCAGCAGCCCGACGGTGACATCGTCGCGGCCAGCGGGCGTCAGATCACGCGTGAATTCGGTCGGCTCGAGGTCAAGCCCAAGCAGCGGGCCCAACAGCGGAAACCGCTCGTCCGCCCGGTCACTGTCGCTGAGGAGCGCCGAAATAATGGGACGCCAGGGAAAGTACGGCTCGCTGCGGTGTAGCTCGTCGCCGTAGCCGCGCAGCGTTCGTACCCCCCGAGATTCGGCGTCGGCGACCACGGCTTCGGCTAAGCGACTCTTGCCGCTACCGGCTTCAGCGGAAATGACCACCATGCCGCGTTCGAGCCCATCGAGTGTCTCGTTGAACTCGACAGCACGGCCAACCATTGGAGACATCGCCGATTGGTCGCGGCTTGCAGCGGCTCGTTCCGCGTGTACGCGGAACACCCCGAGGGGTTCGGACTTCCCCTTCAAATCAATAGCACCCTGGACCTCGAAGTCGAACTGATCGTCGAGCTCGATCCGGGTCGCGTCGTCGCACAAGACGCTGTTGTCAGCGCGCGCCATCAGCCGCGCCGCTAAGTTCATCGAGTCGCCTATGACCGCGTACTCACGTCGTATGTCGTTGCCTAGCAGGCCAGCAAAGACCCGACCGGTGGCAACGCCTGCAGAACCCGAACAACCCGTTTGTGCCAGTTCGGCGAGGATGCTGCGGCCAGCAGCCACGGCTCGCGCCGCATTGTTCTCGTGATTGCTTAGCGCGACCCCCCACGATCCAATCGCCACGAGACCCTTGTCGTCGTACAAGTACTGAACCAGCGCCCCCTCAAAATCGGAACGGATCCGTTGCACCGCCCGTGTCGCCGCATCGAGCTTTGCCGCTGTGTCGGCGCCAGCAATCGAGATGAACATCGTCGTTGCTCGGCGGAAATCGGCGAGCCATGCCGGGTCCCCCAATGTGAGTTGGGCCAGCATACGTTCCGGCAAATACTGCTCGACGCGCTCGTCGTCGAATTCGCCTAGGTCTGCAATCGCGTTCGCTGCTACCGACGTTGACGTGACCCCCGATTCGGCGTGGGAGCGCACCAACCGATCGACCTCGGGGCAGGGCACAATGTCGCCCGGGCGCGCAGCTACGTCAGCCTGGGCGACAGCATCCCAGACCGGGCCCCCAACCAAGAACTCTCGCTTGCCCTCAAGGCCGCCCACACTTGTTAGATCCGCCCTGCCCGTCGCCACGATCACCCGTTGCCGTAAGACAATTCCGGGCTCGACCTCGACGCCGTCGGTTGCTTGCTGGATTGCGCGGGCACAACCCATCGCATCGACCGCCGCCCCGGCTGCGCCATCGACTATCGGCCACGTGGCGATGGTGGCATCACCTGCGAAGTGCAAGACAGAGCCGCCCCACTCGGCGACCAGATCAATGATCCGCCCGAAGTGCACGTTCAGGATTCGGTGAAGCTGCTCGGCACCACGAGGACTGTCGCCCATGCGTTCTGCAAGTGTAGTGAAGCCAGAAAGATCGGCGAACAGCACAACAATCGGCTGTTGTTCGACTGCAGGACCGTTGCCGTCTGTGTGGTGTCGATCGTGAAACCCACCCAACAACGCTGGCATAAGTGAGCGATGCAAAGCAGAGGCAGCCATCTAACCGGATAGTAGTGCTGCGCTCGCCACGGGTGTGTGAGGAGGCCCGCACCCGACGAAGCAGCTCAAAGGTGCTATGGAGCGCAATAGAATCTCGTCATGGGCAACTTGATCGTGAACAGCTTGATCGCTTCGGTCGTGCTGACTGCGCTGATCAATGTGATTCCTCGCTTGTTTCCCGGATCGTCGGCTGAGGATCGTATTCGCGACCTGTTTCGTGAGCCGCCCGAGTCGCTGTCGGCCGCTCGCTCAGCTCCAGAAGGCGGCGACGAACAGCAGCCGCGGTTTCGCGTTTGGTTCCCGTGGAAGAGCATGCTTGTCGCCTCGATCCTGATCACGATCATTCTGAACCTGATCGCGTTCTTCAGCTGACCGCATCGACGCGGTTGTGACAGACAAGGGGACGGCCAAAGCGAATCAGCGGCGGCGCACCCAGTAGCGTTGGCCGTGGCGCCTGCCGGAGCTGGGCCGGGCCGAGGAGACGGCGATGACCGATACGCAGATCGATCGTGAGACATGGTTGGGGCGGGCGCCCGTGCGCAGTCCCGAGATGGAACAAGCGATCTTTGCTGGCGGTGTCGGCGAAGCGGCCGACCTGACGATCGACGAGATCAACCCGCTGAACCCTCACCTGTTTCGTGAACACCGCTGGCACGATCACTTCGCCCGGCTGCGACATGAAGACCCGGTGCACTTCAACGAACTCGGTTCCGCTGGCCGCTACTGGTCAGTCACCCGCTACGACGACGTCCGGGCCGTCGACGGTGACTGGAAGACGTATTCGTCGGCCAACGGCATCACCATCGGGCCACCCATCGGTGCACCGATACCTGACAGCATCGGCAATGTCGCATCGTTCATTGCTATGGACCCGCCCGAACAGACCACCGAACGCAAGACGGTCCGTGGCATCTCGGCCCCAAGCAGCCTGCGCAATCTCGATGCCACCATCCGAGAACGCACTGTTGCGGTGCTCGACGACCTGCCCCAAGGTGAGACCTTCGACTGGGTCGAACACGTTTCGATCGAACTCACCACCCTGTTGCTGGCCACCTTGTTCGACTTCCCGCTCGAAGACCGCCACAAGCTCACCCGTTGGTCCGACGTCGTCACCTCGATTCCCCAGCCCGGCGCTTTGGTCGAGTCAGGAGCTCAACAGCGCAAGGAAATCGGCGAGTGCCTCGAGTACTTCGAAGAGCTATGGGTCGAACGCCAGGCAAACCCCGGCTTCGATCTGGTGTCGATGCTGGTCCATGGCGAGGGCACCAAGAACAAGCCTGCTGCAGCCCATCTCGGCAACCTATTTTTGCTGATCGTCGGCGGCAACGACACCACCCGCAACTCGATGTCAGGCAGCGTCTACGGCCTGAACAAATATCCAGATCAGTACACCAAGCTGATCGCCGACCCGTCGCTCATCTCGAACCTGGTTCCCGAGGTCATCCGCTGGCAGACACCGCTGTCGTACATGCGACGTACCGCTACCTGCGACACCGAACTCGGCGGCAAGCAGATTCTCAAGAACGACCAAGTGCTCATGTGGTACCTGTCGGCGAACCGCGACGAAGCCGTGTTCGGTCACAACGCCGAGGCCATCGACCTCGACCGGCCCAACGCCGAACGGCACCTGTCGTTTGGATACGGCATCCACTACTGCATGGGAAGCCGCCTGGCCGAGCTGCAATTGCGCATCCTCTGGGAAGAGGTGCTGCAACGCTTCGAGCGAATCGAGGTCGTCGACGAACCCGAGCGCACGCTGTCGGCCTTCGTAAACGGCTATACGAAGATGTCAGTTCGGATAGCACGCAAGAGCTGATCAACGCACGAGCTGATCAACGCACGAGTTGCTCTACCCAGTGTTGCTCTACCCAGTGTTGCTCTACCCAGTGTTGCTCTACCCAGTGTTGCTCTACCCAGTGTTGCTCTACCCAGTGTTGCTCTACCCAGTGTTGCTCTACCCAGTGTTGCTCTACCCAGTGTTGCTCTACCCAGTGTTGCTCTACCCAGTGTTGCTCTACCCAGTGTTGCTCTACCCAGTGCGGAGCACACCGTGTGCATTGGCTGCTAGCTCTAGCCCAGGACACCCGAGTTGCGCAGCTTGGCTCGGTCTTCGGCATCGAATCCGAGTTCGATAAGAATCTCGTCGGTGTGCTGACCGAGTGATGCGGCAGCGGTCCGGATCGTGGTCGGGGTGCGAGAAAACTTGACAGCCGGGCCGACAATGTCGACCGTGTGCCCGTCGTATTGGGTGGTCGACTGAAGCATGTCTCGCTCGATCACGTGAGGATCGTTGACGACTTCGGTGAACGTCTGCACCCGCGCTGCAGGCAGCCCGAGCGCCCGTAAAGTCTCGACGGCTTCGTGCCGAGGTTGGTCAGCGAGCCACGCTCCAAACATCATGTCGCAAACGTCGCGGTTGGCAGCGCGCGCCTCGCGAGTCGCAAAGCTCTCGTGATGGGCCAGCTCAGGCTGCCCGATCAATTCGGCCAGAAGAACCCAGTGCGCGTCGAGCAGCACACCGGCATAGACCAACCCGTCGGCGCACTCATAAATGTCGCACGGCACCACGAAACCAAGTGCGTTACCCCAGCGCTCGGGTTGAATGCCGAGACTACCCAACGTCGGCAGCCCGTTGGTTTGAAAGATCATCGCGTCGAGCATCGATACATCGACGTGTTGACCCTCGCCTGTCTGATCTCGATGGCGCAATGCGGCCATGGCTCCTATCGCCCCGTGGAGCCCGCCCAGGTCATCGGCCAAAAAGGTGGCCGCCTTGGTCGCTGGCAGATCGGGCGAACCATTGACCGACATGAACCCCGAGGTTGCCTGCGCCATCGGGTCATAGCCAGCAGCCTCGTGATCGGGCCCGTATTGGCCCCAACCAGTGACCGACACATACACGACGTCGGGCTTGGCCGCCTTGACCGCGTCGTAGCCGAGGCCGTTGCGAGCCAGGGTGCCGGTCTTGAAATTTTCGAGGAAGATGTCGCATCGGGATGCCAAGTCGAGCACGATCTTGGCCCCCTCGTCAGAGGTCAAGTCGATGGCCAACGAGCGCTTGTTGCGGTTGACAGTGGCATGCATCAGTGTCACTTCGGTGTCGGGCAACGGCATCAGGGCTCTGGCGACGTCGCCGCTCGGGATCTCGACCTTGACGACATCGGCACCCAGGTCGGCCAACACGACGCCCGCCATGGGACCCGCCCACGTTGTGGCCACCTCGAGTACCCGTACACCAGCGAGGGGCCCGGTCAAGTCATCCCGGGCGTCTGCAAAGAACTCGTGCTTTTCCACTCGTGCGATCTCTCTGTTGACGGCTTCCCCAACCTAGTTGCCAGGAGACCCAGCGGATAGATCGGTGCGATGGGCCCAAACCCGCTGGGCTCAAGGAACACGCCGGAGAGATCCAGACAATCCGCGGTGTTCCCACGAGACCCATGCAAGACGGCACGACCGGCACCACTGTGCACCGGCAGCGGCTCGGCATTGCAGGCCTTAATACCCCCGGGGCCACGCAGATGATGGCACTATGTGCTTCCAGTGACTGTATTGCTCAAGCCGTTCAGCGGATTCGTCCCATCGGCCGCCTACGCCCACCGCATTGTGGGGCCGCCATCGTCAATGCTGACCAGCGAACAAAAGCAGATGTCGCGCCACGACAACCTGAGCTTCCGCCATGTGGTCGGCCGAAGTGCCGGCGCTCAGTACGACGAAGCCATGTCGTGGTTGGATCGATGCCACGACCACGATGCGCTCCAGCCAGTCGAGTCGTCGGTCATTGTTCACCGGCTCTCGCGACGAGGGTTCACTGCGACCGGGTTGATAGCCGAAGTCTCGCTCGCCGGCTACAACGCAGGCCGGGTGAAGCGGCACGAAGCAACGATCGCCAAAACCGAACGCAAGATGATCAACTACATGGAGTCGACTCGCATCTATGGGAATGCGGTCGCGTTGGCGCACCAAGATGATCCGCTCATCGCAGCCGCGATCGCGAAGCATTGCCGAGTTGCTGCGGACATAGTTTTC
>Ga0209831_1000359_pt1 | contig 43574 bp, 39 predicted proteins | sample Maine_Asex4_meta_FD_187451 | JGI IMG/M metagenome (GOLD analysis project Ga0209831, IMG submission 187451) | Marine algal microbial communities from Maine, USA - Maine_Asex4_metaG (SPAdes) (version 2) | ecosystem: Host-associated > Algae > Red algae > Unclassified | place: Maine, USA | collected... | reverse complement strand
CGAGGGCGTGGACCCGGACTCGGAGACCGAGACCTTCATCGCGCTCAAGTGCACCATCGACAACTGGCGCTGGGCCGGCGTGCCGTTCTACCTGCGCACCGGCAAGCAGCTGGCGCAAGGCCAGCGCATCATCTCGATCGCGTTCCGCGAGCCGCCCAAGAGCATGTTCCCGAAGGACTCGGGCGTGGGCCTGATGGGGCCGGACCATCTCACCTTCGACCTGGCGGACGCCTCGCGCACCTCGTTGTCGTTCTACGGCAAGCGCCCGGGGCCGGGCATGAAGCTGGACAAGCACAGCTTGCAGTTCGCGATGGACGAGACCCGCCACATCGGCGAGGTGCTCGAAGCCTACGAGCGGTTGATCCTCGATGCGATGCGTGGCGACCGTACCCTGTTCACCACCTCGCGCGGCATAGAAAGATTGTGGGAGGTATCGGCGCCTCTTATAGAGTCCCCTCCGCCGGTCAGCCCGTACGCGCCCGGCTCGTGGGGGCCGAACGCGATGCACGCGCTGATCACCCCGCGGGTGTGGCGGTTGCCGTTCGAACGCGGCTGGCGAGCGGCCGGCGGTGACGACTGAGGCACCACCGCGATATCCGGCGATCGGCCCGTGCGGGCGGGCGGGGTGACAGACGGGGTGACAGACGGGCCGTGCTTGCGTATCGCGATGCCCGGACCACGGCGGCGCCGGGCACCCCGATATGATGCGGAACGTAGGCTGGCACCATTTGAAAGACGTGACTGTCCGGGGCGAACCGTGTAAAACCCACCAACAGCGGTCAGCCATCTGACGAAGTGCGTGTGTTGCTTCGATGCGATGCACACGTCTCGCTGCCGTGCCCCCAAAGCAACGGATGAACGTCTCATGAACCTTGCATCGAAATTGAAGATCACCGCGGTCGCGGCCGGTCTTGCCGCCGCCCTGGCCGCCGCTCCCGCCAGTGCCAAGAATTTCAAGATCGCCGTGGGCGACAGCGGCGGCAGCAGTCAGGAAGCCACCGGCCTGGGCTTCGTGACAGCCCTGGAAGAACTCTCCGGCGGCGAGCACACTGCAACCCTGTTCCTGAACGGCCAGCTCGGTTCCGAGCAGGACACGGTGAACGAGGCGGCCATCGGCACGCTGGACATGTCACTGCTGGCGATCAACAACATCACCCCGTTCTCGCCCACCGTGGGCGTGTTCTCGCTGCCCTACGTGATCCTGAGCCTGGAGGATGCCGAGAAGCTGACCCAGGGCCCGATCGGCGCCGAGCTGACGGAGAACACCATCGAGGATGCCGGCGTACGCATCATCGCGTGGACCTACACCGGCTTTCGCGTGCTGACCAACTCCAAGAAGCCGGTCACCTCGGTGGCCGACCTGGAGGGACTGGTCATCCGCGTGCCCAAGAACGAGATCATGATCGATGTCTACAAGTCGTGGGGCATCAGCCCGACACCGATGGCCTGGTCGGAGACCTTCGCCGGCCTGCAGACCAAGGTCGTGGACGGTCAGGACAACCCGTACACCACCATCAACGCGATGAAGTTCTACGAGGTGCAGAAATACGTCACCAACATCCGCTACATCTTCTCGATCGAGCCGCTGATCATCTCCGAGCAGATCTTCCAGGAACTCTCCGAGGACGACCAGAACATCATCCTGGAAGCCGGCAAGGCCGCCACCCAGGCATCGGCCGACTTCCTGCGCTCGAAGGAGGCCGAGATCAAGGAGACCCTCATCGCCGAGGGCATGGAGATCTCCGACCCGGAGAACAACGAGGAAGAATTCATCAAGCTTGCCACCGAGGCGGTCTGGCCGAAGTACTACGAGAGCATCGGCGGTGTCGAGAAGCTGAACGCCGTGCTGGCCGAGATCGGTCGCGACCCGGTCGCCGAGTGAACGATGTCGGATCGACGTCGTGATCGACGTCTGATCGCAAGGTACGTGTAGCCAGGCGGGATCCCTCGCCCCCGGGGCGCCTTCGGGCGCCCCTTCCAACAATCCGCAAGGAGGATGGCCGTGCTCTGGAAGATCGTCGACAATCTCGAGAGTTACCTGTGCCGGACGCTGCTGACGATCTTCGTCTGCCTGCTGTTCCTGCAGGTGATCGTACGCACCCTGTTCTCCTTCTCGTTCTCGTGGGTGGAGGAGCTGTCCATCTACATGTTCGTCTGGTTCGTGTTCTTCGGTGCGAGCTACGCGGCCAAGATGTACGCCCACAACCGGGTCACCTTCCAGTTCAAGTGGCTGCCACCCAAGGTGGTGATGTACATCGAGGCGTTCGCCGATCTGTTCTGGATCGCCTTCAACGTCTACTTCGTCTACCTGTCGATCGATTTCATCTTCAACAAGATGAACAAGTTCCAGTCCTCGCAGACGATGGGCTTCCACCTGAGCTGGGTCTACATCGTGTTGCCGCTGGCCTTCACGCTGATGACCATCCGGGTGCTGCAGGTCAACTACCAGCGCATCGTGCTGGGGGTCAACGTGAAGGACCCCGACGCCATCGATCTCGACGAGGTCAAGGCCGAGCTGGACATCGCCATGAGCGGACGTGAGCCGAAGGCCGCGCCAGCGGACGTAGCTGCGAACACACCGGTGGAGAAGCATGATGGAAAGTGAAATCATCCTGATCCTGTTCGGCTCCTTCCTGGGGCTGCTGTTCATCGGCGCACCGATCACCGTCGCGCTCGGCGTGTCGACGATGATCTCGTTCATCTATCTGGGCGACAACCCGATCAAGTTCGTGCAGATCGCGTTCACCTCGGTCGGCTCCTTTCCGCTGATGGCGTTGCCGGCGTTCATCCTCGCCGGCGCATTGATGGAGGCCGCCGGCCTGTCGCGGCGACTGATCAACGTGGCCGAGAGTTTCGCCGGCCCCTTCACCGGCGGCATGGCGGTCGCCACCGTGTTCGCCTGCCTGTTCTTCGGCGCGATCTCCGGCTCGGGCCCGGCGACCACGGCGGCGGTGGGCATGCTGATGATCCCGGCGATGATCGACCGCGGCTACGACCGCGGCTACGCCTCGGCCATCACCGCCTCGTCGGGCGGTCTGGGCATCGTCATTCCGCCGTCGATCCCGATGATCATCTTCGGCATCGCGGCGCTGGGCATGCCGCCACCTCCCGAGGCGGTCGAGAAGTTCGGTCAGTTCCAGACCGTGTCGATCCCGAAGCTGTTCATCGCGGGCTTCATGCCGGCCTTCCTGATCGCGGGCTCCCTGCTGATCATGAACTACATCCTGGCCAGGAAGAAGGGCTACGTCGGCACCACCGACGGCTGGGCGATCGGCGACATGGGACGCCAGGTGTACAAGGGCTTCTGGGCACTGATGGCGCCGGTGGTCATTCTCGGTGGCATCTACTCCGGGTTCTTCACCCCGACCGAGGCGGCCATCGTGGCGATCTTCTACACGCTGATCGTCGGCACGTTCATCTACCGCGAGATGAGCTGGCAGAAGCTGTTCACCGCGCTGGAGACCACCACCTGGCTGACCGGTCGGGTGCTGCTGATCATGTTCACCGCCACCGTGTTCGGCCGCCTGCTGGTGGAGAACCAGATCCCGGCGGTGATCGCGGAGGGGCTGCTGGCCTTCACCGACAACCTGTACCTGATCTGGACGCTGATGATCGTGTTCCTGCTGTTCGTCGGCATGTTCATGGAAACCCTGGCGACCATCCTCATCCTGGTACCGGTCATGCTGCCGGTAGCCTACAACCTCGGCATCGATCCGGTGCACTTCGGTGTGGTCATGGTGTGCACGCTCGGCATCGGTTTCCAGACCCCGCCGCTGGGCGAGAACCTGTTCATCGCCTCCGGCATCTCGAAGATCTCGATCGAGGAGATCTCGCTCCGGGCACTTCCCTTCGCAGCGGTCAACACCCTGGCCATCTTCATCATCGCCTTCGTGCCGCAGATATCGCTCTGGCTGCCGCGCTTCTTCGGCTACTGAGAGTATCGGCATGTCCCCCACCCTCAAGCGAATCCTGTTCGCCACCGACCTGTCGGTCAATTCCGGCTACGCGCTGGAGCACGCCGCCGCCATGGCTTCGGCCACCGGCGCGCGGCTCAACCTGCTGCACGTGGTGGAGCCGATGAGCGACGAGGCACGCATCACCATCCAGATGTTCGTGCAGGACGAGAAGGATCGCCGTGCAGCCCTGGTCTCGCGCACCGAGTACGCCAAGGTGATCCTGAAGGAGCGCATGAAGCAGTTCTGGGACTCGTTCCCGGACGGGGAGGCCGGGAAGATCCAGGCGCAGCTGGATACCAGCGAGGTGCTGGAAGGCCATCCGGCCGAGATGATCCTGAGAAAGGCCAAGGACCTGGACTGCGACCTGATCGTTCTGGGCGCGCACAACCACGGCGTCACGCAGACCTTCCTGGGCAGCGTGGCCAAGCGCGTGCTGCGCCGGGCGCGCATCCCGACGCTGGTGGTGCCCTACATTCCGACGCGGGAGCGCTGAGCCGGAGCCGTAGCCGTACGCCGCGCGTTGCCGGCCGACGGGCAGGCGGACGAATCAGGGCAGAGCGTGGAGCACCGGTCCGACCGCTTCGCCCGGCGGTGCCAGCGAGCCGCGCAGCACCGTCTCGGCCGCCAGCGCGATGCGGCGGGGCGGTAGCGGCCGATCGTTCGCCAGGTGCATCGCCATGGTGCGTGCCGCCTGGACGCCCATCTCGCGGTGCGGTACCCGCACGGTGGTCAGCCCCGGTTGCACCACGCCGGCGATCTCCAGATCGTCGAACCCGGTGATCGACACGTCCTGCGGCACGCGCAGGCCGAGGCGGCAGGCCGCCGCCATCGCGCCGACCGCCTGCACGTCGTTGCCGCACAGCACCAGCGTGGGGCGCGGCACGAGCGCCATCAGCCGCTCGAACGCCTCGCCGGCCGCCTCGATGTCGTAGGGTGACTCCACGATCGGCATGTCGTCCGGGTCCAGCCCGGCACGCTCCATCGCCTGCAGAGCGCCACGTACCCGCTCGCGCGCGCGATCGTTCGGCCCTCGCGCGGCCGAGATGAACGCCAGGTGCCGGTGGCCGAGCGCGATGCCCCGCCCGGCCAGCGCCCCCATGGCGGCGGCGTTGTCGAAGCCGACGCACGAGCGCAGCGAGCGCGCCGAATGGCTCCAGGTGATCACCACCGGAATGCCGTGCTGTTCCAGGAACCGGTAGACCGCCGCCCGCCGCTGCTGTCCGATCAGCAGCAGCCCGCGCGCACCGCGTGCGACCAGCGCGCGGATGCGCGCCTCCTCGACGTCGGGCTCGTAGCCGCTGGTCGCCACCAGCAGCGTCAGGCCCTGCTCGCCCAGCGTCTCCTCGAACGCCTGCAGCCCGCGGGCGAAGATGGCATTGGCCATGGTCGGGATCACCGCACCGACGATGTCGCTGCGACGCGTGGCCAGTGCGCGGGCACCGAAGTTCGGCGAGTACCCGAGCCGTTCGACCGCGGACAGGACGCGGCTGCGGGTCGCGTCGGCGACCCGATCCGGTTCGTTGAGGCAGCGGCTGACGGTCGCGGTGGACACGCCCGCCGCGCCGGCGACGTCTTCCAGGGTCGGTACGTTCATCGGCTGGCATCTTACGATGCGGATGGCTGTGCAGCCGAATGATGCAAGCGCTTGCATCCCTTGCACGACACGCATAGAGTGCGAAGCGCGCCCCCACCGAAACGCCCCCGCCATGTCACGCGAGTACCTGAAGAAAGCGACCCTCACCTCAGCCACCGGCGGCGAGGACGTCAGCGACACGGTTCGCGGGATGCTGAGCGGCATAGAGCGCGGTGGTGACGAGGAAGCGCGCCGCTACGCGACGAAGCTCGATCGCTACGAGGGCGAACTGATCCTGACACCCGAGGCGATCGAAGCGGCCGGCGCCAGGGTCTCGCAGCGGCTCAAGGACGACATCCGCTTCGCGCACGACAACGTGCAGCGTTTCGCCGAGGCGCAGAAGAGCACGCTGGCCGATGTCGAGATCGAGGTGGTACCCGGGCTGATCGCCGGCCAGAAGAGCATCCCCTGCCGCGCTGCCGGCTGCTACATCCCCGGCGGGCGCTACAGCCACATCGCCTCGGCGATCATGACCGTCACCACCGCCAAGGTGGCGGGCGTGGGCTCGATCGTCGCCTGCTCCCCGCCGCGCCCGGACGTGGGCGTGGCGCCGGCCATCGTCTACGCCGCCCACATCGCCGGCGCCCACACCATCCTGGCCATGGGTGGCGTCCAGGCCGTCGCCGCGATGGCGTTCGGGCTGTTCGGTCTGCCTAGGGCCGACATCCTGGTCGGGCCGGGCAACCAGTACGTGGCCGAGGCCAAGCGGCTGCTGTTCGGCCGGGTCGGCATCGACATGTTCGCAGGCCCCACCGACAGCCTGATCCTGGCCGATGCCGGCGCCGATGCCGAGATCGTGGCGGTCGACCTGGTCGGGCAGGCCGAGCACGGCTACAACTCGCCGGTGTGGCTGGTCACCGACGACCGGGCGCTGGCCGAGAAGGTCATGGCACGGGTGCCCGAACTGATCGCCGAGCTGCCCGAGCTGAACCGCAGGAACGCCGAAGCCGCATGGCGCGACTACGCGGAGGTGATCCTGTGCCCGGACCGCGAGAGCATGGCGGCCACCTCGGACGACTACGCGCCCGAGCACCTGACCGTGCAGGCACAGGACCTGGACTGGTGGCTGAACCGCCTGTCCTGCTACGGCTCGCTGTTTCTCGGCGAGGAGACCACGGTCGCCTACGGCGACAAGGCCTCCGGCACCAACCACGTGCTGCCGACCTCCGGTGCGGCCAACTACACCGGTGGCCTGTCGGTGCACAAGTACATGAAGATCGTCACCTGGCAGCGCGCCACGCGCGAGGGCGCCAAGGGCGTGGCCGAGGCCACCGCACGGATCTCGCGCCTGGAGGGCATGGAAGGGCATGCGCGCACCGCCGACATCCGTCTGGCCAAGTACTTCCCGGACGAGACCTTCGACCTCAGCGCCGACGCATCCTGATGAAGGCGCTGGTCTACACCGGCGTCCAGGGCCTCGACTACCGCGATGTCGCCGACCCGGTGGCGGCAGCGGGCGAGCTCTGCGTGGCCGTGGAGCGGGTCGGCATCTGCGGCTCGGACATGCACGCGTTCCTGGGGCACGACGAGCGTCGCCCCGCCCCGCTGATCCTCGGGCACGAGGCGGCGGGCACCGTGATCGGCGGCGAGCAGCACGGCCGGCGGGTCACCGTGAACCCGCTGGTCGGCTGCGGGGCGTGCCCGGCCTGCCGGGCCGGTCGGGACAACCTGTGCGCCTCGCGGCAGATCCTGTCGCTGCCGCCGCGCAACGGTGCGTTCGCCGAACAGGTGGTCGTGCCGGAGGCGAACCTGGCGAGCGTTCCGGACGGCGTGAGCTTCGACAAGGCGTCGCTGGCGGAGCCGATCGCCTGCGGCTGGCACGCGGTCCGGCTCGGCCGGCGCGTGCTGCACGAGCCGCTGGCGACGACCCGCTGCCTGGTGATCGGCGGCGGTGCGATCGGGGTCGGTGCAGCTCTGGCCCTGCGGGCCAACGGGGCCACGGAGGTGGTGCTGGTCGAACCCAACGAGGTGCGGCGGCGCTTTCTCGCCGAGCTCGGCGAGCTGGACGTGCGCGCACCCGAACGGGCCGATGGCTCATTCGGGCTGGTGATCGACGGCGTCGGTCACCCGGCCACGCGGGCGCAGTCGACCCGCGTCGTGGAGCCCGGCGGTGTCGTGCTGCACATCGGGCTGGGCTCGGCGGCGGACGGGCTGGACATCCGCCGCATGACGCTGCAGGAGATCACCTTCATCGGTACCTACACCTACACGCCCGAGGATTTTCGAGCCACGGCGGCGGCGATCTTCGACGGCTCGCTCGGCGCGCTCGGCTGGACCGAGACCCGTACGCTGGCGGACGGCGCCGCGGCGTTCGACGACATTCGCCACGGGCGCAATGCCGCGCCCAAGATCGTGCTGGCTCCCTGATGGGCCTTGCCGCCCCCGCCCCCCCGAACCGAGGATCGCTGCCCGTGACCGTCTCCGAGAGAATCGTCGACGGCCTGGTGAACAACCAGGTCGAATTCGTCACCACCGTGCCGTGCAAGCAGCTGGCAGGCGTCATCGAGCACGTGGAATCGAACCCCGCGATTCACCACGTGCCCTGCAACAAGGAGGACGAGGGCATGGGCCTGTGCGCCGGTGCCTTCCTGGGTGGCAAGCGTCCGGCCATCATCATGCAGAATACCGCGATCGGGGTGACCATCAACACGCTGGTGACGCTGACCCAGTACTACCGCATGCCGTTGCCGATGATCATCAGCTATCGCGGCGAGCTGCGCGAGCCGGTCGCCTGCCAGGTGGAGATGGCGGTGCACACCAAGGCGTTGCTGGCGCAGCTGCTGATCCCGACCTATCACTTCCACCACGAACGCGACGTCGAGGAATTCGACGCCATCCTGAAGCACGCCTTCATGTGCAACAAGCCGGTCGCGATCCTGACCGATGCCACCTTCTGGGGAGGGTACTGATCATGATTCGCTCCGAGATCCTGAAGAACCTCGTGCCGGTGCTGAAAGGCGAGTTCGTCGTCTGCAACATCGGCCTGCCCAGCCAGGAGATGCACCTGCTCGGCGATCAGGCGTCCAATTTCTACATGCTGGGAACGATGGGCCTGTCCTCCTCGATCGGGCTCGGGCTTGCATTGGCCCAGAAGCAGCGCATCGTCTCGATCGATGGCGACGGTTCGGTGCTGACCAACCTGGGCACCCTGCCGACGATAGCCAACAACCGGGCCGACAACTTCATCCTGCTGATCATCGACAACGGCAGCTACGGCTCGACCGGCGACCAGCCGACCTACACCGGCAAGAAGACGTCGCTGAGTGATGTGGCGCGCGCCTGCGGGTGCGAACACGTCATCGAGTGCCGGGCCGAGGAGGCGGTCGAGACCGTGAAGGGCGCGCTGGCCGCCGATCACGGCAGCGTGATCGTGTGCAAGTGCGAATCGGGCAACATCAAGGTGCCGGTCATCACCATGGATCCGGTGGTGATCCGCGACCGCTTCATGACCGCACTGGCGGCGGCGAACGCGGCCTGATCGCGGCCCGATCGCGACCTGGCCGCAACCTGACATCGAGCGCACCCGGACGGACAGCCCGTGACGATCATCCATGCCAGCGAGGACGCACGCCGCATCGCGAAACGCCGCCTGCCGTGGATGGTCTACGACTACATCGACGGGGCGGCCGGCGACGGTCACGGCGAGCAGCGCAACCGCGACGCAATCCGTGCCCAGGCGCTGCAGCCGCGCATCCTGAACGATGTCGAGCACCGCTCGCTCGAGGTGCCGTTGTTCGACGGCACGGCCGGCTTGCCGTTCGGCATCTCGCCGATGGGCATGTGCAACCTGGCGGCCCCCGGTGCCGACCTGATGCTGGCACGGGCCGCCACTCGCCACCGCATTCCGACCGGTGCCTCGACGGCGGCCTCCAGCTCGCTGGAGGACATCGGTGCAGCCGCCGGCGGGAATGCCTGGTTCCAGCTGTATTTCAGCGGCAACGAGGACTCATCGCTGGCCCTGATCGAGCGTGCCGAGGCGGCCGGCTACGACACGCTGGTGGTGACCGTGGACGTGCCCGAAGTGGGACGGCGCCCGCGCGAGCTGCGGCGCGGATTCACGATGCCGTTCCGCATCGGGCCGAGCCAGTTCATCGACTTCGCCTGCCACCCGCGCTGGTCGCTGACGTCACTCTTCGCCGGCGCACCGCAACTGGCCAACTTCGGCGGCTCGCACGGCGATTTCGATCGTAGCGCCAGCCGTGCCGGTGCCGACTGGGCCTTGCTGGACCGGTTGCGCAAGCGCTGGTCCGGTCGCCTGATCGTGAAGGGCGTGCTGGATGTCGAGGATGCCAAGCGCCTGCGCGACGCCGGCGTGGACGCGATCCAGGTGTCGAGCCACGGCGGGCGACAGCTGGCGGCCACCCCGCCACCGATCCATGCACTGGGACGGATACGGGAGGCGCTCGGTACCGACTACCCGCTGTTCTACGATTCGGGCATCCGCTCGGGCGAGGACATCGTCACCGCCTACGCCATGGGCGCGGATTTCGTGCTGATCGGCCGGCCATTCCTGTTCGCCATCGCGGCCGGTGGCGAGAAGGGGCTCACGCAGCTGATCGACGTGCTGAGCAAGGAGACCAGCATCGCGCTGGCGCAGCTGGGACGAAGCTCGCTGCGGGGCCTCGATCGATCGGTGCTGGCGCCCGGGTAGCCATCCGGGCGCCGCGAGGATCAGTCCTCGTATTCGGGCAGCGCTTCGAGCTGCTCGCGGGTCAGCGAGGTCATGACGCCGTCGTCGCTGGCGGTGAGCTCGTCCATCGAGATGAGCACGTCCTTCTCGCCCATGCCCAGGAAACCGCCCACGTCCAGCGAGGCCACCATCTCGCCGGTGGCGGCATCCATCAGGATGTCGTCCAGCTCACCGATCGATTCGCCGGTGGCGTCGTACAGCGTCATGTCGTCCAGCTGATCGACGGTCATGTTCAAGGCGTCGACCATCATGTCGCCGTCCTCGACTTCGGTCCAGGCCTGCTGGGCGAATGCGCTGCCGCCGACGGTCAGCAGGACGGCAAGGGATACGAGGGGTGCTTTCATCATGGTATCTCCGTTCAGATGTGCGTTCGATCCCGGCAACGGGTGCCGGAGTTGGAACGGACGATGCGCCTGCCCGTGCCTGCGTCCGGCATCGGTGGAAGAGTTGCAACCGTGGCGCGCAAGAGTTGCCGTGCCTCTTGAAGTCGTCCCGGTACGCCGGCCCGGCATGCCACACGCCTCGCACGGCAGGCCTTGATACCGCCATTCCTCAGACCGTGGGCACGGGCACCTCGGCATCGCGCCGGTGGGCACTGCGCAGCACGAACAGGTTGCCGGCCAGGGCCAGGACCACGCCCAGCACGGCCAGCCCGGTCCAGGCATAACCTTCGACCACGGTGGACAGCAGCAGCGCGAATACCGGGAACATCACGGTGGCGTAGGAGGCGCGCGCCGCGCCGATGCTGCGCACCAGGTTCAGATACGCCCAGAAGGCCACCACCGTGGAGACGATCGACAGGAACAGCAGCGACACGGTGTAGGCGGGCGCGGGGTCGTACACGAACGGGTAGCCCCCGGCCAGCGCCAGCACCGCGCACCACAGCGCGCCGTACGCCATGCCCCAGGCCGAGGCCGACATCACCGGCACGTCGCGCCTGCCGAGCGTCTGGCTGATCTGGTTGCCGATGCAGAACACCAGCGTGCCGGCGACGCAGAACGCCAGACCGACGGCGCCACCACCGCCCTCGCCGAACGCCGGCAGGTACAACAGCACGATGCCGGTCGCACCCAGTGCGGCACCGAACCAGCGTCGCGGTCCTGCCAGGTCCCCGCGCACGGCGCCGATGACGAGGTTGAGCACCGAGGCGAGCGAGAACACCACCGCCAGCAACCCCGACACCAGCATCGTGGAGGCGTGGTAGAACAGCACGAAACTGGTGGAGAACAGGAACGTGCCCAGCAGCACGAAGCTCAGGTGCCGGCGCCAGCCGAAACGCAGCGGCCCGCCACGGACCCCGACCAGCAGGAACATCAGCACGGCGGCCAGCGCGAACCGGTAGCAGGTGGTCACCGGTGCCGATACGGAGAAGGCGGCGTTGATCTTGAGCGCGTACCAGGAGGCCGACCACGACAGCACGGTGACGGCGTAGACCAGCAGGTCACGGCGCGTGAACGGGGCATCCTCCGACGCCCGGTCCTGCACGGCCGGGCGTGCCGGGGTCGTGCGTGGGTTCGGGTGATCATCAAGGGGCATCCGGCCGAACTCCTGCCACGTGTCAACCGAACGGTGATAGCATTTTTCCCGATGGCTGTACGCGACGATGGCGTCGTCGCGAGATGTCATGCAGCACCCGCCGCCCCGCGCGGCACCCTTCCTGTACGCCCGGATCGAGATCGGGAGCGTGACGGCTCCCGGCCGGCAACGAAGGTATCCAGCCCATGACCCCCACTCCGACCCGGCTTGCCGCGGCCACGACGATCGTCCTCGCACTGGGCTCGCCCGTGCTGGCCCAGGACGCGACGGGCACAGCCGATGACGCCGAACGCGAGACGCTGACCGCCGCGCAGTCCGATCCGGACACGCTCGGCTGGATGCAGGGCTTCCCGCCCCCCGACGACAGGACGATCCGCTTCACCGACCCGGATTACTTCGCGTTCCCGAAGCTGCGCTGGACGGCGTGCCATTTCCGCGAGCTGATGCCCACCACCGTGGTGACGCGCGGCACCGGCGCGGCGCGCATGCTGGAGCGCGACATCGACGATGGGCTGAACGCACTCGAATTCACCCCGACCGGCACCGACACGCCGATGAGCTGGGCCGATGCGTTCGATGCCAACTACTCGGACGGCGTGGTGGTCCTGCACCGTGGCCGGATCGTCTACGAGCGCTACGGCGGGTGCCTGGACGAGAACACCCTGCACGGAGCCATGTCGGTCACCAAGTCGCTGACCGGCCTGCTCGGCGAGACGCTGGTGGCCGAGGGCGCGCTGGACGAGACCGCACCGATTGGCAGCCTGATCCCCGAACTGGAGGGCAGCGCGTTCGGTGATGCCACGGTGCGCCAGGTGCTCGACATGACCACCAGCCTGGACTACTCCGAGGACTACTCGGACCCGGATGCGGATGTGTGGATCTATGCCGAGGCCGGCAGCCCGCTGCCCAAGCCCGACGGCTACGACGGGCCGAACAGCTACTTCGCCTTCCTGCAGACCGTCAAGCCGCTGTCCGGTACCGAGCACGGCCAGGCGTTCGGCTACAAGACGGTCAACGCCGACGCGCTCGGCTGGCTGGTGGCGCGCACCACCGGCATGTCGGTGGCCGATGCGCTGGCCGAACGGGTGTGGGCACCGATCGGTGCCGAGCGCGAGGCGTTCTACACCGTGGACTCGATCGGCACGCCGTTCGCCGGTGGCGGGTTCAACGCGGTGCTGCGCGACATGGCGCGCCTCGGCCAGCTGATGCTGGACGAGGGCATGGTGGACGGGCAGCAGGTCATCCCCGCCGCCGCCATCGAGCGCATCCGCGACGGCGGCGATCAGGACGCCTTCGCCCTGTCAGACCATCCGGGCTTGCCGGGCTGGAGCTATCGCGGCATGTGGTGGAACACCGAGGACGATCACGGCGCCTACGCCGCGCGTGGCGTGCACGGCCAGACCGTCTACATCGATCCGGCCGCCGACATGGTCATCGCCCGTTTCGCCTCGCACCCGGTGGCGGCCAACGCGGGCAACGACGCGACGTCGCTGCCGGCCTACCGGGCGGTGGCGGAGCATCTGATGGCGAAGGCGGAGGCGACGGACGAGGCGTCGTCGGAGGCCGACGACCCGGCCGATCCGGCCGGCCAGGTCGGCCTGCTCGACGGTGAATGGACCGTCGAGGACATCGGCAACCGCGGGGTCATCGACACGGCGGTGGCGTCGCTCAGCTTCGCCGCCGACGGACGGCTGTCGGGTTCGGGTACCTGCAACCGGTTGCTGGGCAGCTGGTCCCGGGATGTGGACGGCTCCCCCTCGCAGGGCACCCTGTCGATCGACAAGGTCGGGGTGACCATGATGGCCTGTCCGCCGGCGCTGATGGACCAGGAGCGCAAGCTGCTAGACGCGCTCGGGCAGGTGGCACGCTTCCGGATCGGCGAGACCGGTGCGCTGCTGCTGCTCGGATCGGACGATGCTCCGCTCGTCACCGCAAGGATCCGTTGATGGCTTCCAACCCCGCCAGACCGGTCGCCCTGGGCGTCGTTGTGCTGCTGATCGTGCTCGTCGCCGGCTACATCCTGCTCGATCGCCATGCGCCCTCCTCGAACCGAGGAGTGGTGTCGGCCGCGGTGGTGCGGATCGCGCCGCGTATCGGTGGCGAGGTCATCGAGGTGCAGGTGGCCGACGATGCGGTGGTGGCCGAGGGCGACCCGCTGTTCACCCTCGATCCGCGCCCGTTCGAGCTGGCGGTGCGCCAGGCCGAGGCGAGTCTGGCCAGCGCGGCGCAGGGGCTGGACGCCTCGGCCGCCTCGCTGGTGACGGCGCAGAGCGAGGTGACGCGTGCCCGCGCCGGGCTCGACAAGGTGCGTGGCGATGCCTCGCGCACCACGCGGCTCGAGGAGCGCGGTGTGGTATCGGCGGCCGACGGCGACGCGGCCCGCGCCGCGGTGGCCAACGCCGAGGCGCAGCTGGCTGGTGCCGAGGCCAACGTGGAAGGCGCACGTGCCTCGCTCGGTCCGGACGGCGAGGACAACCCGGCCATCGCCACCGCGCAGGCGCAGTTGGAACGCGCCCAGGTCGGTGCCACGGTGTTCGCGAACGGCGGCGGTCACCCGGTCGGCTGGCTGGCGGGAGCGGTGCAACGCGTGCGCTCCTGGCTGTCCTTCGTGCATTGATCGATACGCCACCGGACCCACCACCGTGTACATCACTCCGCGCCCGCACCTGGCAGACGATCCGCTGTTCGCGGTGCGCATGGGCATGGCCGGTGCGCTGGCCTATCTGGCCGTCGCCCTGCTGAACCCGGCGCTGCCACCGGTGATCGCGGCCCTGCCGGTCGGTCTGATCATCGCGCTGCGCATGAAGTTCGTGCCGGCCAAGGGGCTGGCAGGCCCCATCGTGTTCGCGCTCGTGGTGTGGCTCCTGGCCTTCCTGTGCGAGTGGCTCAGGCCGATGCCGCTGGTCTACGTGCTGACCATGGGCCTGTTCTACTACGCAGGCTTTCGCATGATCCTGTCGACGGGCTCCCCGGCCGGCATGCTGATCGTGGTGGCCACGGTGCTGATGTCGATCATGGGGATGAGCTCGATCGCCGCCCTGCACACCATGCGCGACGCGTTCACCGAAGCGGCCGTGGTGACGCTGGTCATCATGTCGCTGGTGTTCCTCCTGTTCCCGGTGCGCACCCGCGAGACGCTGGTGGAGACACCGGTGCCCAGCGAGGGGCGGCTCGGTACCGGGGCGACGATCCGTGCCGCCGTGCTGCTGATGCTCAGCTTCTGGCTGTACTCGGTCATGCAGCCCGCCGACATGATGATGGCGGTGGTGGCGGCGATGGTGCTGGTGTTCCCGACCCGCCGCTCGGTGCAGTCGGAGGCACTGGTGCGCAGCCGCGCGACACTGTACGGCGGCGCGATCGCATTGATCGTGCTGGGACTGTTCACGCTCTCGGCGCACCTGCCCGTGCTGCTGGTGCTGATCTTCCTGGCCGGCCTGTACCTGGGCGATCGCATGGTTCACGGACCGCAGCCGTCGATGGTGTACCAGTACGCGTTCACGGTGGCGCTGGCGCTGATCGCCGGCGCGCTGTCGACCCAGGACCCCGGCTATGCCACGTTCACCCGCATCGTGCTCACGCTGGCCGGCACGCTGGCCGCCACGCTGCTGGTGGGCCTGCTGGATCGGCTGACCGGGTGGAATGACGGTACGGCGAGCGATGCCCCCGATCAGGCGGATCGTATCGATCGCACGGAAGACCCCGATATCGTTCTCGCCCCCTCGGCACCGATCACGAGTTCGTCATCACGATGACCGCATCCGTCACCCCCTCCACCACCGTTCCGGGCGTCGACGCGCCCGACACGTTGTCCGCACTGGTCGATCTGCAGCGCCACCCGCTGCACAATGCCGTCTACCGGCGCGACTGCCGACAGACGCTGGACGACGACGGTGTGCTGGTGCTGAAGGGGCTGCTGCGCGAATCGACCCTCGCGGCCGTCGCGAACGACGGGCGTGCCCGCCAGGATCAGGCCTTCTACACGGCCGGAACCCACACCGTCTACCTGACTCCGGAAGACCCGGCCTACCCGGCAGCGCACGCGCGCAACCGCGCGGTGGTCTCCTCCAAGGGTTGCCTGACCACCGACCAGATAGCACCCGCATCCCCGCTGCACACGCTCTACGGGAGCATCACGCTGCAGGCATTCCTGTGCAGCGTGCTGGGCGAGAGCGCCCTGCACCCCTACGCGGACCCGCTGTCCTCGATCAACCTGCACTACGCCGGTGACGGCCAGGAGCTCGGCTGGCACTACGACAACTCCTCGTTCGCGATCACGCTGCTGATCGAGAAGCCGCGCGACGGTGGCGTGTTCGAGTACGTGAAGGGTGCACGCGATTCGGCCAACGGCGACATGGGCTACGCACTCACGCAACGCGTGCTCGACGGCGCGGCGCCGGTACAACGGCTGGTCATGGAGGAAGGCGACCTGGTGCTGTTCCGCGGCCGGGACGCGCTGCACCGGGTGACGCCGACGATCGGGGAGCGTACCCGCATGCTGGTGGTGCTCGCCTACAACACCGAACCCGACATCTCGCTGTCCGAGTCGGCGCGCATGACGTTCTACGGCCGGCTCGGCTGAGCCGGCGCTCTACCCCGGTGCCGGATACAGCGAGCGGTAGTGCACATCGATGGCGCTGGCCGTCGTCAACCAGACGCGCTCGTCCGCTCGCTCGACGATGTGGCGCAACGCACGTTCCAGGTGCACCAGCCGGTGCGGGTAGCCCATGATGTAGGGATGTATGGCGATGCCCATCACCAGCGGCCGCCGCTCGCATTCCTCGTGCATGAAGTCGAAGGTGTCGGTGACCATGCCGGCAAACGCCGGTGCTTCCAGGCCGCGGTTGACGATCTGCGGCACATCGTTCAGCTCCTGCGGGTACGGCACCGCCAGCAGCGGACCGGCCGCGGTGCGCATCCACACCGGCTGATCGTCGTGGCACCAGTCCAGCGTGTACGCGTAACCGGCCTCGACCAGCCGCTCGGGCGTGCGCGGGTTTTCGGCGATCCACGGCCCGAGCCAGCCACGCGGGTGACGACCTTCACGCACCTCGAAGATGGCGGTGGTGCGCTCGATGAGCTTGCGCTCCACCGCATCCTCCATCTCGTCCTGCCGTTCCGCATTGGTGCGGGCGTGGGCGACGATGTCGTCACCGCGCTCGCTGAACGCCTCGATCAGTCCGGGCGCCTCGTCGTACAGCAACGCGTTCGCCAGCACCGTGCACGGCAGGCCGAGGCGTTCGAGCATCTCCAGCAGCCGCCAGGCACCGACCCGGTTGCCGTGCTCGCGCCAGCCGTGGTTGAGGATGTCCGGATCCCCGCCACCGCCCAGCTGCGCGCCGTGCCCGTGACCGAAACCGAAGCACTCCAGGTTCAGCGCCAGGTAGAGCGCCAGACGCGAGCCGTCCGGCCAGTCGTGGACCGGGCGGTCCACGATGGAGGAGTAGTCGAAACGACCGTGGGGGCGGGGGGTGACGAGCGACATGACCGGATACGATGCGATGGTGAGCAAGAGCTTGCCCGCGGCGGGTGAAGCGGCGAAGGCACGCTGTCGTGCCGGCCCGCCCGGCAAGGCCTGGCGGCAGACTCTACCGTCGCGAATGCCCTGTGGTGCGGCATCGATCCCCGTTCGCAGGATTGCCGGGTTCGCACGGCGCTCGAACGCCACACCGGTCGATGCCGTAGCGTGCCTCCCCCTGCCGTGCGCAACCGCCCTTCACCCGCCGAACGCCGATCGATGGACACCCTCACCCTGCTGCCACTCGCGCTGGCGACGCTGCTGTACGCCGTCGTGTCGCGCCGCGCGTTCGGCACGCTGGTATCGGTGCCGCTGGCGTTCCTGGTGCTGGGCCTGCTGCTCGGCGATCTCGGCTTCGGGCTGACCGACCTGCCCGTGTCCGGCGAGGCGTTGAACGTGCTGGCCGAGGTCACGCTGGTGCTGACGCTGTTCGCCGATGCCTCGTCGATCGATGTGAAGCGGCTGCGCCGTCAGCACGCGTTGCCGGTGCGGCTGCTCGGCATCGGTCTGCCGCTGACCGTCGCCGCTGGGCTGGGCGTGGCGTTGCTGCTGTTGCCTGGATTGTCGCTGCTGGAGGCCGCCCTGGTGGCGATCATCCTGGCGCCCACCGATGCCGCCCTCGGCCAGGCGGTGGTGACGAACCGTTACGTGCCAGAGCGCGTGCGCCGCGCACTGAACGTCGAGTCCGGGCTCAACGACGGACTGGTGTTCCCGGCGCTGCTGATCGTCGCCTCGATCGTGATCGCCGGGACCGTGTCCGACGGCGCTCGATCGGCACTGGGGTGGAGCGGGTTCGTGCTCGCACAGGTGGTGCTGGGCCCGCTCGCGGGCTACCTGGTCGGCCGATTCGGTGGCACGCTGATCGAGCGCGCCATCGAGCGCGACCAGGTGTCGGCAGGCTTTCTCAGGCTCTCCACCATCGCTCTGCCGCTGGTCGCCTACGGGGGCGCGGAGCTGGTGTCCGGCAACGGCTTCCTGGCAGCGTTCACGTGCGGGCTGACGGTCGGCACCACCGCGCGCGCGCTGCGCACCGGCATCGAGGATTTCGCCGAGGCCGAAGGCCAGCTGCTGAGCCTGTTCGTGTTCTTCGCGCTCGGTGCGGTGCTGCTGCCGGCGGTCTGGCCGCAGATGCAGTGGCAGCACGCACTGTACGCCTTGCTGTCGTTGACGCTGATACGCATGGTGCCGGTCGCCGTCAGCCTGACCGGCCTGGGTCTGGAGCGCGGCACGATCGCCTTCATCGGCTGGTTCGGCCCACGCGGGCTCGCCTCGGTCATCTACCTGCTGCTGCTCACCGACGACTACCGGATGGACGCCATCGACCAGATCGGTGCGGTCGTGCTGCTGACGGTGGCGTTCAGCATCGTGCTGCACGGGCTGTCGGCGCACCCGCTGGCGGCGCGCTACGGTGCGACGCACCGCGACGGCGATTCCGGCGGCGACTCCGAAGACGGAGGTCGCGTCTGAGTCCGTCGTGGCGGAGCTTGCACCCTTGGCGGAACGCTGCGCACGCACCGATCCGGCAGCCGATCGGACCGCCGTCGAGTCGGCGGTTCGGCTCAGCTCTCCAGCTCGAAGCGTTTGCCCGACAACCAGAGCGCGACCGGTGTCTCGTCCCGGATCTCCAGCCAGTGCGCCAGCGCGCCGGGTGCGATCCGGCCCAATCGCTCGTTCGCCAGCCAGCGCGCGGGAACCGCCGCGAGCAGCGCGCCGATGGCGTGCCAGTCCACGCCCCAGCCGCGCAGCACCGATACCACCGCACGCTGCGTCAGGCAGCTGCCCGCCAGCGTGCCGTCCGGCAGCAGCACGCGCCCGTCGCGCTTGCGCACCGCCAGTGAACCCAGGGTGTAGTCGCCGTCCGGCATGCCTGACGCTGCCGTGCCGTCGGTGACGCTGTACAGGCCCGGCACCGATCGCCGGGCCGCATCGAAGGCGGCCTGCTCGACGTGAAGGCCGTCGAGGATGATCTCGGCATAGTCGGCGTAGGCGAGTGCCGCGGTGGCGGCACCGCCCTCGCGATGCCCCACCCCGCTCATCGCGTTGTACAGGTGCGTGACACCGCAACCGGCCTGCAGGGCGTGCCGCGCCCGCTGCCAGGAGCACCCGGTGTGACCGATCTGCGCGCGCACGCCATGGCGCTCGCACACCGCGATCAGCGCCCCGTCCGGATCGATCTCGGGTGCGAACGTGATGACCCGCACCACGCCGCTGTCGAACCACGACTCCAGCCTGGCCAGGTCCGGCACCGCTGCGTGCGGCGGCTGCGCGCCCAGCTTGTCCGGGCTGATGAACGGCCCTTCCAGGTGCACGCCCAGCAACGTGGCGACACCCTCGTCGGGCGAGTGCATGACACGTGCGGCGCTCGCGATGAACGCATCGATATCATCGAACGGGGCGGTGACCGATGTCGCCAGCAGGGCGCCGCAGCCGTGCCGCGCATGCGTGTGCAGCATGCCGCGGATGGCCGCCTCGCCGCTCATGACGTCGTGGCCGCCGCCGCCGTGCACGTGCAGGTCGACCGGTGCGGGCAGGAACAGCGGGCAGCCGCGCGGTTGCCGATTCTCCACCAGCGTGTGCACCGTGGCACCGTGTGCGCAGACACCGTCCGTGAAACCGTCCGGCGTCCACCAGCGTCCTTCGGTTCGTACCATGGGAGTCTCCCCGGCAAGGCGGGCGCGCCGGATCGGGCGGGCACGGAACCTGTCGCGGACCGCATCACCGACCATCACTCAGCGCGCCACGTTCTCCGCGTTCGCATTCGCCGTGCCGCGGGACGCCAGGTCCCGGAGCACGAAGTGCAGGATCCCGCCGTGGCGGTAGTAGTCCCATTCGGTCGGCGTGTCGATGCGCACCTCGCAGCGGAACTCGGTGACCTGTCCGTCGTCGCTCTCGGCGCGCACCGTCACCGAGGCGGGCATCGACTCGACCGGGTCGATCGAGAAGCGCTCCTCGCCGCTGAGCCCGAGCGACTCCGCGCTCTCGCCGTCGACATGGGCGAGCGGCAGCACGCCGAAGCCGATCAGGTTGGAGCGGTGGATGCGCTCGTAGCTCTCGGCGATGACCGCAGTCACACCGAGCAGGCGCGTGCCCTTGGCCGCCCAGTCGCGGCTCGAACCGGTGCCGTACTCCTTGCCCGCCAGCACCACCAGCGGTACGCCCTCCTGCTGGTAGCGCATGCCGGCGGCGTAGATGTCCATCGCCTCCCCGTCCGGGAAGTGACGCGTCGCGCTGCCCTCGGTGCCGGGCGCGAGCCGGTTCTGCAAGCGCACGTTCGCGAACGTGCCGCGCATCATGACCTCGTGGTTGCCGCGGCGCGAGCCGAGACTGTTGAAGTCGCCCGGCGACACGCCTTCGGCCTGCAGGTACTCGCCCGCCGGGCTCGACGCCTTGATCGCGCCCGCCGGCGAGATGTGGTCGGTGGTGATCGAGTCGCCGACCATCACCAGGCAGCGGGCGTCGCTGATCGTGCCGACGTCGGCGGGCTCGACCGGCATGCCGTCGAAGTAGGGCGGCTTCCTGACATAGCTCGACTCGGGCCAGGCGTAGACCTGTCCGGTCGGGGCATCGAGATCGCGCCATTCCTTCGCACCCTCGAAGACACCGCCGTACCCGTCGCGGAACAGCTCGGCGGTCACATGGGTCGCGACCGCCTCGCGCACCGCGTCCGCATCCGGCCAGATGTCGTGCAGGTAGACATCCGTGCCGTCGGGATCCTGGCCGAGCGGCTCGTCGACCACGTCGGCGAGCATGGAGCCCGCTATCGCGTAGGCGACCACCAGCGGCGGGGATGCCAGGTAGTTGGCGCGCACGTCCGGATGGATGCGCCCCTCGAAGTTGCGGTTGCCCGACAGCACCGAGGTGGCGATCAGGTCGTGCTCGTCGATGGCGCGGCTGATGGTCTCCGGCAAGGGGCCGGAGTTGCCGATGCAGGTCGTGCAGCCGAACCCCACGACGTGGAAGCCGAGCTCGCGCAGCGGCTCCATCAGGCCCGCGGCGTCGAGGTAGCGCGGCACTACCTGCGAGCCCGGGGCGAGCGAGGTCTTGACCCAAGGATTTCTCTCCAGCCCGCGCGCCCGCGCGTTCTTCGCCAGCAGGCCGGCGGCCATCATCACCGAGGCGTTGGAGGTGTTGGTGCACGAGGTGATCGCGGCGATGACGACGTCGCCGTCGGACAGCTCGTGCTGCAGGCCGTCGAGCTCGAACGGTGCGACGCGCACCGCCGGATCGTGCAGGGTCTCCTGCTCCTCGGCCTGTTTCTCGGCCTGTTCCTCGACCTGTGCGCCGCCCTCGTCGTCGTAGCGCTGCCGTGCGGGCGGCGCGGCCGGCCGGCCGGCCAGCTCGCCCCGTGTCGATTCCTGAGCGGTGAGATGATCGCGGAACGCCGTGGCGGCCTCGCCGAGCTCGATCCGGTCCTGCGGACGCTTCGGCCCGGCGATGCTCGGACGCACGGAGTCCAGCTCCAGCTCCAGCGTGTCGCTGTAGGCGGCAGGCTTGGCGCCCTCCTCGCGCCACAGGCCCTGCGCCTTCGCGTAGGCCTCGACGCGCTGACCGAGCGCGGCATCCCGCCCGGTCAGCTCCAGGTAGCGCAGCGTCTCGGCATCGATCGGGAAGATGCCGCAGGTGGCACCGTACTCGGGCGCCATGTTCGCGATCGTGGCGCGGTCCGCCAGCGACAGGCTGCCAAGCCCGTCACCGAAGAACTCGACGAACTTGCCGACCACGCCCTTCTCGCGCAGCAGCTCGACCACGCGCAGCACCAGATCGGTGGCGGTGGCGCCGGCGGGCAGCGTGCCGTGCAGGCCGAAGCCGATGACCTCGGGCAGCAGCATGGTGATCGGCTGACCGAGCATGGCGGCTTCCGCCTCGATGCCGCCGACGCCCCAGCCGAGCACACCGAGCCCGTTGATCATCGTGGTGTGGGAGTCCGTGCCGACGAGCGTGTCCGGGAAGGCTGCGCGCTCGCCGTCGATCTCGCGCACCGTCACGACGTCGGCGAGGTACTCCAGGTTCACCTGGTGGACGATGCCGGTGCCGGGCGGCACGACCCGGAAGTTCTCGAACGCCTCCTGACCCCAGCGCAGGAAACGGTAGCGCTCCGCGTTGCGCTTGAACTCCAGCTTGCGGTTCAGATCCAGCGCATCCAGGGAGGCGAAGCGATCGACCATGACGGAATGATCGACCACCAGATCGACCGGAATCTGCGGATTGATCAGCGCCGGATCACCGCCCAGCTTCGCCATCGCGTCGCGCATCGCCGCCAGGTCGACCACGGCGGGCACGCCGGTGAAATCCTGCAGGATGACGCGCGCCGGCGAGAAGGCGATCTGCGCCTCCGCGCCGCCGCTCGGCTGCCAGCCGGCCAGCGCCTCGATGTCCTCCTTCGTGACGTTCCTGCCGTCCTCGTGACGCAGGAGATTCTCGAGCAGGATCTTGAGCGAGAACGGCAGGCGGCTGACCCGGTGCTGCTTTTCGAGTGCGTCCAGGCGCCAGATCGTGAAGGTGTCGTCGGCCACGTCCAGGGTCGAGCGGGAAGAGAAGCTGTCCATCGATCGTGTCTCCGGGTCAAGCGGTGAGGGGGGTGCCGAGAGTCATGGCGCACGGTCCTGCTTCGCCCTGGCGATCCTGCCGATCAGGTTCAGCAGCACCTGGGCGGCGAGGATCGAGGTGACGCCTGCCGGATCGTGGTCCGGCGACACCTCCACCAGGTCCACGCCGACGATCCTGCCGCGTTTCGCCAGCCCCGCGAGCAGCTCCAGCACCTCGTAGTACAGGAACCCGCCGTGGCTCGGCGTGCCCGTGCCCGGCGCGATCGACGGATCGAACCCGTCGATGTCGATGGTGAGGTAGTAGTCCACGCCTGCCGGCACGCGCGCAAGCGTGGCCTCGATGCCCAGTGCTCGGATCTGCCGCACCGACAGGATGTCCGAGCCCATGTCGCGCGCCGCCGCATACCCCTCCTTCGCCGTCGAGGAGACGTTCCTGATGCCGAACTGGCTGAGTCCGGTGACGTGCTCGCGTTCGGCGGCGCGGCGCAGCGCGTTGCCGTGACCGTGCCGCACACCGTGACGTTCGTCGACGAAGTCCAGGTGCGCATCGATCTGCACGACGTGGATCGGCCCGTGGTCGTCGAACGCGGCGATGCAGGGAATGTCGACCGAATGGTCACCGCCGATGACGACGGGCAGCGCACCGGCGGCCAGGATCTTGCGCACGCCGTGCTCGATGTTCGCGTGGCTGCGCACGGTGTCGGTGTGGATGATGTCGGCATCGCCCAGATCGACGATCCGCGTGTCGGCCAGGTAGGTCTCGTCGTCCTCGTGGTCGTAGGCACCGGCGTGGCCGAAGGAGAACAGCGTGGACGCCTCGCGAATGCCGCGCGGCCCGAAGCGGGCACCGGCACGCCACTGGGTGCCCGCGTCGAAGGGCGCGCCGAGTACCGCCACGTCGGCATCGATCGCGTCCCAATCGGCCACGTACGGGCTCTTGCCGAAGGTGCAGATCCCGACGAAGGGCAGATCCAGCCTGCCGCTCTCGTAGCCGTGTGCCATGGGCGAGTGCCTTGTCCGGTCGGAGGAATGAGGACCTTCGATGCCGGATCGTCGCACATGCCGGGCCCGGCACGCACTCGGTCACGTATCGGGCGACGACGGAGCGAAGCCGGTATCGTCCCGACATGACGAGCCCCCTGCCGAGAAACCCCTTCGATACCCTGCCCGTCTCCTTCACCGGCCCCTCCGCCTGGTCGGGCGAGGAGATGGCCGCCCATCCGGAGATCTGGCTCCACCACCTGACAGCGGCCGATATCGACGATCTGCATGCGGCGGCCGCCCACTTCTCGCGCCTCGGACTGGATCTCGGCCAGATCACCAGGGGGACCTTTCCGCTGACGACATTCGCCGGGCACGTGGCCTCGTTGAAACGGACGTTGTCGTCGGGCGTCGGTATCCAGGTCCTGCGCGGTCTCCCGATGGCGGACGCTTCACCGTCGCTCGCCGCCACCCTCTTCTGCGGCATCGGCGCGCACATCGGCAACGCACGGTCGCAGAACGCGGACGGGCATGTCCTGGGCCACGTCCGTGACACCGGCGCGGACGCGAACGACCCGAACAGCAGGATCTACCAGACCCGTGCTCGCCAGACGTTCCACACCGACAGTGCCGATGTGGTGGGTCTGCTGTGCATCCGCGAGGCGAAGCAGGGAGGACGCTCCCTGCTGGTCAGCGCGGAATCCATCTACAACAGGATGAGGCGGGATCGCCCCGATCTGCTGGAACGGCTGTTCGATCCGATCGCGACGGACCGCCGTGGAGAGATTCCCGACGGGGCCGAACCGTACCTGGAAATCCCGGTCTTCAACTGGTACGAAGGGTACCTGACGGTCTTCTACCAACGGCAGTACATCGACAGCGCGCAACGGTTCGAGGGCGCGATGCGGTTGACCCCCGAGCACATCGAGGCGCTCGACCTGTTCGATGCCCTGGCCAACGACCCCGAACTCTGCTTCGGCATGCAATTGCAGCCCGGCGACATGCAGTTCGTCTACAACCACTCGCAGCTTCACGACCGGACCGGCTTCCTGGACTGGCCGGATCCCGCTCGACGGCGCCATCTGATGCGTCTGTGGCTCTCGATCGACGGCGATCGGCCCTTGCCGCCGTGCTTCGAGCAACGCTACGGATCGATCGAGATCGGCCATCGCGGAGGCATCGTCACCGAGCGGACCCGGCTTCATGCGCCGCTCGACGGGTAGCGGTCTCCCGACGGCTCTACCGACAGCTCATCCGGCCGAGCGAATGCTACCCCTCGCCGGACACGCTCCGGCACAGCCAGGCGACGAAATCCCGAGCGATACCGGCGTTCCTTCCACCACGTGCAGCGGACACCCAGTACCCGCCCCTGAGCGCGCGGCGCGCATCCGCGTCGGCGACCCGCAGGATCCGCGCACGCACATGGGACCGCTGTGCACCCTTGCGCAGATCGGCAACATCGAGCGCACGCTCGCCCGCTCCGTCGAGCCTGACCACGGAGATGTTCGGACCGGTCATGTCCCTGCTGCCCTTCGACACCGAGCAGGAGGCGATCGCGCTGGCCGACGACAGCGAGTTCGGGCTCGACTCCGGCGTGTTCACCGAGAACCTGTCACGTGCCCATCGGGTGTCGCGGCAACTGCGCGCCGGCATCTGCTGGATCAACACCTACCGCGCCATCTCGCCGATCGCCCCGTTCGGCGGCTACGGCCGGTCGGGCTACGGGCGGGAGGCCGGTACCGATTCGATCATGGACTACACGCGCACCCGCACTACCTGGATCGACACCTCGCAGGAGCCGATGACGGATCCGTTCGTGATGCGTTGAAGCGTGGCGCACGCGTCCGGATGGTCGATGCCCGACGGCGCCCGGTGCCCGGGAGCGGGTACGGGTACGGGTGAGCGGCTCAAAGAACCGGGCCCATGATGGCCATCAGGTTGTTGCGCAATCGCACGTGCCAGCTCCACCCCTCGACCGCCTCCGCTGTCACCTCGGAGGCATCGGCGATGTAGCTGTCCTGACGCGTGCGAATGGCCTGCGTCAGCTCCCGGTCGTGCAGCAGGATGTTGTTCTCGTAGTTCAGCTCGAAGCTGCGCCGGTCCATGTTGGCCGAGCCGATCAGGCTGACGTCCCCGTCCACCGTCAGCGTCTTGGTGTGCAGCAGGCCGCCATGAAACTCGTGGATGCGCACGCCGGCCTCGAGCAGGGCGGCGTAGAAGCTGCGGCTGGCAGCGGCCACGAACGGGCTGTCGTTCCTGGCCGGGAACACGATCGTGGTGGCCACGCCGCGCCGCGCGCTGGCGCACAGGGCGGCCTGCATCGCATCGTCGGGCACGTAGTAGGGCGTGGTGATGACCAGCTCGCGGCGCGCGGCGTGCATCAGCGTGCTGAACAGTTCGGGCATGGCCGAAAAGTGGCTGTCCGGTCCGGTACCGACCACCTGGGCGACGACCGGACCGACCCGTTCGGGCACCGGACGCTGCAGGAGATCCTCGACGTGCTCGCCCGAGTAGACCTCCCAATCCTGCAGGAACAGCCGTTGGTTCTGGCGTGCGACCGGGCCTTCGAACCGGACCACCGCGTCCACCCACGGTGCGTACTTCGGCTTGATGGCGAACTCCGGGTCCGCGCAGTTCTGGCTGCCGCAGAAGGTGATGCTGTCGTCGATGACGACGATCTTCCGGTGATTGCGCACATCCAGCCGACCGCGCGACAGGTGGCGCAGCGCTTGGCGGATCGGCTGGGCACGTGCCAGCTTCACGCCGGCCCGCTCCATCGCCGCCCAGTGCTCGCTCCGGATGAAGGCGCGCGAGCCCAGATCGTCCACCACCACCCGGCAGCTCACCCCACGCGTGGCCGCCCGCACCATCGCATCGGCCATGCGTCCGCCGTTGCCATCGGCCAGCCAGATGTAGAACAGCAGGTGCACGTGATCGGTGGCCGCGTCGATGTCGGTCACCATCGCCTGGATGGTGGCGTTCGAGTCCGCCAGCAACACGCCGGCGTTGCCGCCGACCGGTGCGAACCCGCCGATCGAACGCGCGGCCGAGAAACCGGCGACCACGCTGTGTGGCAACCGTGACAGATCGCGGCCCTCGCCTTCGCCCTCGTGAGCCATCCCTCGCTGTGCCCGCGGCATCCAGTGCTCGTCCGGCCGAGCGGGTTGCCGCTTCGGTCGGCGACCCGAGTGCACCTCGCCGAGCAGCAGGTAGGCCACCGCACCCAGGACCGGCAGGGCGGCGATGAACAGGATCCAGGCCAGCCGCGAGGCCGGATCGCGGCGCGGCCTGAGCAGCACGCGCACGATCAGGGCGCCGATGATCACCACGTGGGCTAGCAGGGCCAGGGCTGCACTCATGCGAGTCGTGTCCCGGTTCGCCGTCTCACAGCATCCATTCGATCGGCAGCCAGCCGAGCACGGTCACCACACCCTGCTTGAACCAGCCGGTCCCGGGCTCGCTGTCCAGCCGCACGATGTCGTCGCCGCGCCGGTCCAGCCAGTACAGGTCGCCGTCGTCGTCCAGGTGCACCTCGTAGGCGCGTTCCGGAATGCCACCGTCGAACGCGGCCTCCACCTCGTTCGCCAGCTCCGGACTCTCGACGATGAAACCGAGTTCGGTGTTCAGGTTGATGGAGCGCGGATCGAGGTTGAACGAGCCGACGAAGGCGCGCTCGCCATCGATCGCGAACGTCTTGGCGTGCAGGCTGGAGGCGGAGCTGCCGAACGGGCCGGCGCTCCGGTTGCGCACGGTTTCGCGCGACAGGCGCTGCATCTCGTAGAGCCGAACGCCGGCCTCCAGCAACGGCTTGCGCCGCTTGGCGTAGCCGGCGTGCACCGCGATCACGTCGGTGGCCTCCAGCGCATTGGTCAGGATACGAACGTCCACGCCGCTCCTGGCGAGCGATGCGAAGATCTCGATGCCCTTCCTGCCGGGCACGAAGTACGGCGACACCAGCACGACGCTTTCCCGCGGCGTGTCCAGCACCTCGTCGAGCTGGTTGATCAGCAGCTGCTCGCCCTTCAGCGCACCGAGCCCCTTGGCCGGATCGTCGGTGACCATGTGCACGTCGGCCCAGATCAGCTCCAGCCGCTCGTTGCCCAGCGATTCCACGAACGGTGTGCGCTCGATCTCCCGCAGGTAGGCGCTCGCTGCGGGATCGTCGACGATGGCGGCGAGGGAGGCGAGTGCCGCCCGGCCCTGCGCAGGCTCGGGAGCCGTCATCAGGCGATCGACCGGGTAGGACGAACCGCTCGCCCAGTACGTGTCGAAGTCGGTCGATATCTCGTCGACCACCGGGCCGATCAGCATGATGTCCATGTCGGCCTTCAGGATGCCGGCGGTCGCCCCGAAATACTCGTCGCCCACGTTGCGCCCCCCGACCACCGCCGCCTGGCTGTCGACGGTGAACGACTTGCTGTGCATGCGCCGGTTCAACCGTCCGAAGTCCCACACGTAGCCGAGTCGCTTGAAGCGACGGGTGGGGAACGGGTTGAACAGCCGGATCTCCACACCGTCCAGCGCGTCCAGCGCGGCGAGCTCGTCGTCCATGCCGCCGATGCCGTTGTCGTCGAGCAGCAAGCGCACGCGCACTCCCCGGTCGGACGCCTTGCGCAGCGCCTGCAACAACAGCAGGCCCGTCGTGTCGCGGTGCCAGATGTAGTACTGAACATCGATCGTGCGTTCGGCCGAGGCCGCCAGCAGGGCGCGTGCGGCGAACGACTCGTGCGGGTTGCCGAGCACGTGCACGCCGCTGCTGTTCGGGTGCGCCGCGGTGCGCACCGAAACCGCCCGACCCAGCGTGGTGTCGGCGGTGTCGGCGCCGGCCGAGGCGAGCGAGACGGTACGCCCGTCCATGTCGGGCAACGAGCACCCGGTAACGCTCGACGCCGCCAGCAGGAAAACGGCCCGCGGCACGTGCCGACGGATGCACCGTGCGGCATCGGACATTCCGACTGCAATGCGCATGGCGAGCCGCGTCCGCTGTTCACGGGCAGGAACACTGCCTCGACGATCCGGGCGTGCAGGATGGGTGAGCCTGTGGGGACAGGCGCTCATGACCGCACCAAGCCGCACATCGACGCCATCGACGGCTACGGTCGATCGGACGTTATGCCCGCTCGCGGACACTGTCAACCTGGATGGCAGCACAACGCGCCACCGCCCTGCCCCCGGCGCTTGACGAACTGCACGATCAGACCGAACACGATCTTTCCTCGACAATGGACGGAGCTGTCGCCGTACGGGGATCCCACCCGTTGGACACGGCACCGACAAGAACTACCGGACACGCGAACCGATGACGCACGCCCTCGTACCGCCCGGCCTCGCCGAGGACTTCCAGCGCGACGGCGCGGTGGTGATCCGCGGCCTGTTCGCCGACCATGTCGAGCGCCTCCGCGCCGGCATGGAGAAGAACCTCGCCCGCCCCGGCAGGTACGCGGCCGAGAACCTGCACGCCGGACAGGCCGGGCGCTTCTTCGAGGATTACTGCAACTGGCAGCGGATCGACGAGTTCGAGCACGTCGCCCGCGATCCGCAGCTGGCCGCCGTCGCTGCCTGCCTGATGGGCTCGGCGCGCGTGCAGCTCTTCCACGAGCACGTGCTGATCAAGGAACCGGGCACCGCGCGAGCGACGCCGTGGCACCAGGACGCGCCCTACTATTTCGTGGGCGGACGTCAGAACGTCTCCTTCTGGGCACCGCTGGACCCGGTGACCGAGGCATCGTTGCGCTGCGTGGCCGGTTCGCACCGCTGGACGCGACCGGTGCTGCCGACCCGCTGGCTGGCGGAGGACGATTTCTACCCGGATCGGCAGGACTACATGCCGGCCCCCGATCCGGATGCCGAAGGCATGGACGTGCGCGAGTGGGCGATGCAGCCCGGTGATGCGGTGGCCTTCGCGTTCGCCACGCTGCACGGTGCGCGGGGCAACGTGGGCGGGGTGCGTCGGCGCGCCTTCTCGCTGCGGCTGACAGGTGACGACGCCCGCTACGTCAGCCGGCCGGGTCCCACCTCGCCACCGTTTCCGGGTCACGGCATGCGGCCCGGTGACCGGTTGCGCGAGGACTGGTTCCCCACGGTGCACGGCGCGCCCGCTTCGGCGACGTGATGGCGATCCGGGCCATGACGCGCATCAGCCGCACACTGCTGGTGACGTCGCTGTAACGCCGCGCGGATGCGGGCAACGCGGGACGTCAGACCGCCGGACGTGACTGCCCGGAGCGGTAGCCGCCGGCATGGCCCTCGTCGTCCAGCCCGTCGGTGCCCGACACGGTCGTGGCCGCCCGGGAGAAACCGGTGTCGTCCACTTCTTCCTCGTCCTCCTCGTGCGGGATGATCAGGTTCAGCACGATCGCGATCAGCGCGGTGGGCAGCAGCCCGGAGGTCATCAGCACGGTGGCGGTCTGGGGCAGGTGCTGCAGCGCACCGGGTTCGAGCTGCAGACCGAATCCGACCGACAGGGCGATGGCGAAGATCATCATGTTGCGCCGATCCCACTTCACGTCCGCCAGCATGCTGACGCCTGCCGAGGCGATCATGCCGAACATCAGGATGACGCCACCGCCCAGCACCGCGATCGGCATGCTGGAGATGACCGCACCGAACTTGGGCACCAGGCCGCACACCACCAGGAAGATCCCGCCGATGGTCACCACGTGCCGGCTCATGACGCCGGTCATGGCGATCAGGCCGACGTTCTGGCTGAACGAGGTGTTGGGCAGCGCACCGAACACGCCCGACACCGCGGTGCCGAGACCGTCCGCCAGCGTGCCGCCGCGGATCTCGTCATCGGTGGCCTCCCGTCCGGCACCGCCCTTGGTGATGCCCGAGATGTCGCCGACCGTCTCGATCGCCGAGATGACCGCCATCAGGCACATGCCGATGATGGCGGCGGCGTTGAACTCGATGCCGAAGTGCAGCGGATCGGGTGGCGAGAACCAGGCGGCCCGGGCGACGTTGTCGAAGCTGACCATGCCCATGCCCCAGGCGACCGCGTAACCCACGAGCAGGCCGACCAGCACCGCGGAGACGGACAGCATGCCGCGCGCGAAGAACTTCAGCCCCAGCGTGACGACGATGACCACCAGCGCAAGACCCCAGTGCTGCAGGGTGCCGTACTCGGGTGTGCCGATCAACGGAACGCCACCGGCGGCGTACTGGACACCTACCTTCAGCAATGCAAGCCCGATCATCAGCACCACCAGTCCGGTGACCAGCGGCGGCAGCCAATGGCGGATGCGGCCGATGAAGGTACCGATGAAGAAGTGGAAGATGCCGCCGATGATGATGCCGCCCATCAGCGCCGCCATGCCGAACTGGATGGCGATCGGGATCATGATCGGGATGAAGGCGAAGCTGGTGCCCTGCACGATCGGCAGTTTCGCGCCCACCGGGCCGAGCGTGACGGTCTGCAGCAGCGTGGCAAGGCCTGCGAACACCATCGACATCTGGATCATGTAGATCATGTCGGAGATGTCGGCGCTGCCGAAGCCGAAGCCCGCGGCACCGGCGACGATGATCGCCGGCGTGACGTTGGCGACGAACATCGCCAGCACGTGCTGTATGCCCAGCGGCGTCCCCTTCACAATGCCCGGGAAGTAGTTCGGATCACGCATCTGCGCCGGTGTCATACCAGCTTCTGTTCGAGCCATCGGGGGTTCTCCGCAAGAAATCGGGTGGCGCGTACGCCGTGGGGTGGTGCCTGTGCTTCCCCGATGCTGCACGGGGACGGGCGCGCCCTGTGGGGTGCCTGTGCCTGCGCAGTACTGCACGGGGAACAGCGTGCGGTGCAACCGGGGCCGCACCGCACGCCGGATCAGGATGGCTCGACGAGTGCCTCGAGCCGAAGCTGCGCGATGCGATCGATCTCGCGCAGGGCGGTGACGAACTCGGTGTCCGGATCGTTGTCGATGCGCGACTCGAAGCCGGCCAGGATCGCCTGCTTCCTGGCCCCGCGCACGGCCATGATGAACGGGAAGCCGAAACGCTCCCTGTAGGCGGTGTTCAAGCTGCGGAACCGCTCGAGCTCCTCGGGCGTGCAGCTGTCCAGACCGGCGCTGGACTGCTCGGTGGTCGACTCGTCGGTCAGGTCACCGGCGAGTGCCGCCCGCCCGACCAGATCCGGGTGCGCCAGGATCAGCGCGCGCTTCTCCTCCACCCCTGCGGCGGCCAGCGTGTCGGCCAGGGCGGCGGCGAGTGCGGTCGCCTCGTCGGCGGATCTCAGCGTCCCAGCCGGACCGCGCCCCTCGCTCAGCACCTCGGGCACGGCGTCACGCTCCAGCGTGCGCTCGGCCACCCAGGGCGAATGTTCGTACACACCGCCGTAGCGAGCCACGAAGGCGTTCTTTTCGATGCTCGAAGCCATGTCAACCATCGCCACCCGGTGTCCACCGATTTACAATACACAAGAGTATTGCTTGATTGTCGGCAGTGTGCAACCACACAGACAGACAATTCTTGTCGACAATTTTAGAGTACATTGTCACTTCACCCTCGGTCATTCACGTAGGACGCATCCCATGGGAAGGCTTTCCACTCATGTACTGGACACGTCGCTGGGCAAGCCCGGCGCCGGCATATCGCTGCTGGTCGAACGCATCGACGGCCCCGATGGCAACGGTGGGCGCCAACGCGTCGCCGAGGCGACCACCAACGACGACGGGCGCTGCGATGTGCCGCTGCTGGAAGGTGATGCACTCGTCGTCGGCGAGTACGAGATGCGCTTCTCGGTCGGCCCCTACTTCGATCGCACCGGTGCGGCATCATCGGGCTCACCGCGTTTCCTGGACACCGTCGTGATCCGCTTCGGCATCGCCGACGCCAGCGAGCACTATCACGTGCCGCTACTGATCTCGCCCTTCGCCTATTCCACCTACCGAGGCAGCTGACATGGAAGGCTACGTCGTCGAATGGCTGAGCCTGCTCGGCCGCTGGACCCACCTGGTCGTCGGGATCGCCTGGATCGGTGCCTCGTTCTACTTCGTGTGGCTGGACAACCACCTGGAGCAGCCGGCCGAGGAGGCCGCGCGCCAGCGTGGCGTGGGCGGAGAGCTGTGGGCGGTGCACGGCGGTGGCTTCTACAACGCGCAGAAATACACCAACGGGCTGCCGAACATGCCCGGCAACCTGCACTGGTTCAAGTGGGAGGCCTACACCACGCTGATCACCGGCGTGTTCCTGCTGGCGCTGCTGTACTGGTACCAGGCCGAGATCTACACCATCGACCCGGGCGTGATGGACCTGTCCAAGCCCGTCGCCATCCTGATCGGCATCGGTACGCTGGTGATCGGCTGGCTCGGCTACGACGCGCTGTGCCGCTCGAAGCTGGGCGGCAACGAGCGCCTGATGGCGCTCCTGCTGATCGTCGCGCTGACCGTGATCGCCTACGCGCTGTGCCACGTGTTCAGCGGCCGCGGTGCCTACATGCATTTCGGCGCCATGCTCGGCACCATCATGGTGGCCAACGTGTTCTTCGTGATCATGCCCGGCCAGCGCGCCATGGTGTCGGCCACCGAGAAAGGCGAGCAGCCCGATCCGGCACACGGCATCCGTGCCAAGCAGCGCTCGGTGCACAACACCTACTTCACGCTGCCGGTGCTGTTCGTCATGATCAGCAACCACTACGCGATGCTGTCCGGTCACGAGTACAACTGGCTGCTGCTGATCGCCATGTCGGTGGCCGGTGCGCTGATCCGCGTGCACTTCGTCAAGGCTCACTTCGGCCGTCCGACACCGATCCCGGCAGGCGTCGCGTTCGTGCTGATCGCAGGCGTCATCTTCGCGATCGTGCCGAAGCCCGCCGCACCGCTGGACCCCTCGCTCGCGGCCGTGTCGCTGGACGAGGCGCACGCGGTGGTGCTGTCGCGCTGCACCGCCTGTCACGCCGAGGTGCCCAGCCAGGCCGGCTTCGCCGCGCCGCCCGCGGGCATCATCCTGGAGACCCCCGAGCAGACCCTGTCGCTGGCCGACACGGTCTACAACCAGACGGTGGTGACCCGGGCCATGCCGATCGGCAACCTCACCGGCATCACCGACGAGGAGCGCGACCTGATCGATCGCTGGTACCGCTCGGGTCCCGGCGCCGAGTGAACGACGGCGTGAGCAAAGGGACGGATCCCGCTCCGGAAGGCGGGCGGGACATCGTCATCGAGCGGCTCGACGCGCAGGCGTTCGCAGCATTCGGCGACGTGATCGAACTCGCAGGCTCGCCGGACGTGATGATCAACCGCGGCCTGTGCGGGCGCCATCACGATCTGGCCGCGCTGGACTTCATCGAGGACGGACGCGCCGGCATCAACCTGTTCGACGGCACGCCCTACGCGTTGCCGCACGTGCTCGATCTGGTCGAGCGTCACCCGCTGGGCAGCCAGGCCTTCCTGCCCATGTCGGTCGAGCCGTTCCTGGTCATCGTCGCCGAGGACGACGACGGGCGACCGGTCAGGCCGCGAGCCTGGATCACCGACGGCCGGCAGGGCGTGAACTACCATCGTGGCACCTGGCACGGCGTGCTGACGCCGTTGTCACGGCCGGCCCTGTTCACCGTCGTCGACCGCATCGGCCCCGGCACCAATCTCGAGGAGGTGACGCTGGAACCGCCGTACCGCGTCATCGACACTCACGGCCTGATACGAGAATCCGAATGAACGCAGAGCACGACACGAACGATGCCTACCCGCGCGACCTGATCGGCTACGGGCGCACGCCGCCCGATCCCGCCTGGCCGGGTCGGGCGGTCATCGCGCTGCAGATCGTGCTCAACGTCGAGGAAGGTGGCGAGAACAACGTCCTGCACGGCGACGCGGCGTCGGAGGCGTTCCTGTCCGAGATCGTCGGTGCGGCCGCGTGGCCGGGCATGCGCCACATGAACATGGAGTCGATCTACGAGTTCGGCTCGCGCGCCGGTTTCTGGCGCCTGCACCGCATCCTGACCGAGCGCGACCTGCCGATCACGGTGTTCGGCATCGCGACGGCGCTGGCCCGCGTACCGGATGCGGTGGCCGCGATGAACGAGGCGAACTGGGAGATCGCCACCCACGGCCTGAAGTGGATCGACTACAAGGACTTCACCATCGAGGACGAGCGCGCCCAGCTCGATCGGGCCATCCGCATTCACGAGCAAGTGACCGGCAGCAAGCCGGCAGGCGCCTACATCGGCCGCACCTCCGGGCACAGCCAGGACCTGGTGGCCGAGCGCGATCACCTCGAGTACTCCGCCGACAGCTACGCCGACGAGCTGCCCTACTACCGCGACTCGCCGTCCGGTCGACAGCTGATGGTGCCCTACACCCTGGATGCGAACGACATGCGCTTCGCCACACCGCAGGGTTTCAACAGCGGGGATCAGTTCGAGCGCTACCTGGTCGACTCGTTCGACACGCTGTACGCCGAAGGGCTGGCGGGTTCGCCGAAGATGATGTCGGTCGGCCTGCACTCGCGGTTGATCGGTCGTCCTGGCCGGGTTGCCTCGCTGGTGCGCTTTCTCGACCACGTCGCCCGGCACGAACGCGTGTGGGTAGCGCGACGCATCGACATAGCGCGGCACTGGCGAGCGCGTCACGGGGACGCCTGAAATCCGTGTCATTGCCGCCGGTGGGCATGAACGTGTCAGTGTCGAAGGCAGGGCCGTACCACGGCATCGACCGGCAATCACCGATGGCGGTCGCCGCGCCGACGAGCCCGGTCAAGCTCGGCGGCAGGCGGAAACAGGCCCGGACCCGCCTCACCGATCCCTCCACAGGCACCACGTAGCGAGCAGCGGACGCGACCCCGAACGCATCGCGTGCCGGCTGTCCGGCGAGTTGTACACCACCCCGCCCGCCCTGGGTTCCTGCCAGGCGCCGCCACTCTGTTGCCAATGTCCACCGGACATCACCAGGTACACCTCCTCGGGCAGATGATGGTGCTCGGGATAGCGTGTATCGGGAGCCATCAGGCTGACCCCCACCCACACATCCTCGCGCTCCTCCAGCCCGCCGGGCCCGATGAGGGTGGCGTTGGCATGGTGATCGGCGAACGAGGAGCCTGACAGCGAGGCGTCCGGCCGGCGCCACCAGGCAAGCCGTGTCGACAGGGCGAGCAACGAACGAGCGTGGGCGACGACGCCTGTATCGGAGGACGCCGGTCGGTCCGCGTTCGCCCCGCGAGCCGTCACGACGACATTGCGGACGGCTTCGTCGAGGTGTGCGCAGGTCGGCAACCACACGGGTTCGGGCGATGCGGGGGGTTGCACTGTCCGAAGGGCCTGTCCGATGGCGTGCATCACCCGACGGGCATCGCTTCCGACCGGGGCATGTCGACCGACGGCATCCTGCAACGATTCCAGGAACAGGGTCAGTTCGGCATCGCGAGCGTGCAAGGGGCTCTCCCGGTCCAGGGCACGGCACTCCGCCGCATGGCGGGTGCTCGTTCCGATAGATGACTCGCCACGATCAACAGGCGGGCAGGTTCACGGCGCCCCCCCCCCAGGGAGGTCTCCTTGTACTTGTGGCTCATGTCTAGTCCGGTCTGTCGCATCACCTCGATGCAGTTGTCCAGCGGCATGAAGTGCGTGCCGTCGCCACGCAGGGCCAGCGAGGCGGCCGAGACGGCCTTGATCGCCCCCAGGACGTTGCGCTCGATGCACGGTACCTGCACCAGCCCGGCAGCCGGATCGCAGGTCATGCCCAGGTGGTGCTCCAGGGCGATCTCGGCAGCGTTCTCGATCTGTTCGTTGGTACCGCCCAGCGCTGCGCACAACCCGGCGGCGGCCATCGCCGAGGCCGATCCGACCTCACCCTGGCAGCCGACCTCGGCGCCCGAGATGGAGGCGTTGTGCTTGATCAGCGCACCGATGACCGCGGCGGTCAGCAGCAGGTCGGTCACGCCCTCCTCGCTGGCGCCGGTGCAATGGTCCCGGTAGTAGCGCAATACCGCAGGCACCACGCCTGCGGCGCCGTTGGTGGGCGAGGTCACGACCCGCCCGCCGGCGGCATTCTCCTCGTTCACCGCCATCGCGTAGACCGACATCCAGTCGTTCGCGGCGTGCGGTTGCACGCTGTTGTGGCCCTCCTCGGCCAGCAGCTGCTCGTGGATGCCGCGAGCCCGCCGCTTGACACCCAGCCCGCCGGGCAGCACACCCTCCATGCGCAGGCCACGGTCGACGCAATCGTTCATCGCCTCGATGATGGCGCCCAGCCGTCGTGGCAGATCCTCGCCACCGGAATGGGCGACCTCGTTGGCGCGCTTCATCTGCGCGATGCTCTTGCCCGAGTCGCGTCCCATCTGCAGCATCTGCGCGGCGGTGCCGAACGGGTACGGGTAGCCGTGCTGTCTCTTGCCGTCCTCCAGGTCGTGGGCACGATCGTGCTGGCTGGCCGCGAGCTCTGCCCCGTCGACCACGAAGCCACCGCCGATGGAGTAGTAGGTTCGCGTGAGCAGGGGTTCACCACCGGCGTCGAACGCTGTGAAGATCATGCCGTTGGCATGCCCCGACAGCGCCGGCCCGTAGTCGAAGACCAGATCCGTTGCAGGATCGAACGCGAACGTGCCGAGACCGGTTGCTGGGATGCGCCTGTCCTGGCGTACCCGCGATTCCAGCGCTTCGGCCTCGTCCGGATCGAGGGTGTCGGGCAACAGGCCCGTCAACCCCAGGATCACGGCCCGATCGGTCGCATGGCCCTTGCCGGTGAAGGCCAGCGAGCCGTGCAGGCTCACCGCGACGCGCGCCACCGGCTCCGCACGCTCGCGCAACGCCTCCAGGAACCGGCCCGCCGCACTCATCGGACCCATGGTGTGCGAACTCGATGGGCCGATGCCGATCTTGAAGATGTCGAAGACGCTGAGGAACATGTCCTGGAACGGCTCGGTGTCGGCGATGGAATGAGCATCGCACAGTTCCCGAACCGTCTTCAGGGCGTGCGCATCGTCTCGACGCCTTCGAGCCGGCCGGACGCGCGAACCGCCAGACCGACCCCGGCCACCGCGTCACCTGAATACCGGGATGCTCTACCGCGGCGTCAGATGTCGGAACGCCGCCCCCAGATCGCCGCCGAGTCCGGGGGATTCCGGATCCAGCGATCGCTCCAGCGCATCCAGATGCGTGCGCATGGCGCGGCGCGCCGCTCGGGGGTCGCCCGACGCCACCGGTCGCACCAGCTCCTGGCGCGACAGCGCCGCGTCGAAGCCGTGCGCCGGCCGCTCGTACAGGCCGATCGCCAGTGCGGTGCGTATCACCTGTCGCTCCAGCGCATCGAGCAACGGCGGCACGCCACCGAAGCGCGCCAGCTCGACGTGGAACTCGCAGGCGATCCGCAGGGCGGCTCCGCGTCGACCGGCGGCGAGGTGCCCGGATTCGCTCCTGGTCAGCTCGAGCAGCGACTCGACGGCCGCCGCTTCCAGCTCGCCGGTACCGACCGCAGCGGCGGCGCGCGACACCAGATCGCACTCGATCAGCCGGCGCGCCTCGAACAGCGAGTGCACCTCGTCGGGCGGTGGCTCGGAGACCGTCGCGCCCCGGTTGGCACGCACATCGACCACGCCCTCCAGTGCCAGACGTTGCAACACGTCGCGCACCGTGGAACGTCCGATCGAGAAGATGTCCGCCAGGGCCAGCTCGGTGAGCCGTGCACCGGGACGCAACCGCTGCGACAGCACCGCATCGAGGATCTGCCGGTGGATGTACTCGGACGTGCCGAGCTCGGCCGAGCCCGGCAGCGCCTCCAGGCCGAAGGCGGATACGCGCCGCGGCTCGTCGCCGACCGTGTCCGCAACCGTGCTCCCGGCCGTGTCCACAGGGCGCTTGCCACCCTCGCGCGATGCCGTCATCATTTTTCGGCGAGAAACCCCGGCGTTCAGGCCGGGGAGGGATAGCCGGCGTCGCCAGACGCCTACCCTTTCTCGCGCTCCTCCATGGTCAGGGTTGACGTGCGAGCGGTACGTCGTCGCGTGTTCCTCTTCACGTTCACCGAGGCGGTGAGGGTCGTTCCGTGGATGTCCGTCAGGGCGAACTGACCGCTCGATCGCTTGCCCTTGACGAACCCCGTGCCCTTCGGCGTCTCCACGCAGTCGAACTTCCTGAGCCCGAACAGCTTGCCCGTGGGGATTCGCATTTGCGAGCGCACGCCCTTGGTCTGCTGGTAGTCCCCACAGGCGACGTGCCGCTTGTAGAACGTCGAGGTGGACGGGGCGAGGCGCATCCCCGGATCGCAGCAGATCGCCACCGCATCGTTCACATGCGATTTCGCCAGCCCGAGAACCTGCTCCCGGTGGTGCTTGGTCACGTACCCGAACGTTTCGTTGAACCGCCAGTCGCTCCTCTTCAGGGCGCTCTTGATGATGCCCATTTCGGTCGCGTGCTTCGTGCGGCTGCGCTTGCCGGAGATCTCGAACGTGCCGGCATGAAGCGCGTCGTGGCACCGAGCGCAGAGCGTGATCAGGTTCCCCGGCTCGTCCGTACCGCCCTTCGACCGGAACACGATGTGGTGAACGTGCAGGGCGTCGACGTGCGGCTCCTTCTGCCCGCTCTGGCACCGATACCCGTCACGCTGGAGCACGTATGCCTTGACGTTGTAGAACCCCTGCATCGGCCCCGCCGTGACGTGCTGGCGGTAGCCCGTCGAGCCGTTCAGCAGGCGGATCGTGAACGGCGATCGTCGCGTCACGCGCGCCTTGCCCGACGCGAGCAACGTGCGTGCTCGGCGGGGCTTGCACGGCATCAACGGGTGGCCGTGTCGATCAAGTACGTAAGCTAACATCGAGCCTACCTCCTTCGAGTGGTGCGTATCGGCCGCCCCTGAGCCAGGGCGGCGAGTCCGGCGTGTCCTCGCCCGGATAGAACGGCTTGCCTGCGCGGTCGTCCGGCCCCCATCCCAAGGGGCGCGTCTGCTTCCGCGCGACAGAGCAACCGACTGGACCGGCATCTGTTGGTGTCCATGTCCGTTCTATCGTCTACAAGCATGATGAAAGCTCGGTCTGTGGGCTGGTAACCGCGGGCTGTTGAAAGCCCCTTCCTTCAAGGAGGGGACCGGTTACCTCGGATCGAGGTTCATGTGCCTGTTGACGTCCTTGTACAGCAGGTAGCGAAAGCGTCCCGGTCCACCGGCGTAGCAGGCCTGCGGGCAGAAGGCGCGCAGCCACAGGTAGTCGCCCGCCTCGACCTCGACCCAGTCCTGGTTCAGCCGATACACCGCCTTGCCCTCCAGCATGTACAGCCCGTGCTCCATCACGTGCGTCTCGGCGAACGGGATGGCGGCCCCGGCGGCGAAGCTGACGATGTTCACGTGCATGTCGTGGCGCACATCGGCAGGGTCCACAAAGCGTGCGGTGGTCCAGGCGCCGTCGGTATCCGGCATGGCGACAGGCTTCACGTCCGCCTCGCGGGTGACGAAGCTGTCCGGCACCTCCAGGCCCTCCACCCGCTCGAACCGCTTGCGCAGCCAGTGCAGTCGAGCCGGCACGCCACCGGTGTTGATCAGCGTCCAGCGCGCGCCGGGGGCCAGCCAGGCGTAGCCACCGACCTGCAGGGTGTGCGACCCGCCGTCGACATCGAGCTCGACCGCACCATCGACCACGAACAGCACGCCCTCGGCTCCGGCATCCGGCTCGGGCCGGTCGCTGCCACCCCCGGGCTCGATGTCCATCAGGTAGTGCGAGAAGGTGGTGGAGAAGCCGGACATCGGCCGGGCGAGAACCCAGACGCGCGTGCCGTCCCAGTGCGGCAACAGGCTGGTGACGATGTCCGTCAGCACGCCACGCGGTATCACCGCGTAACTCTCGGTGGTGACCGCACGCGAGGTCAGCAACTGGTGCTGGGGCGGAAGTCCGCCCTGCGGCACGAACAGCGCCGCAGGCCTGTGTGTATCGCTCATCCTGTTACGGTTACTCAGAACGCTTGTCGAGTGTCGACAATATCAGACATGCATTGTCGGCAATAAGGCCAGCCGATGCTCGGCGTCAACCGACTCGCGCTCCCAGCCGCTCACCGATCGTGTCCGCCGTCTCGCGCACCCGCTCGCCCAGACCCCCGAGCGCCTCGTCCGGAAATCGCACCGACGGCCCTGAGACCGACACGCCCGCCACCGCGCATCCCGCGGCATCGAAGATCGCCGCCGCCACGCAGCGCATGCCTTCGTGGCGCTCGCCATCGTCCAGGCTCCAGCCTCGGCTGCGGGTCGTGGCAAGGTCGTGTGCCAGCGTTTCCGGATCGGCAAGCGTCGCCGCGGTGAAGCGCGGCAGCCCGGAGCGTGCGACGAAGGCGTCGAGTGCTGCGGGGTCGAGTTCCGCCAACAGCGCCTTGCCGATGCCCGAGGCGTGCAGCGCCCCGCGCGAGCCGACGTCGTGAAAGGCCCGGATGGGGTGACGGGCCTCCACCTGGGCGAGGAACACCACATCGTTGTCGTGCGCGACACCGAGGTTCGCCGTCTCGCGCGTGTCGTGCATCAGGCTCGCCATGGCGGGCCTCGACACCTCGACCAGCCCGGTGCGGGCCAGGAAGGCCGACCCCACCCGGAACGCCTCGATGCCCACGGTCCACTCCTGGGTGCGCTCGTCGAATTCCACGAGGCCGTGGCGGGCCAGGGTCGCGAGCATGCGGTAGGCGGTCGACGGCGAGGTGCCGGCGGACAGTGCCAGGTTGGTCAGGGTCGCGCATCGCTCGGCGGCCAGCGCGCGCAGCACGACGAGCCCGGTGTCGAGTCCCTTGACCGGCTCGGGCGCGGCCGCACCCGGGGCGGAGCGCGGGCGGCCGCGCGCGCGGCGGGCGGACCCGGAAACGGACGTGTCGACCATGGCGCACCCTCGTCGAATTTTTCTCGCGGTGCATTCAGCGCCGCTCGAAAAAGTGAAAATCTGCAGATAATCATGAAGATAGACTATTTTAAACGTTTTTCGAAAAAGGATTTCGAAAATCTGGCATTTCCTGCCGGCCGGCCGCATCCTGTCGTTGTCCCGCACGCAATTCGCAAGAGGCTCCGCCATGTCCAGCCAGAACCCCGTCTTCATCCCCGGCCCGACCAACATGCCGGACCGGCTGCGGCACGCGATGGCGGTGCAGACCTCGGACCACCGCGCCCCCGATTTCATCGACCTGTTGCGCCCGCTGCTGGCCAACCTGAAGAAGGTCTTCAAGACCGAGACGGGCACGGCCATCACGTTTCCCGCGTCGGGCACCGGCGGCTGGGAGGCGGCCATCACCAACACGCTCTCGGCCGGTGACAAGGTGCTGATCGCCCGCTACGGCATGTTCTCGCACCGCTGGATCGACATGTGCGAGCGCCACGGCCTGGCCGTCGAGGTGATCGAGTGCGAATGGGGCAGCGGCGCCCCGGCCGACCTGTTCGCCGAGCGGCTCGCGGGCGACGAGGGCCACGAGATCAAGGCGGTGCTGGTCACCCACAACGAGACCGCCACCGGCGTGGTGTCAGACATCGCCAGCGTTCGCGCCGCGATGGACGCAAGCTCGCACCCCGCCCTGCTGTTGGTGGACTGCGTCTCCTCGCTGGCCAGCATGGACTTCCGCATGGACGAGTGGGGCGTGGACATCGCGGTGTCCGGCAGCCAGAAGGGCTTCATGCTCGCCACCGGCATGGCGATCCTGGGGGTCAGCGAGAAGGCGTTCGCGGCCATGGAGACGGCCACCCTGCCGCGCACCTTCTTCGACTTCCGCGACATGGGCGACGCCAACGCCAAGGGCGGCTTCCCCTACACCCCACCGCTGCAGCTGCTGCACGGCCTGGGCGAGTCGCTGAAGATGCTGCTCGACGAGGAAGGCCTGGAACAGGTGTTCGCGCGTCACCGCCGCATCGCCTCGGGCATCCGTGCCGCGGTCGATGCCTGGGGCCTGACGCTGTGCGCGAAATCGCCCGACCTGCACTCCGACACGGTCAGCGCGGTCTACGTGCCGGACGGCTTCGACAGCGACGAGCTGGTCAATCACCTCTTCGACACCTACCAGGTCTCGTTCGGCGTCGGCCTGGGCGAGATGGCCGGACGTGCGTTCCGCATCGGCCACCTGGGCTCGATGACCGACGTGATGGCACTGGCAGGCATCGCCACGGTCGAGATGGCGATGGCCGATCTGGACTACCCGGTCGAGCGGGGCGTGGGCTCGATCGCCGCACAGGACTACTATCGCCGCACGGCCGCGCAATCGGCGAAGAAGCAAGGGGCAGCCTGAGGGCCGACGACATGTCAGACGATCTCATCATCCCGACCTGGAACGATGTCGAGCAGGCGCACGAGCGCATCCGGCCCCACATCCACGAGACACCGATCCTCACCTCGAGCTACCTGGACGAGCTGACCGGGGCGTCGCTGTTCTTCAAGTGCGAGAACTTCCAGAAGGCCGGTGCGTTCAAGGTGCGCGGCGCCTCCAACGCGGTGTTCGGCCTGTCCGAGGAGAAGGCTGCCAAGGGCGTGGCCACCCACTCCTCGGGCAACCACGCGCTGTCGCTGTCCTACGCGGCCGGCCGACGCGGCATCCCGGTGACCGTGGTCATGCCGCGCACCGCGCCCGAGGCCAAGAAGGCGGCGGTGCGCGGCTACGGTGGCACCATCGTGGAGTGCGAGCCGTCCACCACCTCCCGCGAGGCCACCTTCGCCCGGGTGCAGGAGGAGACCGGGGCCGATTTCGTGCACCCCTACAACGACCCGCGCGTGATCGCCGGCCAGGCGACCTGCTCGAAGGAGTTTCTCGACCAGGTGGACGACCTGGACGCGGTGATCGCGCCGATCGGCGGCG
>Ga0209831_1000357_pt1 | contig 43591 bp, 24 predicted proteins | sample Maine_Asex4_meta_FD_187451 | JGI IMG/M metagenome (GOLD analysis project Ga0209831, IMG submission 187451) | Marine algal microbial communities from Maine, USA - Maine_Asex4_metaG (SPAdes) (version 2) | ecosystem: Host-associated > Algae > Red algae > Unclassified | place: Maine, USA | collected... | reverse complement strand
CCAGACCGCCCATGGTTCCGGTACGATTAGAAGAGAAAAATAATTTACCACTTGAGTGGAAATAAGGAAATACTTCCTGTTGGTCCGTATTGATTTCAGGCCCCAGGTTTACTGGGTCAGACCATTTATCGCCCATCTTTTTTGCGTAGTACAAATCCATACCACCTTGTCCTCCCGGACGATCAGAAGAGAAGTAAAGATACGCGCCGTCTTCCGAAAGGGTAGGGTGTACACAAGAATACTGATCGTTGTTAAAACTCAGCTCTTTTAAGTTTTCCCAGTCGTCTTTTCCTTTGGTGGCTTCGTAAATTTTTAATTTTACAATACCATCTTTGGCTTTGACGGGTACCCCGTTTTTAATATTGTTTCTGGTGTAGTACATCTTTTGAAAATCCGGACTAAAACAAAGAGAGCCTTCGTGATAACGGGTATTTATTTTTAATGAAAAAGGAGTGGACTTGGAAAGTTTTCTCTTCGGTCCTAAATCTGCGTACATCAGGTCAAAAGTTCTTTCTTTAATGGTACCATCTCTTTTGCCGTGGCGCGTATCAGAGGAAACAAATACAAGGCCGTGGTGATAAAAGACGGGAGAAAATTCCAGCGCAGGGGTGTTGACCTGTTCCAGATTTATAATTTTGATATGGTCATTTTGCTGGGCAAATAAGGAACAAACGCTCAACATCAGGACCGCAGTTATTTGAAAAAAATTCATGTTCATTTTATTTAAAAAATCGTCAAGAAAAGAAAGTTATTTTAAGCCATTCCTAAGGAAGAATCAGTTATAATGGGATGAAAATATACACAAATATAGTAGACTTTATGCTAAGGAATGGCGATTAAATGAAAATAGATTCCAGGAAAATTATTTTTTTGCCAATCAAGGACGTAAAATGAGCACTAGTGGTTCGGGTACTAAATTAGAATGCATTTCCAAGTGTTAAATTTTTCCTTTTAACGTCTATACATATTGATCTACGTAGAAACAAGACATTGCCTTGTTTCTACGTAGATCTGTTAACTCCACTTTCTCTACGGTCAAAACCAGTTAAAAATACGGGAATGATCTCAGAACCTGTCACGTCTTTAGCGTTTGATAAACTCTTTGGTTGCAGAGATTGTGGACCATCTCTCATAGCAGTTTTTTACCATCAACACGAACAAAACTCAATTAGATTTTTATACACCTGATTTTCTTGCAGGATTATCGGATTACCCACAATAACGAGGTGCTTGCGCGCCCGCGTCAGCGCCACGTTTAGCTTGCGGTCTACTCCTTCTCCGGATGCCGATACCAACGAAGCCAACTGACTTACTTGATTAGCACAAAGCGAAATAAGAATAATATCTCTGGCTCCTCCCTGATAACGTTCGACGGTATCAATGGTGAGTAGGTCGAGGTCTATTTTGTTCCGTTGTAATACTTGCTGCAGTTGCGCAATTTGAGCGCGGTAAGGCGTAATGATTCCAATACTACTGATCGAAATTTCTTCCCCGTTGGCTTCGTAGATTCGGTGGAAACTCTTTACCAATTCTGCAATTTTTTCTGCTTCAAAAGTATTGACCTTGAAATGAGGTCCAGTCTCTGATGGTGTCGGAATAAAAAGAATTCGCCGATCGCAAAGCTGTTGTTCCAATGCGGTACCTTCGTGCGGTAGCGCAAATCGCAACGGAGCAATCTGCTGGTGATGTGCGACCAGTTCTTCCGGCAAAATATTTAGTTGACCACCGTAAAAATGCTGGTTTGGAAATTCCATCAAGTCCTGGTGCATCCGTCCCTGATGAGAAAGTTGTGCATAGGCCCAGTCCCATTTTTTGGCCTGGCATTGCTTGAAGAGACGCTCAAACAAGGAATCTCGTAAATTATGTAAACCAATGTTTTTTAACAACGCTGATTGCGTAGTGGATTCTTTCGAGTCCTGCGTTACAACTGCCGGCAATTGTTTGTGATCACCAATCAAAATAAATTGCTCAAATTTTGGTAAAAGTCCAACCAACAAGGGTTCCAGAATTTGGGAGGCTTCGTCGATGATGACCCGCTGGAATTTTTTTAATTTTAGCAAATCCTGTTTATTGACAATCGAGGCCACGGTGGAAACAAAAATTCGACGACTGTCAATTAATTCTTTTAGTTCTTTACGCTTATTTAATTTTTTCGTTTTTTCCGAAAGGAGCTGGTCCCGAAATTTTTCTGAAGTAGAATAAGCAGAACCAATCCGAATATATTCCTCGGTCATTAATTCATCAATCCCTTCAATTGCTTCACACATTTCGTCCACAGCTCGGTTGGTGTAAGCGAGTAACAGTACGTTTTCATCGGTTTCGTTAATAATATATTTGACAAAATGCTGGAGCATAATACTCGTTTTGCCCGTGCCGGGAGGACCCCAAAGTAAAAAATAATCCGGTGCGTGAATGGCCTGATTAAAAATGTCTTCCTGTTCGCGGGTCAGGCGAGGAAGCGTATGTGTCTCGTAAGGCTGTGGTTTGCCAGGTGCTTCCGTTGTGAGTAGTAATCCTTTTTTATTTTCGTTAAATTGAACAAATTCAAAAATACTACGGTACATACTTGTAAACCCACTGTCAAATAAATCATGCTCTAAATTCCAGAACTGGTGTTCACTAAAAAGACTTTCATTATATTGTTTAGAACGCAATCGAACGGTAATGGCTCCCTTGGTCATTTCAACAATTGTACACTTAAATATCTGATGATTTAAAACTCCGTCATCGTCTTTCTCGTGTGGATACAAAACCGCAATGTCTCCCTTTCGGAAGTTGGCCAAATCGCCACTTTCTACTGTTTTGGAAAAATAAATCAACGGATCATCGGCTCGGGTATTTATTTTATTAATTTGTAAATGAGAAATAATATCAAACTGATCTGATTTTTCTTTAAACCCGTTTAGCCACAAACTGGCCAGACCATTCAGGTGGTCAATCCCCTGAATACCGGTTTTGGCAAGTTGGTGTTCCCGGGCAATTAAACTGATAAAGGCGTGAAAATATTCGCTTTCCAATTCGTTCATCTCCTGATAAACTGTGGCAAATTTTCCAAGATCCCGACCTAAAAACCCTTTTACTTTTGGATAGCGTCCCGGATGAATTTTTTGTAAAATTTCTCTGGCTGGTATATTTCTTTGAAACTGTGAAAGTTGATATTCTATGGTTAATAACTGATTACGCAGGTGAATGGCTTCGAATTGCTTTGTTTTGGTAACTGGTGCAAAACGTAAATGTTTGTCATCCGCACCGGAATATAAAATATAGTTGGTTGGGATCAGTCGTTCGGAATAGACGGATTTAATCATCAGATCGTACAGTAGTGTTTGCACGTAATGATTATCACTCAGCCCCCAACGGTTTGGCTGCCAGGCTTTTCCACTTTTTAATTCAATGATCGCAGAATTTTCCTTTCCTTCTTTATTGGTATGATGATAAAAAACATCCAGTCGTCCCTGAATTCCGTAGCGCTGCGAGTAAAAACTTGGTTCTAGTAAACAATGCTCTGGACTAATTTCATTTTCTAAAAAAGTCTGAACGGCCATCTGCTTAAGGGTCAGAAAATGCCGCTGCGATTTTTGCATAATCTCTCTGATTTCCCGATCAGAAAAAAGCGTAAAGGCCAATGGATTAAGCCGGAATACTTTAGGAAAGGTTTTCTGAAAAGTCGCCTCGGGGTTGGTCATCAGCTCGTCCAAAAAAAAGTTGGCGATATTTCCCAGCATTAGTGGGATGGTTGTTTCAAAAGGCAGAAACTTTTTTAATAAATAAGAAACGGGCAGCGTCGTTCCTTCTTTAAAACATTCGGAGATGGCACTGACGTCTACCAGATAATCCGGTTCGATTACAATGGCGCGTGGCCGATAAACATTTTTCTTATCTATTTCAATATCTAATAAATTTAAAATAACGGGAAATCCAAAAACAGTTTCCAGCGCTTTAATGTCCGAATTAAAATTTTCGTTTCGGTCGGCAATATTGTATTTGATTTTTATTTCTACTCCAGGGTGTTCCTCGTCGCGGGCGATCAGCATCTCGGCTTTTTGATCAATCGAAATTGCTACAACGCGGGCAAACGAACGATTTCCCTTTATGGAACTAGGTGCTGTTTTATAAAATCCTTCGGGTGGTAAGATTTCTGCAAGCGTACCGGGAATACCTTGTTTGAAAATAGATGCAATGCTCAACGTCAATGCGTGGAGGCCGAGTTTATACAAGATCAAAGGATCTGTTTTCTGGGTAGCCTGTCGGGATTCCAGCGTCTGTGCCTGCTTACGAAATTCGTGAATAAAAAACTGCAGCTGCTTGCTAAGGTTGTATTTATGTCCTGCAAAAGCAATTCGGGCAAAGAGGGTAGTGAACTGTAATTTTTCTTCTTTGGTCGCTTCGACATACAACAAATTGAGCAGTCGGTACTGCGCCGAAATCTGAATGGATAAGGTGGTCTCCTCCAGATCCTGAATTTTTAAAACTTCTTTATAAAAGAGTTTGGCAAGTGCTTCGTTTTTCATGTTTGTTTCCTCCGGTGGTTTAATCTATTATTCCAATCGTATTGGTAAAAGTACGGAAAAATGGGCAGTCAGGAGCGTGGTTTTTGAGGGATGAGGCACTAGTGCGTCGGCACTAAGTTGTTGATTAGTTAATCGGTGGATCAGTCACATAGTACGCAATGCGAACGTGACCATCCTGGTTGCGCTCTTACATCAGGATTACCTAATATTTGACCGACTACTGATTAACCAATAAACTGATTAACAATTATTTACAAATGTATGTATTTCAAATTGTTAATTTTTTTCTGGACATTAAGAACCGTTAGGAATGGCGATTAAATAGATTGAGATAAAAGAGGAAGCATAGTGTCTTAATTTATTTTATCAACATTCCTTAATCAATGGTTCGGTAACTTTTAATTTGAAAGTTAATCTCAAAAATTAGCTAATCTAAAAAGTTACCGCACTGTTATTAATTAAGTTCCCATAAAAAAAGCCCCAAAGTCGTTAAACTTTGGGGCTTTAACCAATACAAAAGTATATTTATTTCTTAACGGAATTTACCACTGCTTTGAAAGCTGCTGGGTGGTTCATGGCTAAGTCGGCTAATACTTTACGATTTAAAGTAGAACCAGACTGGCTTAATCCGTGAATTAACTTAGAGTAGGTTGTTCCTTCCTGGCGAGCACCAGCGTTGATACGAGCGATCCATAGTCTACGGAAAGCACGTTTCTTGTTACGACGATCTCTAAAGGCATAACCCATTGCCTTGTCTACCGCATTTTTGGCTACAGTATAAACCTTACTACGTGCACCGAAATAACCACGGGCCGCTTTTAAAATTTTTTTACGTCTTTTTCGGGACGCGACCGAATTTGTTGATCTAGGCATATTAAAATGATTTAGTACAGCGTAGGGATTCGTTAGAATGCTTTTGTGCCTACGCTCTCGTTAAAAAAAATGTTATTTGTTCTAAAATTTAGTGCCGAAGGCACTAAATTAAATACAAAGTAGGTGTCGGATACGCTTCTCATCTGCTTTAGATACCAACACAGTATCACGTAAGCGAAGCTTTCTCTTCTTGGACATCTTCGTCAGAATATGTGACTTATAAGCTTGTCCTCTCTTAATTTTCCCGGAACCAGTTACCTTAAATCGCTTCTTGGTACCAGAATGGGTCTTCATTTTAGGCATAATTCTAATTTTTTTTTAAAATAGATTGCAAATGTAAGCAATATAGCGGAAGTAAACAACCTGAATTCGCTCCTTATGTGGAAATAAAAAAGCGAATATTACAACCGTAATATTCGCTTTTTGGAATTCTGTAAAAGTGTATTAATTCTTCTTTTTAGCTTTATTAATTGCTTTAGCTGATTTTTTGGGAGCAATCATTACGGTCATCCTTCGACCTTCAAGCTTTGGTAAATTTTCTGGCACCCCTTTTTCTTCTACCTCTTTTAATAGCCGAAGCAACAATAATTCACCCCGATCCTTAAAAACAATCGAACGTCCACGGAAGAACACGTAAGCTTTTACTTTAGAACCTTCGTCCAAAAAGTTTAACGCGTGTTTTAGTTTGAAAGCAAAATCATGGTCATCGGTGTTTGGACCAAAACGAATTTCCTTAATAACCGTTTTTACCGCATTGGATTTGATTTCCTTCTCCCGTTTCTTTTTCATATAAAGAAACTTCTTGTAATCAATGATTTTACAAACCGGAGGATCGGCTTTAGGAGAAATTTCTACCAGATCGAGTTCCATACGTTGTGCCCAGTCTAATACTTGTCGAGTGGGGTATACGTCAGGAGTAATTTTCTTACCTAGTAGTTCACTTAATTTATCCAGATTATCACCTACCAGGCGAATGTTAGGAACACGAATACGATCGTTAATTTTAAATTGTGGTTCCCGTTCTACGGGTCTATAAGAGCGTCTTTTGGCCAATATGCTTTTTTTTTAATTAAAAATGAAATTTTAGAGAATCCCAAAATACTAAGATCTTTTGAAAGCCTCTATATGGATAATCGTAAAAGTACCTAAAAAGTTCCTGAAAGAGCCATTTAATTTAAAAATTTAGGAAACTAACGGAATTTCGTCAATAATTTGGGTAGTTTTTAGCGCTTTTCCGCTTTTGACAACCACTAAAAAAGCTCTGAACAACATTTGTTGCCCAGAGCTTTTAGTTTTAAAAATTTTACCTAATTAAAATGTTGCGTATATAATATATACCTGTTAAATTTTAATTCTATTCTTTTACATCAGTATTTACATTCTTTTGAAGATTGATCGTCAACTCCTCGCCGGCTTTATTTAAAGCAGCAGTCATAACACTTCCTTCCGGTGGGTTATTATTCAAAATAAACTCTGCCAGTGGATCTTCCAGGTATTTCTGGATCGCACGGTGTAGTGGTCTGGCCCCAAATTGAGGATCAAATCCTTTTTCCGCCACAAATTCTTTCGCTTTCTTGTTCAGTTTGAGTTTATAACCCATTCCATCCAATCTTGTATATAGATCCTTCAGGGTAATGTCGATGATCTTAAAGATATCGTCCTGATCCAGGCTATTGAAAATAACTACATCATCAATACGATTCAAGAATTCGGGAGAGAAGGTACGCTTCAATGCCGTTTGAATAACGCCTTTACTGGTATCTTCTGCGGATTCCTGACGCGCTTGCGTCGCAAAACCCACACCTTGACCGAAATCTTTCAGCTGACGTACTCCAATATTGGAAGTCATAATGATTAGTGTATTCTTAAAATCAACTTTGCGTCCTAATCCATCGGTCAACTGTCCATCATCCAGCACCTGCAACAGAATATTATAAACATCTGGATGTGCTTTCTCGATTTCATCCAGTAGTACTACAGAATAAGGTTTACGACGAACTTTCTCAGTCAACTGTCCACCTTCTTCGTAACCCACGTAGCCTGGAGGCGCACCAATCAGGCGACTAACAGAAAATTTCTCCATATATTCACTCATATCAATTCTGATCAGATTGTCTTCTGAATCAAAAATATAACGAGACAGTGCTTTTGCCAGTTCTGTTTTACCTACCCCGGTTGGCCCAAGGAAAATAAAACTACCAATCGGTTTGGAAGGATCCTTCAATCCTACTCGGTTACGTTGAATTGCCTTGGTGATTTTCATAATCGCCTCATCCTGACCGATAATCACATCCTGCAAATCCTTGGTCATTCCGACCAGCTTATTACTTTCACTCTGTGCCACTCTTCTCACTGGAATACCAGTCATCATTGAAACTACTTCAGCAATATCTTCTTCGTCTACCGGATAACGCTTGGTTTTAGCCTCTTCTTCCCATTCCATCTTGGCAAACTCCAACTGTCGAACCAACTTAGACTCATCATCTCGCAGATCAGCAGCTTTTTCGTACTGCTGATTCTTAACCGCTTGATTTTTCTTTTCCTTTAGTTCTTCAATCTTTTTTTCCAGTTCCTCGACATGTTTGGGAACGTGAATATTCTTTAAGTGCACTCTCGCACCGACTTCATCCAGTACATCAATCGCTTTATCCGGTAAAAAGCGATCACTAACATAACGATCACTCAAGCTTACACAAGCTTCAATCGCATCGTCAGAATAATTGACATTATGGAAATCTTCGTATTTAGCTTTGATATTATGTAAAATATGAACTGCTTCCTCCGCAGATGGCGGATCTACAATTACTTTTTGGAATCGACGATCCAAAGCACCATCTTTTTCAATGTGCTGACGGTACTCATCAAGGGTGGAAGCACCAATACACTGGAGTTCACCTCTTGCGAGGGCTGGCTTGAAAATATTGGAAGCATCGAGTGATCCAGTGGCGCCACCCGCACCGACAATGGTGTGAATTTCATCAATAAACAGAATCACATCACGTGATTTTTCCAATTCATTCATGATCGCCTTCATTCGCTCTTCAAACTGACCACGGTACTTGGTACCTGCTACCAGAGCTGCCAAATCAAGCATCACAATACGCTTGTTAAATAAAGTTCGGGAAACTTTACGTTGATTAATACGCAACGCTAGCCCTTCCACGATGGCAGTTTTACCTACCCCGGGTTCTCCAATTAAAATTGGATTGTTCTTTTTACGACGACTCAGAATCTGAGAAACCCGCTCAATTTCGGTCTCCCGACCAATAATTGGATCCAGTTTATCTTCTTCAGCCAATTTGGTAATATCCCGGCCAAAATTGTCCAATACCGGAGTACGGGACTTGCTATTGCCTTTACGCTGATAACGGGAAGCATCTTCTTCTTCAAAAGGTTCTTCGGACTCCGAAGGCGCCTGGTTAAAGATATCAGGTGAGATAGGATCAGACTCCTGACGAACGAAATCCAGTTCGGACTTGAACACATCGTAATCCACCTCAAATTGGTGTAAAATACGAGATGCCAGGTTGTCTTTGTTTTTTAAGATAGAAAGCATTAAATGTTCCGGCGAAATTTCTTCCGCTTTCATCATTTTTGCTTCAAGGAAAGTAACTTTCAGGACTTTTTCAGCTTGCTTGTTGAGTGGCAAATTGCCAACATTCAAGGCTGCGCGGCCAGAAGGATTACGGGAAATCGAATCTTCGATGGTTTGCTTCAGGTCAATAGTATCAACTTCCAGGCTGTCCAGTACACGGACAGATAAGCCGTTGTTTTCTTGCATGATACCCATCAGGAGATGTTCAGTTCCGATGTAATCGTGTCCCATTCGAATCGCTTCGTCACGACTCTTAGAGATTACTTGCTTGACTTTCGGTGAGAATCTTTTGTTATTCATACTGTGTAATCTTCAGTTTGGTCTACCAGAAATCAGGTAGATAGTGTGAGACAATATTAAGACAAATTAGTCAAGTAAACAACCTTTAAAAGGGATTCTGCCGATTTAGAAATTGCTGACTTTTATAATATTGCTGTAAAAATAATGCCACTAAAAATGAATCATTAATATGTGACGTAAATTTATAATGTTTTTCGTCATTTTTTTAATAACTTCCATTAAAATTTACAGCGTCTGTTTGTCTTAATATAAAATTTTGGTTGTTATCTTACCTTACCAAACATATTATAACCAGGAACAGTTCACTTTTATATTACAGATTACCTTAAAATATTGTTAATAAATAACGTTATTAAGCATTCAGCGCTGACAATTTTTTACACTTTCAACAAAGGGTATTATTTGTTGAGAATATTTTATAGGTTTTGGGTATTAATCTTTACATTTGTGAACATTCAATATCCAAAAAGCAGAAATAACTATATTAGTCTCAATATTTGCTCTCTGCTTTTAAACAGATAATTAAGCTGATGAAATTTACCGTTGACAAGCAAGAAAGATACACCTACCTGAAACTGGAAGAATCTACTTTCAATAGTCTGATCGCACCAGACTTGAAATCAGAATTTGTTTTCTATCGTAACGAAGGTATTAAAAATCTCATTTTAGACCTTTCTTTGGTCGAATACGTTGATTCTTCCGGATTATCCGCCATTCTTACCGCAGAGCGCTTATGGAAAGACTTTGGAACTTTTGTAATTACCGGTGTAGTGAGTGACAACATAAAAAAATTAATCTCTATTTCTCGATTGGATACCGTTTTGACCATCATTCCTACCCGACAGGAAGCTATTGACTATATATTGATGGACGAAATTGCTCGTGAGATCGATTCAGACACTGACGAAACTTAATAACATCGAAGCCCGCTGTTTCTAAATACGATTGTTATGACCTTTGAAGTGACCATATTGGGTTCTAACGCTGCAGTACCTGCGTTTGGACGACACCCTTCTGCTCAGGTACTTAACGTCAATGAGCAATATTATCTGATTGACTGTGGGGAAGGTACCCAGATTCGGATGAATGACTATCAGGTTCGCCGGCATCGGATCAATCAGATTTTTATCAGCCATCTCCATGGTGACCATATCTTTGGCTTAATTGGCTTGTTGACTTCTTATAGTTTGAAACAACGAAAGGAGCAAATGGAAATTTTTGGTCCTGCTGGCATTCAGGAATTTCTGGAGGTCCAAATTAAACACAGTAGATCCCACTTAACTTATCCGCTAAGTATACACGTTGTAGATCCAACCCAGTCCACCCTGATTTTTTCTGATGAAAATGTGATGGTTACCAGCATTCCTCTGGATCACCGCATTCCTGCCTGCGGCTACCTTTTTCGTGAAAAAGCCCGTTTATTAAATGTTATTCCTGAAAAATTGACAGAATACGGAATCGATTTCAAACAGATTAATGAAATAAAAAAAGGAGGAAATGGTGTGAATGTTGCTGGAGAAGTTTTTGAAAATAAATTGCTAACGCTTCCTCCTTATATCGCCCGTTCTTACGCTTATTGCTCTGATACTGCTTACAAACCGGATATTATTCCACTTCTAAAAAACATAGAGCTGCTTTACCACGAGGCGACTTTTGCGGAAGATAAAGCCGAAAATGCCATCACTACCAGGCATAGTACGGCCAAACAGGCGGCGATGATTGCCCGTGATGCGGCAGTACAAAAATTACTGATCGGACACTTCTCCTCTCGTTATCACGATCTGAATGTATTACTAAACGAGGCAAAAACTATTTTTTCTAATACACAGCTGGCTCTGGAAGGTGTCACTTTTTCCATTGAATTAAGAAGGTCTGCTTAAGTTAGAAAATTAACTTTTCTCCAATTTGTGACAATTGGTACAGCAATAATCAGACGTTGACCTAACATATTTACCCTCAAACCTTTACAAGGACAAGCTAATTTTGTAAATTTGTCTTTCATCAAGAAACTTATATGCACCAAAGTTAGAGACTCTGGCTAATTGATGATTAACTTTTCCCCCTTAGACTTATGTTGATTTCATTACAATCGTCCCTTAAACTGATTACGATTAAAATTGACTTTCTGACAGATAGTTAACTTCCTGAGTAAGCTTTACTTACTAATCTAAACACAACCACCATTACTGTTTTGAAGATTGATCGCTATCAATCTTTAGGTATGCTTGTCTTTCCTGTTGGTACCATTTAGGGGCTGACAAAAAATTACAAGTTTAACTAGATAACAATTATCAGCAAGGCTCCCCGGTGGTAATTGTCGGAATTTAACCGCTGAATACAACCGAAACGAATTCTTACAACTTGGGTCATCCTGTATGATGCCCATACCACAACTTACATCCTATGAGTCACGCAAGCGACGTCAGGCATTTTTTATGCAATTCATTTAATTATTTTTCAAGCACATGGGGACCAGTCGTATTGGTACTTTTAATAGCTTTTAGTTCTTGGTCTTTTACCGACTCCAAACGTTGGCATGCTGAGAAAGTGTGTAAAAATATAGCTCATAGCATTGTCAGTTACAGCGATTGTGAAGACGATATAGAACCACCAGTATTGAATGGTGTACCTATTGATCAAATGGCCGAATGTAATAATATACCTGCTGTTCCCATCGTAACGGCTACCGACAATTGTACCGTTGATCCAGAAGTTATTTTAACACAAGAAAGAGACCAGGGGGATTGTCCCGGTGAGGCTATTTTGCGTCGTACTTGGACCGTTTATGATGAAAATGGAAATGTAGCGTTTGCTACTCAGGTAATTACCCTCCGCGATACCGATCCTCCAAAGGTGTTTGGGGTACCTGCTTCTGTTGATGCTACCTGTAATGCCTTGCCACCGGTAGTAATCGTAACGGCTACGGACAACTGTACAGACGATGAGGATTTGGACGTTTCATTTGAAGAAGAGAGAATTGATGGAGCTTGTGATCATACGTATGTATTACGTAGAATCTGGCGGGTCGCAGATGAATGTGGAAACGAAGTAGAAGAAATCCAAACCATTACCGTTTCCGATAACGAAAGCCCGGAACTCATAAATGTTCCTGGAAATATTACTGTAGATTCAGCCAATGGAGAAACTATTCCGAATCCAGCGAATGTTACTGCAAACGATAATTGTGATGACGCACCCAGCGTCGTTCTGGAGGAATCATCCGAAATGAATGGTTGTGAAACAATCATTACCCGCACCTGGACGGTGACCGATGACTGTGGTAACGAATCATCTGATAGTCAGATAATCACGGTTTTATGTGATGAGTCTTGTGATGCGGATGCGGGCAGCCTTACACCAAATCCCGAGATGTATTGTCTGATCGGTTCTACGGTTAATCTCAATGCTTTGCAAACAAATGATCCGGTAATTCCAGCGGGCTATAACTTATTATATGTATTGACCAGTGGATCAGATTTACTGATTCAGGATGCGCAGCCTACGCCGGACTTCATCGTCTCCGTACCAAATAACTATACTATTCATACCCTGGTTTATGATCCGAATACCCTTGATTTGGGAATTATCAATTTAGGGTCAACTACAGGATTTGATGTCAATGACTTATTAATTCAGGGAGGTGGTGATATTTGCGCCGCACTGGATGTTGTGGGTGCGCCCGTTGTCGTAACGGCAGATTGTGGTTGCCAAAATCCAGTGATCGAAAATGTAGTTGCCCGTAATGCAAGTTGTGGAAATACGACTGGCTCTATCAGCATCGAGATGGTGGAACCCAATGATGATTATTCTTACCAATGGTCTGCTACTCCCGGAAATCTCAACAGCACTGGTAATCAACAAAATAATTTACCTGGAGGTGCTTATCAAGTAACAATCACCGAGATAAATGACAGTAGTTGTGAAACCGTTCGTGATATCTTTGTAGGAAATACAGATGGACCTGCTCCGGCTACCGTACTTTCTACGCCTGCTACTTGTGCTTTTTCTAATGGTACGGCCAACCTGGTTCCTACTGCACTTAATTATACCTGGTTATTTGATGGACTTATGACACCCGTTCGTTCTGATTTGAAAGCAGGCGTTTATACGGTCCTGGTAGAAGATTCTTCACAACCAGCATGTATTAATTTTATACAAGTAACGGTTCAGTCTATTCAGGAATTTACGACCACCGTCAATATCGGACAAGAACCTGATTGTTCTGAAAACACGGGTACCGCTACGGTTGCTGTTTCGGGAGGAAGTGGAAACTATACTTTTCTTTGGAGTGATGGAATTTCATTGAGCAATGCTAGTCGTAACGACTTATCCGCCGGGGCGTACAGCGTATTAATTACAGATGATGAAACGGGTTGTATAGATGAAATTATTTTTTCTATTGATAATGGAGATGTTTCGGAAGCGGAGATTGTGATTAATACGAATCTGGCTCCTGATTGTCCTGCCAGTTTTGATGGAACGATTGCATATGATATAATCCCTGCTCCTGGATTTGCATTGCCATTTACTGTGGAAATAAAAAATATTGATAATGTATATGTTGCAAACGGAATGTTAAGTTCAGGAAATTATTGCTTGCTGGTTTTTGATGCAAACAACTGTTTGGCTGCTTCTGATTGTTTTGAAGTGAAACAACCGGAAGCAATTGATGTGCAGATTTCCGTAGTAGAAGCGGCTACTTGCGAAGGTGGGGGAGCCATTCGTTTAGCAACAACGGGAGGAGGAGGAGATTACAAGTACGACTGGGCGGATGTTCCGGGTACGAATAATGCTGAAACGCGTACAGATTTAGCTGGTGGAGATTATTCGCTTACTGTAACGGATGCACTGGGTTGTACGGCAGTAGTGGAAAATATCAATATCCCATCACCTGCTGATTGTACAGAATGTGAAAATCCGATCGTGACTAATATTGTGGTAATTGAAGCTACTTGTGATAATTCGGATGGAACAGCAACGATTGATCTGAATGTAAATACGGCAGATTACCGTTTTTCCTGGACACCAAACGTCAGTAATAATGCTACGGCGACCGGACTTTCTGCCGGAACTTACCTGGTGATGATTACCGATTTAGAAACAGAAACTTGTTCCACCATTGTAACGTTTGCGGTGGGTAATGAAAATGGGCCAGAAATAGAAAATACTACGATTACCCCAGCAGATTGTCTGGCAGAGGATGGTACCGTAACGATATCTCCTGATGATTTTACGTATCAATGGAGTGATAATACGATTACCAATAATCGGGACGATCTTGCGGCAGGTAATTATTTTGTAACCGTAACGGATCCAAATACGAATTGTATCAACATTGTTAATATAGTGGTTCCTTCGGAAAATAGTTTGGAAATTCAAGCCAACATAAACCAGCAATCTACTTGTGGAGACAACAACGGTTCGGTATCAATCCTTGTAACGGGTGGTAGCGAAAATTATAATTATAGTTGGGGTTCTGATAATACACGGAATGATTTGGCTGCGGGTATATATAGTGTTACCGTAGTGGATCCAGCAAGTGGTTGTCAGACAGATATTGTGTTTGTCCTTGAAGATCAATTAAGCACAGCGACAATTTCGCTGGAAAGCAATACGGTTCAACTTTCTTGTGCAGGTGATACCAATGGTACCGTTAATTTTACAGTCAATCCAAACGCTGATTTTAATGGTATTCCAAATGCCGTAATTGTCAATCCGGACGGAGATGAAGTAGACAACGGCGAACTTATTCCTGGAAATTACTGTATCCTGGTTTTTGATGCGAATAACTGTCTGGTAACACAGGACTGTTTTGAGGTGATAGGTCGGAATTTACTGGATATTGACATTCAAACGAATGACGAATCTTGCAGCGACAAAGGATTTATTCTGGTTGCTACGATGGGTGGCAATGCTCCTTACACGTTCGACTGGTCGGATGTTTCGGGTAACAATAATGATTCGGATCGAAACAATCTGGATGGTGGAAATTATTCTCTGACGGTAACCGATGCTTCCGGATGTACCGCAGTAGCAGAAAATATTATTCTAGAAAATGCAACAGGTTGTAATGACTGCGAAGAGCTGGAAGTGACGAGTATTGTCGTACGGGAAGCAACCTGCAACAACAATGATGGAGCAGCAACTATTGACCTTAATCTAAATACAGATGACTATACGTTCAACTGGATGCCCAATGTGGCAAATGGTGCGACGGCGACTGGTCTATCTGCCGGTACTTACGAAGTGGAAATTATTAATAATGAAAATGAAAATTGTACCACCACGGTAGAATTTGCGGTAGGGAATTCGGATGGTCCTGAGACTACCAGTATTGATATATTGTCTGCTACTTGTTTGGCGCAGGACGGATCAGTAACGCTATTGCCAACCGATTATACTTACACCTGGAGTGATAATCAAGTGACGAATAGTCGAGGCGATTTAGCAGCCGGTACTTATTTTATTACGGTAAATGATGTCGCTACCAATTGTCTGGATGTCATCGCTGTAGTCGTTGCATTAGAAAACGGATTAGAAGCAACCGCTACGATTAACCAAAACCCTCAATGTGGCGAAAATAATGGATCGGTAACTATTGAGGTGACTGGAGGAAGTGGAAACTATGGCTACAGCTGGGGTGGAAATAATACGCGTGACAATCTCGCTTCTGGTATTTATAATATTACCGTAGCAGATCCTGAAACGGGTTGTTCTACGGAATTATTATTTGCACTCAACGACAATGTACCAAATGCAGAAATCAATATCGAAAACGAAAACGAAATCGTTACCATTTCCTGCGCCGGAGATGCCAATGGAGCCGTTGAATTTAATGTATTTCCTGATGCTGATTTTGACGGAACGCCACAGGTTACGATTGTAGATGAAAACGGAGTCGAACAAATAAATGGTGCGCTAAATATTGGAACCTATTGTATTCTGGTAACGGACGATACCGGTTGTCTGGCCGCTCAGCGTTGCTTTGCAGTAGAAGGAAATGAACTACTCGATATCGATGTGATCGCTTTGGATAAAACCTGTTTAACCGATGGTTCAATAAGTCTCGTTACTACCGGTGGAGTAGCCCCTTACACTTTTGACTGGGCAGACATTGCCGGGAATGATAATGGTTCGGATCGAACAGGTTTATCGCCAGAATCTTATAGTGTTACGATTACAGATAGCGAAGGATGTAGGGTGGTTGTAAATGATATTGATATCATAGATACTTGTATACCTGCTAACGGTTGTGATACCCCGATTTTAGAAAATACAGTAAAGGTCGCCGCTAGCTGTGGTCAGTCCAACGGTTCGGTTTTCCTGGAAATGATTGGTGACAACGAAGCGTTTACGTATAATTGGACACCGAATGTTAGCGAAAATGCTTTTGCCAATAATCTTCCTGCGGGCGTATATAGTGTAGTGATTAGTCGGTTGAGTGATCCGACTTGTCAGACGACTACCACTTTTGCTATTTCCAATGCAGATGGCCCGCAACCAGAAATCATTTCTACGACACCCGCTACTTGTAACGAAACAAACGGTACCGCGGTTCTGGGTCCTGTTAATTATCAATACGAATGGTGTAATGGATTAACTGGATTTAGTGTAAATAATTTACCTGCTGGTTCCTGTTTTGTGACGGTAACTGATTTTTCTACGGGATGTTTAAATTATGTAGAAATTGTAATTGAATCATTTAATCCACTAGCGGTCACTGTCAATATTGATGAACTTCCCGGTTGCAATGACAACGACGGTGAAGTTAGTATTGATGTAGCCAACGGAAGCACCAGTTACACTTATGCGTGGAGCGATGGGGGAGGAGGCGCCAGCCGGGATGATTTGACGGCCGGATTCTATACCGTCACAGTCACTGACAATGGTTCTACGGGATGTGAGCAGATTGCTACTTTTGTTTTGTTAAATGAAGTGGATGCTGCGGCAACCGTTACAATTGATGCAAATCCAGTATTGCTAAATTGTATTGGTAATGAAGATGGGATGGTTGATTTTTCCGTAGCGACAGCAACTGGATTTGCGGAGCCTTTTTCCACTACGATATTTACCGATAATGGAGTAGAAGTTGATAACGGAACTTTGGGAATCGGCGCATATTGCATCGTAGTTTCAGACGCCGATGGTTGTATTGCGGGGCAGGAATGTTTTAGGGTAGAGGAGCCAACGGCGATAGTTTTAGATATTATTACACAAAACGAAACTTGCGATACTACTGGGATGATCTTCGTAGTAGCAAGTGGTGGTAACGGAAACTATACGTACGACTGGCAAGATATTCCAGGTCCTACGGATTCTGCCGATCGTACCAATTTGACCGTTGGTGCTTATACCCTAATTGTGACCGACCAAAATGGTTGTACCGCCATTGCAGATAATTTACCCATTATTGATGAATGTAGTAATTGTCCGAATGCGGATACGGTAAATGTCAATCTTCCAGTCAATAGTCTGACGGAATATTGTTTTGAACTAGAGTCTTGTTTTGATTCAATGGACGTTACTTTTGAATTACAGGAGGGCGGCTTTGCGGGACTCAGCGATTTTGGTACCTGGGATCTAAACGCAGCAGGTTGTTTAACCTATACTTCAAACGGGTTGCCTGGAACTGGAATTGATACGATTTGTATTATTGCCAATGACAATGGTTTACCGGATACGACTTGTGTTATTATTTCTATTACCACAGATTGTGGAATATCAAACGGTGATACCCTGATACTTCCTACCTTCGATTGTGAGGCGGGAGCAGACTTCTGTTTACCCATTGGTATATTAGACATAGACCAATACGAAATTACGGATAACGGAATGTTCTACAACGGTGATTTTATTGGTTGTCAGAGTGATACTTCGTTGACTTACCGTTTTGATAATTTCTTAATTGACTTTCCAGCAGGTCCCTACCAACTAACGGGATGGCCCGTAAATGGTAGCAATGTAGCCGTCGATACGTTCTTTACGATCGCCGAATTATTTACCACACTTTCTACCCTGGATCCTGCCGGAAACTGGGAACTGGAAGGCAATAATATTATCACGCGTAGCATTAATGGAACTTACGGTGCGATGGCATTGCGGTCTTATGCCTCTTCTGATCAGCGCCTTATTCAGGGGGAAATTAATATTGATAACGATGGAACACAGCTATCACTTGATGCAGGCTTTCATCAGCTCATCACCCTGGATACGCTAGAAGGATGTGTTGATACCTTTAATGTATTGGTAGATTGCCGCAACTGTCCCGGTATCTATACTGGTCCTGTAGAATTGGTCGCTGAAAATTGCGATGGTACCGCACCTGTCTGCGTAGATCTTTCTATCAATCAAATTATTGACTATCGGATCACCGATAATGGGGCAATTTATTCTGGAGGATTTTTGGGATGCGACATTGACTCATTGGTCCAGTACGATGTAACCAATTTATTCGAACTAAATCTTTTTAGTGTGGAAGAATGGTCTGCTCAAGGGGAGGTATTTAGTGCTGATAACTTAACGAGTCCCCAGCAGCTGGTTGATTCAATGAACACATGGTTTCCCGCTGGAAACTGGAGACTGGATGAATTTCTGATTCTTGGTGATAATTTTAACAATAATTATGGTGCTGCGGTAATTACGCTCGGTGGCATACCGATCGAAAATATAGAGCCGGGATTACAGCCTGTTCCAAATGGATTAGAATTGGCGATTGATACCGGTTTTCATCAAATAATTGTAGAAAATTTACGCGAAGGTTGTGTTGATACATTAGCGTTAAACGTAATCTGCCGACCTTGTTTAGAGGATGTTTATCTGGGAGAAACAGAAATAGCATCTGCCGAATGTGAAGCGCTTACACCAATTTGTCTGGAACTGACAGTACCACAAATTCTGAATTATGAAGTAACCGACAACGGACTTCCGTATACCAACGGCTTCCTGGGATGTAATGTTGATACAACCGTACTTTACGACGGAATTGCATTTAGTACAACCAATGCTTACACCCTCAACAGCTGGCAAGTCAACAATAACTTCTTCTCAATGGGTCAGTTTAATGGTCTGAACGAATTACGGGACAGTATGAATGTCTGGGACCCTGCGGGTGACTGGGTTTTACGAGGTACTGAACTGATCGGAGGAGATTTGAATAATATATATGGCGATATGGTTGTCTCACAATTTGGGATAATCATCGATACCGCAGAGCCAGGATTTAATCTACAGCCACAAGGTGCACAGATGGAACTGGATACGGGAATACACCAAATTATTCTGAGAGATTCTATTGCAGGTTGTATAGATACTTTTAATGTAAATATTGTGTGTGATGATTTTGTACCGTTACCAATGGATACCATTCCACTGACGATCCTCATCAATTTTACCGATACCTTCTGTATGGATACGACGGTATTGCCAGGAATCATTGATACAATTTTTAATATCTGTGCTGACAGTTCAGGGACAAATGTCAATTTTACGATTGATCCGGATACCTACTGTGTGCGTTACCAGGGAATAGGTATTGGAACCGATCCGGCATGTATCGTACTTTGTGACGACGCGGGACATTGTGATACCACGGTATTATTGGTTACAGTTATTCCACCAATGTCTGAATCCATTACTACGGAGATATTCTTTGGAGAAGAGGAGCAGGTATGTATTGACACCACCGAACTGGCTGGAAATATTGACACGATTTTTAATGCCTGTCCGGAATTATCCAGTAACAATGATCTTGTAGAATTTATAGATGAAGTCTGGTGTGTTATGTTTGAAAGTGTCGGATTAGGACAGGATACTGCATGTATTGTGATTTGTGACGATCTTGGCATCTGCGATACAACATTCTTTGCTATTACAAATCTAACGCTATTGGGAGAAGGCCCTGTAGCCATCGATGATGATACATTAACGGTTATTAATGAATCAGTCATTATTGATATTTTAGAAAACGATACCGTCAACGGTGGCTTTATCAGTCTGGAAATCATTAATGGACCAGCAAATGGAACGGCATTTATTGATCCGACGAATAATACCTTTATCTACACACCTGCCCGAGAGTTCTGTGGCGTGGATAGTTTTCAGTACGTGCTCAGCACTTCGACGGGGCAAGATACCGCTACGGTGACGATTACGATCCTGTGTGAAGAACTAACGATTTTTAATGGATTCTCACCCAATGGAGACGGCGTCAATGATAATTTCATCATTTTAGGAATTGAGCGCTTTCCGAATAACCGTGTTCAGATTTTCAATCGTTGGGGTAATAAAGTCTATGATCAGGATAGCTACACCAACGATGATCCATTCGACGGGAGCTGGACGGACAAGGATTTACCGGGTGGTACTTACTTTTATTTAATTGAAGATGGTGAAGGAGAACAATATAGTGGATGGCTTCAAATACATCGATAAGTAGTTAACATTCTTTAATAGAGTGACTTAAATATATTGATAAAATATATATATAAATACCCGTAATAGTTTAAAATCTGTTACGGGTTTTTTTCAGGTAGAAGGCATGATATTTGGATAAATTTCATAGTGATAGTATCTATCAAAGACTAGAAAATATGAGAAAATTTACATTTATTATGTTGATGATCGGAGGGTTAATTGGGCAGATGTCTGCGCAACAGGATCCGATGTTTACCAAATATATGTTTAATAGTTTGGCCTATAATCCTGGTTTTGCAGGTAGTCCGGAATATTTATCCGTTCGTGCTTTGCAGCGTGGACAATGGTTGGGTATTGACGGGGCACCGACCACGCAGTCTGTAACTATTCATATGCCTTTTAAGGAGAGAGTAGGGTTGGGGATGAGTGTTGTTAACGACAAAATCGGTGCGACGGGTTCGACTTCCGCATTCCTGGCGTATGCCTATCGTGTCCCTTTTAATAACGGAAAACTATCGATGGGTCTGCAAGCAGGAGCGATGAACTGGCGGGCTGACTGGAGTGTGTTGCGTTATCGTGATTCACGGGGATTAGATACCTCTTTTTCTACTGATACACCGTCTCGCTGGATGCCTAATTTTGGGGTTGGTATTTTTTACTATGCGCCGAAGTATTATGTCGGGTTTTCAGTTCCGCAATTAATTTCCTGGGATTTGGGAGACAAAGTAGCGTCCAGTGGTGGTGGGAATACTTCCGCCAGAGGTGCTAAATATTATCGACATTTTTATTTTTCTGCGGGTGCTGCCTTTGCATTAAATGGCGATGCTTTATATTTTAAACCTTCGATTTTGATTAAAAGTGTAGGCTTGTTGGGTGAGCTTGCTTCGCAATCCAATGCACTCAACGTCGTCGGTGCACCGACCGAATTTGATATAGACTTTAGCTTTTTATTTTTTGAAAGTTTATGGTTAGGAACTTCTTTCCGTTCTGCCTTTAGTGCCAATGCTTTTGGTGGTGAAAGTTCGTTTGACTCTATTGATTTTTGGGGTTCTTTTTACTTGCGCAATGGATTACGAATTGGTATGTCTTACGATTATACGATTAGTAAATTGCGTCCAGTATCCGGTGCTTCTTATGAGATTATGTTGGGGTATGATTTTAATTTTTCGGGTAAGAAGTTAACCACGCCGAGGTATTTTTAAGGGAAGGCTTTTGTAGATACGATGCAAGAATCGTCTGCTCAAGTTTGTATATTTTACCACAATTTCCACCCAGGCTGATCTCCATCCTTCTTCTCATCTTTCTCCTTCAATTTCTCTTGTTCTTCCAAAATCCTATCCGCTAATTTATTAGAAACTGGCGGAGGTGCCTGTGAAGGTTTTACTTTCCATTGTGCAATCAGCGACTGGACTTCCAACATTAATTTTCCACCCTGTTCTGGTTTGACCATCCGGACAAAATTCGCGTAGCCGTATACCGCATAAACAATATTGGGACTCGTTCCCCATTGCTTACCTTGCCATCCGGTTAACTTTATCTGGTGGAGTAAGGCGCGAAATTTTCGTAACGTCTTGCGACTGATACCCAATTGCTCATTGACCACCAAACCCGTTACTTCCTGTCGCGCTCCCTTGCGCATAATACGTAATTTTTCGGGATGTAAAACGAAGCCTTCTGACTCCGTTACTTTACGAACGGCCCACAATAATTTTGTCAGATTTTCGGTAGATTCTCCTTTGGCAGAAAAACTCAAATCATCCGCATAACGGGAATAATTAAATCCATTTTTATTCGCCAATCCTGATAATCGCTTATCCAGTTTATAACAAAGAATATTGGTCAGCATCGGACTAGTCGGCGCGCCTTGTGGCAATACTCGTGGTCCTTTCGCCACAAAGTATTTTACATGATCCATTTCCATTTGATCCACATCCGGTTCCGTACAAAGAGACGCTAAAATAGTTGCGATGTGAGAAGAATATCCCAGATTGGTAAATACTCCTTTGATGCGAATAAAATTAACCGTCGGAAAAAAGTCTTTAAAATCCAGGTTGACGACCACATCTTGTCCTACGTGGGGCAGCGCATTGGTCACAATCGAACTGGCCGTTTTAAATCCGTGCGCTTGCTCGTGTACCGGAATTTTATTCAGAATATTTTCTAATATCCAGTACTGCACTTTTTTTAGTCGGGGCATCGGAGCGGAGATCAACCGTTCCCCACCAGATTTCTTTTTCATGTAAAAACGCTGGTAATGACTTACCTTCGTTACCCGTCGATTGTACGCCAAAAAGCTTAGTTGTCCAACCTTGATTTGCATCGCTGCGGCCAAAGCTTCGGCATCCGCAAAGTCAGTTAGTTGAAATTTTTGAAGTTGTGCTGGATTACTTTTTTTATCTGCCAGTCCAATGGAAATATCGTCCCCCAGATAAAGAATTTCTTTCGTTTTGCGAATTTTCCAGGCAGCCGCTTTTTCTTCTTTTTCCTTTGCTCGTTTTTCCCGATTTTCCTGTTGTTTGATGCGGGATTCTTCCAGGCGTTTTTTACGGTATTCCTTTAATAGCTTTTCCGGATCGGCGGCTTTGCGTTGTTTGGCAACCAGCGTTGAAATTTCTTTTCGGAGTTCGTTCTGACGGGTAAGTAGTACTTCTGGTAAGGAAGGTTTTTCTTTGTTATCTTCCCAGAACCCAAGCCGCTTCATTTCGGCGAGGATAAATTCCTGCTTCCCGGATTCTTTGATGAGGTCGTATAGCTCCTGGCGGGTTCGTGGTTGAGACATGTTTGTTGATGTTGAAATGTTTAATCGTTTAATCGTTGAAATGTTTAATTGTTGAGACGCTGGATTTTATAATTCAACGATTCAACAACTCAACATTTCAACAAAGAAAGACCCAAAGTAATTTTCGAAGATGCTTTCAACCGGACGGCTCAACTCAAAGCATTACTACACTACCGGTGTTATTGACTTCACGGAAGTCATACCGCAATGGCACTGGTAGTGTATGTAATGCAATATAAAGAGTCGGCCGGTGACGTATGCAAAAGTTGTACGCATGACTGGCGAAACACCAGCCGGGTGGCAAAATCTTTGGGTTTTGAAAAGGCTATTAGCTGTTAGCCATTGGCTAGTTGGCTTCCCTCTTTCGCGGTTACGCATTAGAAGAGAGCTAACAAGCCAACTGGCAAACAAGCCAAAAAAGAAAAACTTCGTAGATGCTTTCAACCGAATGGCTCAACTCAAAGCATTACTGTAGGGTAGTGCATATTGACTTCAAGGAAGTCAAACCGCAATGTGCATTACCCTGCATGTAATGCAATATAAAGAGTCAGTCGGTGACGTATGCAAAAGTTGTTAGCGTGACTGGCGAAACGCCAGTCGGAATGCAAGTTTTTCTGGAGACTGTAGAATCAAGTGTGTCATTTTGCGCTGCTCATCTTTTCTTCTTAAAGGAAAGCTCGCTCGCTGACACAATTTAGGGAACAGTCCCTTTTCTGTTGCCTGTCTTTCTGTTATTTCTAACATACAGGCTCCACCAATCACTTTTGAGCGGTGTGTATTCTGGTCGCCAGGATGTGTTTGCACGGTCCCTGGAATAATTTGTTCTTTTGAAAAAACCGACAGGTACAACTGGCTTTCACCAGGCGCTGGTCGGCATTAATCAATAATTCGGTATCATAATTTTTACCTTGATCGGTTACCCGGCCCGTAATTTTTTTATGATGATCTTCCACTAGAGTTAAGGTGGAAGTTACTTTTTTTTCCTCCACAAAAGATCGAGCCTGTTGCTCGCGCTCGTTGGCAAATCGCAACTGATCAAAGGGTAATGGATCTTTGCTCAACTCGCGAACCCGGTATACTTCCCGATTCATATCATACATGACGCGGCCCGCCTGGGTGTACGCGGATAGTGCACCCATGATGACGGCTCGATCCAGTTTTAGTTTTTGGGCCAGTTCGTCGGTTGTGGCAAACCAGGTTTCTTTGAGGGCTTCAAAAACTTTGGCTTTGGTAAATAAATCTATCTCCGCCCGTGGTGCCAATAGATCAAAATTACCCGATCGCGACCAGTCATTTTTGGTCCAGCCGGAAAGTCCGAGGGTGAAATTCATATCGCCCATATCGGCGATAAAAAAAGAAGGAAGTCCGGTCCCTAACAATTTGACCGTAAATTTTTTGGTAACGGGGATTAACCGTTCTAAAATCAATAATCTTCTTCTTCCCCAGATCCGAATTTCTTTTTCTACTGTTCCGTTATAAGGACTTCGACTACAAACTACTTCGTAATTCCAGGGCTCAAAAATGGCCTTAACGGGTTGTCCTGGTTTTAGAATAAAACGAATGGAGCGAGGTCCTTTTTTCTCTTTATATCTTTTTAGAATAAAGCAGAAATTATATATATCCATTGGATGTAAATCAAAAGAAACTTTATCCAGTGTCATGGCCGAACTCACCTGTAAAAATCCACGTACCCAACTATCGGGTAAATCTATTTTTACTTCTTTAAAATTATCTTCCTGCGTCGTCTTCACCTCAAAACCACTCGGGTCAATATTAAAATCGGTTTCTTTATAATCCCGGATTTTTTGAAACGCTTTGTATAGTCCATCAGAGTAATCAATATTGGTGGTGCCACATTCAAATTCATTGATGTTTTTAAAAACCTCGTAGCCCGTTCCCAGTCTTCCATAAGTAGATTCGTCTTGACTAAAACATTCAAAAAAAACTTCGTCCGGGTGTACTGTTATGACTGGATCAAGAACAAACCAGGCATCCCGATCTCTTTTATAAATATATTCAAAATATTTTTTCTGCGCCTTGTAATAAGGTCCCATCACTTTGTTAGACTGCTTGTAAAGGTCATCGAGTTCTTTACGACGTACGCCTACTTTTCCTTTTAATTCTTCGTTGGTAGCAGCCATTTCTTCCAGATAAATCTGTTCCTGCTGCTGCGCCCACGCTTTATATTCTTCCCGGTCTTTTGGTTTAAATCTAAGATCAGAAACCACTACATAATGTAGCGCTGAAATGGCTTCCCGGAAAGGAATATTTTTACGCAACGTACCCCGAAAAAAAGTAGGTTCCCGTAAGGCATCGGGCGAAAAATTCATTCCCGTTTTTTCAGCGCTACTGTTGACCGCCGAGTTCCCACTGTATTTATAATTGAATAACATAGCTTTATATTTTAGGGCTTTGAGCAATGGGATAACGCGTGAATTCTATTTTAACGGCCGGTAGTGAAATTTTGGGATATACCTTTCTTAAGTCTCGCATGATTTCCAAACATCGTGCTTTATCGGTAATGGCCATGCTCGCGGATTGTCGGGCGATGACACCGGCGATGATGGTCGCTGATTTTTCGTCTTTTAAACCTTCCTGATGCAAAAAATTAAAAATTCTTTTTTTCGCAACGCCAGCCTTGTTAACACCTGCTAAAACCGTTGTAAAATAGGGTTCCAGTTTTTCGATATTTTGTGGTTTATCCGCAGCGAAATGATCCAGGTAATTGGTTGCAAAATTTTGTAGATCACCACTCGGGTGTTGGCTCAATTGCAATAAATATTGTTCGCCGTATTCTGCTTTAAAAAATTTAGTGATTTGTTCTCGTCCAAACTGTCGAATCATTGGATTAACACTATCACAAATACTCACCAATACATCGGGCGTCCAGTCTTTTTCCACCAGGGAATCGCGTAAAAAGTCCATCGTAAAATCGCGACTATCCTCCCACCGGGCATCCAGTAATCGAACGGCTTCTGGCAACTCGTATTTAATACGTTCTGGTTGTTTTTTATAATAATCCATGACCCAAATTCGCACGTCCACCAGTTCGTTGCTTCCCAACTGCACGATCTGTCGCATCGTCAATTTTTCTCCATCTCCATGATTTTTCAATACCAGATAACCGATGGTATGAGCAGGTTTACGTGCACTGTATAACAAGTCTAACATCAATTTGGGCGCAAGATGTTGTAAGCGGTTTTTTAAATCTTTGGACAATAGTTTTACGAGGTCTTCATCACAACCTTCGTGTACTTGTTTTTTCATCAACCAGGGAGCTAGACGTAGAACCATATCCTTAGCAAAGTCATTGTTTTTTTCAGCGATCCTTTTGACAATTGGCTGAATATCTTGACGAATATTGGCATGTTGAGACAAAGCGAGACCGAGCATCAAATCTCTTTTGTTCGCCAGATTTTCGTCGGGCAATTTACCAAGTAACTGAATACCCACGGCGCGTAATTCTGCGGTGTCTCCATTGATCAAGCCGAGTAATAAATCCTCTGGTAATTCTTCCGGTGGCGTTTGATAATTCAATAATATTTTTGCTCCAAAAACAGCTACTGCGGGTACGGGATGAGCGAGTAGCTCGTTAATTATTTTAAAGCTGGTATGGGATAAGGGTTTTTGAAAATGCTGGGATAATAATCCGCCCGCGTTCAGGATTGCATTTCGATCGGCGGTGGTAGCCGTTGCGTTGTATTGCAGCATTTTAGCTACCGACTGAGCAATGAGCGTTAAAGATTTTTCCTCCGCTAAATGGTGGTTGGTCAGTGATCGCTTACACCATTCTGCTACTTCAGCAGCGGGGTTGAATAACTGTGCTACCATAAATTCTTCGTTGCTTAAAAAAGCATTGGTATTTTCGTTCATCCAGGCAATGGCCAATTGACGGGCTTGATCCAGGCTGGCGTAGAGTAGCGCACTGATCAAATTAAAATCAGGTAGTGCAGGACGATAGACCGATCGTGCTAATTCTACCGCGTATTGTAAAGTATCAGCGTATGATTTTTTTAGTAATAAAATAACAAATTCTGAATTGATTAATCCTAAAACTTTTCGGTGATTGGCTCGTGCCGCTTTGATGGCGAATTCGTGTACTAGTCTGGATTCACTATTTACCAGTAACTGAAGAAAACCCTGTGGCAACCGATCCCAAAGTTCCGGATATGCTTCCTCTCTTTCTGTCGAAAGTGGACTGTTTTTATCAATATTCTCCCGGAACAATAATTTTTGTCGACCCTTTGACAAGACATAACGCGGACTATTGACATAAAGAATTTCATTAAAAATAGAGTAGGCCGTCGTGCTGGTATAATGTAGCGTGTTTTTTATACTGTCCCATCTGCCCTCGGTATTGCGAACATAAGAATAGAAAGTCTCGCTGTGCAAAGGGACTTCGTCACTATCTTTATAATACTGTAAAATTCCGGTCGCCATTTTTATATATTCCGGATCGGCCACGGCTCCTTTGTTGCGCAACATCCGAGCGATTCGTCGTACCAGATAGTTTTTGGTTTGTACAGAAAAAGCAATGGTCGAATCTGGTTTTTTTAACTCTTTCTTTATTTGGACATAACGGTTGTTGACCCGAATACTTCTCCAGGAATTAGCGTTAAAATTGCCGGGTGTTTTCTGAATGCGATAAGCCATCAGACCAAAAAGTTCAGCGTCGGCCCGAAATTCGGCAGCTTTAAAAATTTGGCGAAAAGCCTTAAAAAATCCATTGCCCGTAAGAGGCGTTTTATCAACAAAATAAAAGATGGCATTCTTAACCGGCTCATTGAATTTTGACATCAGATAAAGATTGGAAATATTAAGTCTGGCTGTATTACCCACAGCGTCATCCTGCAATAACAAATTACCCAAAGCAGGTCCATTCGACAAATTATTTTTTATAACGGGTGGAAGCGTATCCTCAATAAAACCTGCCAATTCTTTTTGTTCGGTTTCACTCATCAATGCCATTTGCGCTTCTTTTACCATCGGATAAAGAGGATCAATGGTTGCTAGTGAACGGCGAATTATTTCAAGTTTAGGCATTCCGGCGGGATCACCACAGCGACCAATGGCCCAAACCAAATTGTAATTTAACAGCGTATGATCTTTGGAGGTAACAAGGTTTAGCAACAATGGAATTGCTTCCTTAATTCGTAATTCTCCAACCCGCCAGACCAACCGTTCGATGCTACGGCCGGAATTTGATTTTGGAAAACCATTGACGCTGGACTTATTTGATTGATTGTTATTTGAATTTTGAACAACCTTTTTAAACGTGTTCCAAAGCGAACCAGAACGGTTAGAATCAGAAAGCGTTGACTTATTAATGATCTCCTGGATAGCATTTAAAATAGCCGATTTTCGTGCTGGATTTAATTCAAAATTAAAAGGAGTTACGGTTTCGGGTTCTTCCGTACGAAGGCTCGTGTCTACGACCACGGGAGGAGCAGCAACAGGTGCAGGTGTACCAGAAGTGGAATAGCCCTTCTTTATTTTTTCTGCCACCAGTTTATCAAAAACTTTCCGGGCTGCCGCCAATGCTACCGGTTGATCCGTTTTTGTTCCTTCGCGGAGAGGTTTGCCCCGTCGTCCGTACCGAAAATTTACCAAATACATTCCACCCGTTACTTCGCATAAATCCACCTGATATATTTTATCGGATTTTTCATTTTGAAAATAAAGGGTTTCCTGTTGTTGGAGTCTCATTGAGGTGTCTTTTTAAAACTATTATGATTATAATTTTGTGTAAAGTTAACTATTTGTTTATATAGAAAGCAAATTTTAGTGCATTTTTTTTAAAAAAAATTTCAGTTTAGCGGAATTTCAATTTAATTAAGATTTGTTTAGGGCTTCATTGAAAGGTAAGCATTCAAATGTTATAAGACATGTTGCCATTAAACATTTTCTGTATTGTCAGGTTTTATTTTAAACACTAAAAAATCATTCATTCTATGTCAAAATCTATAACTATCTTTTGGTTTCGTCGCGACCTTCGTCTGGAAGACAACGCTGGTTTTTATCGAGCACTAAAAAATGAAAAAAATGTTTTACCTCTCTTTATTTTTGATCGGGAAATTCTGGATAAATTGGAAAACAAAAAAGATACCCGGGTAGAATTTATTTATGATGAAATCATGCGACTGCACGCTGAACTAAAAGAGGAGGGGAGTACGATATTAGTCCGGTATGGTACGCCGGAAAAAGTCTGGAAGAAGCTATTAAAGGAATATACAATTGAATCCGTTTATACTAACCACGATTATGAACCGTACGCAAAAAAACGGGATGCGGCCATCGAAGCGATTTTGTCAAAAAAGAATATCCCTTTTAAAACTTACAAAGATCACGTAATTTTTGAAAAGGACGAAGTGGTAAAAAAGGATGGTGATCCATATGTAGTTTTTACGCCATATAGCAAAGTCTGGAAAGCCAAATTAAAGAGCCGAATGGTGAAAAATACGGCTGATACATTATCAGAAAAAATCTCTTATTATTTTAAGCCTTATCCCAATAGAAAATATTTTAAGCATCTCTTGCAGACTAAACCGGAAGAAATAATTACGCTTCAGGAGATGGGATTTGAGCGAACGGACCAGTCGATTCCGGATCGATCGGTTTCTAAAAAACTGGTTAAGCACTACGACGAAACGAGAAACTTTCCCGCCATCAATGGTACGACGCAGTTGAGTATACATTTTAGATTTGGTACGATTTCTATTCGGGACAAGGCACTTAAAGGGAAACGACTTAACGAGACTTTTCTTAGTGAATTAATCTGGCGAGATTTTTATGCAATGATTCTGGATCATTTCCCACACGTTGCTGACGGGCCTTTTCGGGAAAAATACACACAGATTGAATGGCGCAATAATGAAAAGGAATTTAAGGCGTGGTGTGAAGGACAAACAGGTTATCCAATTGTCGATGCGGGAATGCGACAGCTCAATCAGTCGGGGTATATGCACAATCGGGTACGGATGATCACGGCTAGTTTTTTGACTAAGCATTTGCTGGTTGACTGGCAGTGGGGCGAGGCTTATTTTGCGGAAAAATTGCTGGATTATGACCTGGCAAGTAATAATGGTGGCTGGCAGTGGGCGGCCGGGACCGGGACAGATGCGGCGCCGTATTTTCGTATTTTTAATCCTTATACGCAGGCAACTAAATTTGACAAGCAAGAGGAATATATCAAAGAATGGGTGCCAGAGTTTGGGACGGAAGAATATCCTGAGCCGATTGTGGATCACAAGGAAGCGAGGGAGCGGTGTTTGCGGGTTTATAAGGAGGGGTTGGCGAAGGCGGAGCGGTGATATTTTTTTAGGTTGAGGAGGTGGGTTATGTCGCGCGGAGGCGCAGAGACACCTGGTACCTGAATTAAAATATAACTCTAAAATACTTTCCACTTTCAAGCCCTGTGCAAGAAGACCTCTACATAGGTATCGTCCTCTAAAGTATTTGAAAACTCAATAAAGGCTGCAGAGAAAGTTGAGTTAACAGATCAACGTAGAAACAAGGCAATGCCTTGTTCCTACGTTGATCAACATGCCCAGTCATTTAGTGCCTTCGACACTAAGTTGTTGATTAGTTAATCGGTGGATCAGTCACATAGTACGCAATGCGAACGTAACCATCTTGGTTGCGCTCTTACATCAGGATTACCTAATATTTGACCGACTACTGATTAACCAATAAACTGATTAACAATTATTTACAAATAGTGTATTTATTTATGAATTTTAAATTACTTTATTAAACACCATGAAATAAACATACCATCAGATCTATCAAGCACCCTTAACTTTTATACATAGAAATTTAGTTCCGGAAGCACTAGTGCCCCCGGTCAAGCACTTCCCTAACAACCCGCTGCGTCTGCTCCACCATATCCGGAGTAACCTCCAGATGTGTAACGAAGCGGATTGTCTGAGGACCGAATGCCGAAGCCATAATACTTTTCGCTGTGAATTTTGCGAGGATCGTTTCAGCCGTATGTGGATCTTTTAAATCAAAAATAACAATATTGGATTTTACGGGACGAACCTGTGCTACCTGGCTACAGGTTTCCAGCGTCTGACCTAATAATTTTGCGTGATCATTGTCTATTTTGAGTCGTTCTACGTGGTGGTCCAACGCATAGATGCCAGCGGCAGCCAGGTAACCTGCCTGTCGCATTCCACCCCCCATCACCTTACGAAATCGTCGGGCTTGCCGGATAAATTCTGTTTCACCGATAAGTAAAGATCCGACGGGAGCACCCAAACCTTTAGAAAGGCAAATAGAGATACTGTCAAAATGCGCACCTACTGCCTGTGTGGTTTCTCCCGTTTCAATCAAAGCATTAAAAAGGCGGGCACCATCCAGATGTAATTTGAGGCCCCGATCTTGGCAAAGATCGCGGATGGGCAAAATTTCTTTTAAAGTATAATAACTTCCACCACCTTTGTTACAAGTATTTTCCAGCACCACCAGTTTGCTCACCGGTAACCAGTCGTAGAGTGGTTTAATCGCCGCTGCGATCTGGTCAGCGGTAATCTTTCCATTGGTACCGTGTAGCAGATTCATGGCTACCCCGGAATGGAAAGCGTAGCCTCCCGTTTCATATTGGTAAACGTGAGAATAATGATCACAAATTACTTCGTCCAAAGGTTGTGTATGTACCTTGATCGCAATTTGATTGGTCATGGTACCGGATGGACAGAAAAGGGCTGCCGGTTTATCAAACATCTGTGCCGCTTTGGCTTCCAGCGCGTTGACGGTAGGATCTGCTTTGAATACATCATCTCCTACCTCGGCTGAAAACATGGCCTGGAGCATCTCCGGCGTAGGGCGCGTTACCGTATCACTAATTAGATTTATTTTCATAGTTGCGAATATCACAATTATCTTTCTTAAATTTTAATTTCCAGTCCTAATCTATTCCATTTCTTGACAAGAAGCAGAAGGAGATTTTATGATTGCCTGCTACAAATTTCACGTTTAAAAAATTGGGATTTGAATTGATAATTTCTTGTTCTGCGAAATAAAAAGCAGTATTTTGCTTATCAAAATTAATCTTAAATCGGATATGAACTTTGTTGACCAGTTTTACAAGGCTGCTTTTACTGTAGATAGTGTAGTTTTTGGTTTTGATGAAAGTGACCTGAAAATATTACTCATCAAAAGAGAACAGGAACCCTTTCGTGGCAAATGGGGACTGCCGGGTTACTTTGTGGAAGAAGGAGAAACACTCGACGCGGCAGCCGATCGGGTACTGGAAGAGCTTACTGGTTTGAAAAATGTATATTTAGAGCAAGTACATAGTTTTGGAAAAATAGATCGACACCCCTCTGGTCGCGTCATTACCGTTGCTTATTTTTCTTTAATAAAAATAAAAGACTATAAAATCCGGCCAGTTTCAACCGGACTAGCCAAACAGGCCGAATGGCATTCATTTAAAGAGTTGGGTGAACTGGCTTTTGACCACAATGATATTATTAAAGCTGCTTTTGTCATGCTAAAACGCCGGGTCCGAACACAACCTATTGGGTTTGAATTACTTCCTCCAAAATTTACGCTCACACAACTTCAACATCTCTACGAAGCTATCTTGTTGTCAGATGCATCTCCTGAAAATAATAAATTGGATAAGCGAAATTTCCGAAAGAAAATTTTAAGTATGAATCTATTGGTAGATCTCAATGAAGTACAGGAAGGAGTGGCACATCGGCCCGCAAAACTATATCGTTTTGATAAAGGAAAATATCGGGAATTGGAAAATGCAGGGTTTAGTTACGAATTATAATTTATTTTCTAGTGGCCTCTAAAAAAAAGTCAACGGTTATAAAAAGCTACCGTCTGATAGAAACACTTTGATTGAAATTTCACTGGGAAACTCGCTGCGAAAATCATCCAGGGCTGCCTTAACTTGATTTCGGGTTCCCGTCTGTTTGAATAAAAATATATTTTCGGTGATAATTTCTTTTTGATCTTTAATCAAACTAGCCGTTCCGCTTTCTATTCTAAAATAACCATATTCTCCCTGAGATAATCCAATGTCCTCCGTCCACGGAGCAATCCTGTCGTTAAACGCTTCTAAAATAGAATTTTGATTTACAGACTCTTCTATTATCAAATAACCCCAGAACAAATCTTCAGGAACCGTCTTTAAAATTTTTCCCGGAAGATAAATACCATAATCTGACTCCATCTCTAATTCGTAAAATCGGGGTTTTACCTTTAGGCGACCAACATTGATAATTTCATTATTTTTGAGATTAAGCTGAATGGGATAGTCACCTTCTGGAAAATGGCCTAATTTGATTTCATTGGAAGCTGGCGCTGCACCAGAAATACACTCGTGTGGTGGAAGAATATTGTTAATAGAAACAATGGAACTGGTACCTGTTTGATCTAAAGAATAGGAAATGCTATAATTTTCACAATCCAGGTCTTCGATCGTTGTGACCTTTAATTCGAGTATTCGTTCGTCGGTATCGAGTATTTCCCATAACTCAATCTGGAGTTCATCCGAAATATCTATATTTACATCAGGGGTAGTATCGTCCGGCTGACAAGCGCTCAGACAAAGGAGGAGGAAGTAGCAGAAATATGGACGAATCATAACAGGCAGTTCTGGTAAAAATATCAAGCCAAGAATGTAAAGTTATTTTTAACTCATTCCTAATATGGAGAAACCAGTGCCAAAGCCCTTAAATAAGTGAGGTTAGGCACGGTTATTTTTAGTCTGATTGAGGCAGGAAATCCGGAGCTATGCCGTAGCATAGTGTGGAATTTTCTAACCCTGCCCGATCTGACAATCGGTCAGGCGGGGAAAAGCAGGCAAAAAAGAACAAGTATAACCTGTTAGGTATTTACGGGCTTTGGCACCAGGTTTAACTAATAACGTTGAATTCCTAAATTCGTTGCTTCGTTCTAATATATTTAAAGGTATTTTTTAAATTAAATACCTGGACAGCATTGGATACCTGCAATTTCGAGACTATTTTTTATCAGTCGAGGCATGAGTAAGGATCAACTTGTGAACCGCAAAGTTCCTTGAAAATACGCACCATAGCTCGCTATGTTTGCGTTTTCAACTTATTAGAAAGCAAAAATATTTCGCCTTTTATCTCAATCTATTTACCATTCCTAATACTTTTTCACTAATTTAATTTTGTCCAAGTACTTAGGACCAGTAAAAGAATAACTTATAACCGACCCAAACCTTTATAACTTATTTTTTAAATGATCCTTATGCAACTATTTCACTACCTTATTTGTCATTATTCTTGAAAACAAATACTATGCTGACCCTAAACGCAATCAAGAAAGCTTATCGAACCGACTATAATACCTTGCCCGTACTCAAGGGAATCGACTTACACGTAGAAGAGGGAGCGTTTGCTGCTATCATGGGTTCTTCCGGTTCCGGAAAATCTACATTACTCAATATTTTAGGAATTTTGGATGAATATGATTCGGGTGAGTACCATCTCAATGGTACGCTGATCAAGAACCTTTCTCAGAAACAGGCCGCAATCTATCGCAACCAGTTTATTGGATTCGTTTTTCAGTCTTTTAATTTATTAAATTTTAAAACTGCTGTAGAAAACGTTGCCTTGCCTTTATATTATCAAAAAGTAGATCGGAAAAAAAGAAAAGAAATCGCACTCGATTATCTGGATAGAGTAGGACTAAAAGATTGGGCAGAACATTTGCCTACTCAGTTATCTGGTGGACAACAGCAGCGAGTAGCCATCGCGCGGGCATTGATCACCAAACCTAAAATGATCCTCGCTGATGAACCGACGGGCGCACTCGATTCCCAAACCTCTCACGATGTCATGAAAATTTTTGAAGAAGTAAACCGGGCTGGAATTACCGTCGTCATCGTTACCCACGAAAACGATATTGCCGAAAAGACAAACCGGATTATTAGATTACACGATGGTTTGATTGAAAGTTAATAATAGGTTTAAGCAATAAAGAGAAATATTCCTCATCCCTAAATGCGTATTTATTTTTAATAAAACCAAAACCAAAACACTTGAGATTTTTAGAATTTCTAAAACCGGATATCGATAAGTGGCAGGAGATTTTTGCTTCCCTGCAGCGGCACAAACTCCGCACGTTCCTTACGGCCCTGTCCGTTTGGTGGGGAATTTTTATGCTTGTTATTTTATTAGGAGCGGGCAATGGTTTAAGAAATAGTGCCGAAGCCGATTTTGGTGATCGTGCTAAAAATCGATTGTACATGTGGAGTTACAAAACATCCATTCCATACAAAGGATTGCCAGCTGGCAGATTTATCGAATTCAATCAGAATGATTATGAAATATTAGAAGATAAAAAGGGAGCGGATTTTAACCATGTGAGCGGACAGTACTGGATGCGGGGAGAATTTTTTACCAATTATAAAAATAAAAGTCGATCCTATAGTATTCAGTGTGTTTATCCCGATCATTTATATATTGAAATACCACAAATGACCGCAGGTAGATTTATCAACAAGATAGATATCAACCAACGGAGAAAGGTCGCAGTCATCGGTACTGCCGTTGTTAAAGCATTTTTTGAAGAAGGCGAAGATCCGCTGGCCAAGTATCTGAAAATTAAAGGAATTGAATACCAGGTGGTGGGTGTATTTACCAAAGATCGGTTTCGGGATACCGAACGAATTTATCTACCGATCTCTACCGCTCAGCAAATTGAGGGTACCGATCGTCTCGGTAATTTAGTTGTAGACCTCAATGTTGAAAGTGTGGAAGATAGTAAAATTGCCGAAGATAAGATTCGTGCCGACTTGGCAGCTTATCACAGGTTTGATCCCAAAGATAAAATGGCCGTCGGAATGTGGAATTCAGTCGAGAGTGCACAGGATGCAAAAATAATGTTGCGTTTTATTTTTATCTTTATTTGGCTGGTCGGTATCGGGAGCATCATCGCGGGAGTCATCGGTGTTTCTAATATCATGTTGATTATTGTAAAAGAGCGAACCAAAGAAATCGGTGTGCGAAAAGCCCTCGGAGCCACTCCTGGTTCTATCATCAGTATGATTGTTTACGAAGCCGTATTTCTGACGACCCTTGCTGGATATTTAGGACTTGCTTGCGGCCTGGGAATAGTATATGGTATTCAACAATTTATTATCGCCAATGATATCGAGGCCGAGTTTTTTAAAAATCCGGAAGTGGATCTGTGGACCATCATGGGCGCAATGTTTATATTGATAGCAAGTGGGGTGATTAGCGGACTAATTCCGGCTTTGCAGGCAGTACGGATTAATCCGGTAGTGGCGATGAAAAGCTGAAAAGGCTATTGGCCATTTGTTAGGGTGTTCAATTAGGGAGTAAAAAGTTCCGCATTTTTATGATAATTTATTTCAATTGAATAGATATCATTAGATAACTTGCTCTTCAGAAAATAATGCGATCCCTCTGGGATCGAACGGCTACGGGCCTCGAATCTCGGCTAACATAATGTGATCCCTCTGGGATCAGTCGAAAATACGTAATACAAAACTACACAAGAAATTTTCAGATTGTATAGTTTAGATTGAACCCCCTAGCCATTTGCTATTAGCATCTCTGTAACGTGATATCAAAAATTGAATAAACCTATTTTGCTATGACTAATGGCAAAAATTGTATGACTAAAAAATATTAATTACTGTTTGTTACTGGCGATTTACTTCCTTAACGTTAAATATGCGTTCGAGGGAAGCCAATGGCCAATAGCTAACAGCCAACAGCCCAAAAAAATGTTCGACTACGATAAATGGCAGGAAATATTCAACACCATCGCGAAGCACAAACTTCGGACGGGGCTCACGGCGTTGGGTGTCTTCTGGGGTATCTTTATGCTGGTATTTTTGATGGGTGCCGGTAATGGTTTACAAAATGGCGTAAATGGATTGTTCGGTGGACATGCCAAAAACAGTGTCTATATGGGATCAAACCGAACATCATTGCCTTACAAAGGGATGAAACCGGGAAGATATTTTTCGCTTGATAATGATGATGTTGCTGCTATTCGACAAAATTTTGGAGAAGAGATTGCGTACATAGCACCACGACTTTGGATGCCAGGTGGAAATGTATCTTATCGAGAAAAAAGTGCTAGTTTCGATGTAAGAGGAGACCTGCCGGATTTGATACATATTGATGCGTTGGAAGTTCATCAGGGTAGGTTTTTAAATCAGTTAGATGTTAAAAATAAACGTAAAATTGCCGTCGTAGGTCGGGAAGTAGTAAAAGCATTATTTGAGGAAGGAGAGGATGCTGTCGGGCAATATATCAAACTAAGAGGAACTGAATTTAAGGTCGTTGGTGTGCTCAAATCCAACCGTCGGGGAGAAGAAGCTGTGGATGACGAAAAAACGGTTTTACTTCCACTTACTACTGTTCAGCAATTACGCAATCAACCTGGACAGATTGGTTGGTTTGTCTGTTCCATGTATCCTAACGTAGACGTTGGAATCGTAGAAGAAAAAATTAAAAAACTCCTAAGAGACCGTCATAATATTCACCCTGACGATGAACGAGCGATATGGTCAGATAATATTCAGGAAGAATTTCAACAAATTACAGGTCTCTTTACTGGTATCACCGTATTGGTATGGTTTGTCGGAATTGGTAGTTTGCTGGCGGGCGTGATTGGCGTTGGAAATATCATGCTCATTTTGGTAAAAGAACGGACCAAAGAAATCGGTATCCGAAAGGCACTGGGTGCAACCCCGGGTTCGATTGTCAGTATGATTATGATGGAGTCCGTTTTCCTAACAACGATTGCGGGATATTTGGGATTGGCTTGTAGCGTAGGAATTTTATTTTTGATGAGTAAATTCATGGGAAATGCCACGGCCTTCTTTTCTAATCCAGAAATTGATCTGGGAATTTGCTTACTGGCGCTAGCGATTCTGGTAATTTGTGGTGCGCTGACTGGATTAATTCCCGCCATGCAGGCCGCAAATGTCAATCCCGTAATCGCTCTAAAGGATGAGTGACCGATCCCGAAGGGTGTCGAACGACAGTTCGACAAGGGAACGAACCGCGAAAGCGGATGGGCAGCCGATCCCGAAGGGTGTCGAACGACAGATCGACAAGGGAACGAACCGCGAAAGCGGACGGGCAGCCGACTTACGAGAAACCCCAATTACCGACGTAAAAAGCATTTAAACAATTAAACGAATAAACGAATAAACAATAAAACCCCTCAACAATAAATTATGAACAAAGGATGCTTACTTGGAATAGCCGCTTTACTCTTACTCGTCACCGCGGGCCTTTTCGCCTATTTCAATCAACAAGGTGACAACGAAGTCGAAGGCATAAAAACCACCAAGCCCACCATCGAAGATGTAGTAAAAAAAACAGTTGCTACGGGTAGTATCAAACCGCGAAAAGAAATTATGATCAAGCCACAAGTCTCCGGAATCATTGACCAACTCTTTGTCGAAGCCGGACAAATCGTTACCAAAGGACAAAAACTGGCGCGGATTAAACTCATTCCGGATCAAGTAAGTATCAACAATGCACAAAGTAGTGTTCAACTCACCCGGATGCGTCGCGACGAAGCCCGTCGGGAACTGGATCGGCAAAAGAAAGTATTTGATCAGCAACTCGATGTAGAACAAGCACGCGCCAATCTGGAAGATGCCAAACAAGAGGAAGAACGCCAGCGAAATTTATTGAACGATGGCATTATTTCTCAGACAGTATATAACCAATTCAAGCTTCGTCTGGATATTCAAAAAGCCGCTTTCGATAATGCAGGTATCGGTGCGATCAACAGCCTGAAGCAATTTGAAGCAGACTTTGATATTCGGGAGCAGGAATACGCCGCAGCGCAGGACAACCTGGCGTTGTTACGCGAAGGTGCTACTCGAAATAGCAAGCAAGTTTCTAACATTGTAGTTTCTACTGTTGCCGGAATGGTGCTCGATGTTCCAATTGAAGAGGGGGCCTCAGTCATCGAAAGAAATAACTTTAACGAAGGAACGACCATCGCTTCGGTCGCCGATATGCAGTCCCTGATTTTTGAAGGGAATGTCGATGAATCAGACGTCGGAAAATTAAAAGAAGGAATGCCGCTGGAACTCACTGTAGGGGCCATCGAATCCGAAAAATTTGCGGCGACGCTGGAATATATTTCTCCGAAAGGAGTGGAAGAAGAAGGTGCCGTAAAATTTGAAGTAAAAGCTGCTATTCAACCAACTTCCAAATCTTTTTTACGCGCGGGCTACAGCGCGAGTGGTGACATCATTCTGGATCGACGCGATCAGGTAATCGTCCTTCAGGAACGGGATTTGATTTTTAAAAAGGATTCTACTTTCGTAGAAATAAAAACGGGCGATGATAAATTTGAAAAGCGATTGGTGAAGACGGGATTGAGTGACGGGATTAAGATTGAGGTGTTTGATTTGGATACGAGCGTGATGGTGAAGGTGCAGTAGTTGTTGAAATGTTGAGTCGCTTCGCTTGTTTATTTGTTGAATCGTGGGTGGGGCCGTCCTGCATTTACGTGGTGTTTTTTTCATGTGGTGTGCGGTCTTGCCAATCCTGTTAATTAAAAACAAATAAATCACGCTTTTTGTAAATGTTAGTTTACGTGTCACGTGTAGATACGAAATTCAACTCAACGCTTTAACGATTCAACACTCTCCAACCCCTGCCGAATCCCCTTCTCCACCGCCGGAACACCCCGCTTCATCCACTGCGGCTCCGCCGCCCCTTTCAAATAATAATCAAAAAACTGCGACATCCGAATATTAAAATCCATCCGGTTCTGACGCTTAACGGGCCAGTGCGGTTCATCGTTATAGTTCAGCATCCAGGCAGGTTTACCCAACCGACGCAGTCCGACAAACATTTCAATTCCCTGATACCACGGCACTGCACCGTCCTTGTCGTTGTGTAAAATCAGCAACGGTGTCTCGACTTTATCCAGAAAGAAAATCGGGGAATTTTCCAGATAGCGCAACGGCTTATCCCAGATTGTTCCGCCAATTCTACTTTGCGTATTCTCGTACTGAAACATTCGACTCAATCCCGATCCCCAACGAATCCCACCGTAGGCACTAAACATATTTACCACCGGCGCACCCGACTCCGCACACTTAAACAAGTTGGTTCGGGTTACCATATACGCGACCTGATAGCCACCCCAACTGTGCCCTTGTAACCCAATATTATCTTTGTCCACAAATCCTTTTTCGATCAATGCTGTCACGCCCGGCATCACCGCGTTGTACGCACTCTCGCCCGGATATCCAACGCGGTAACTCACGTCCGGATTAAAAATTACGTATCCCCGATTGGCGTAATAACTGTAATTGATGGTAGAACGATGTGGATACGGCGCCCGGTGTCGATACAATCCATTCGAACTCCGTTCGTAAAAATTAACCAGCATCGGATACTTTTTTGTTGGATCAAAGTTAGGGGGTTTGATCAACATACCATCCATCACTTGACCGTTCAGATCCGTCCAGTGAAATAGCTCCGCTGTACCCCAGCCGTATTCGGATTGTTGGGGGTTGGCTTCGCTGATTTGCTTTATATTTTTAAACTTTAAGTCGGTCAATTGCAGATCTGGAAATTTTGTAAAATTTTCTTTGGTAAAAATAAGGACATCCGATTTTTTGGCTTTGGTGACCCGACGAGTATAACTGTGAGGGCCTCCGACCAGCGGTGTAACCGTTTCCGTTTTTACATTTAACCTTACGTAACCACTCGTTTTATCGACGTGATTAAAATAATGTAGTAGCAAAAGCTGATCGGTATCAATAGTACGGACTTCCCGGTCCAGGCGAATATAACGGTACGTAGTTTTATTTTCGCGACCTTTAGTTAGCCGTTTTTTATTACTTGGATTTTTTGGGTCAATCTGCCAAATATCATAGCGGTCATAAATATAAATATGTTGATCTCCCTGGTCCCATCCGGCGATACGATAACTGTTGGGCAACATCGGTCGATCATTTAATTCGTCGTAAAAAGGATAGCTATTATTATCCGTCAATTGCCGTATTTTTTGTTCCGAAATAGTATAAGCATACCACGCTGTATCTGGAGAACTGTACCAGTACAAATAATCGCCCTCTGCCGAAAAGCGGGGACTGGCCCGTAAATTGGTCGCCACTTTTTTACGCTGACCAGAATTTTTATCAACTAAATAAAAAGTCTTGACTGTCGGATAACCATCCCAGCTACTGGAAATAGTAGCCGAAAAATCGTCAATTGCCAGCACGTATTTTCCGTTGCCCTCATTGGCCAGTTCGTGTTCCGGAGCAATGGCACTGGTGAGCGCAACTGATTTTTTATTGCGAATATTCCAGGCATTGAGGTAGGTCATTTTTTTATCATTCTCTTCCTGTACCTTTTGTTGTGTATGCAAACGCGCATCCTCATAATGCCAGACTTCAACGTTGACAATATCTTCATCTAATAAGCTGGTATCCTGTAAAATAGGAAACGGTGCCGTACCGTAAAACAAGGTTTTTCCATCTTTAGAAAATCGGGGCTGGTAGTTTTCGGAAAGAAAAGCAGTCGACTCAAGATTGTTGATTGGATAAGAAGAGACCACTAATGCTGCGGTATCCTTACTGTTTTTCCAGTAGAATAAAGAGAGGGGGCGCGCCTTTATTTTAGTCGTATCCAGGTCGGCAATAAAAGCGGCCTGTTGTCCGCTTTCGTCCAGCTGTAATTTTTTGTATGTTCCGATACCCCGATAGAGCGGTCGTTCTTTTTGGTTTTTAAAATCAAAATAATAAACCCCTGATTGAAACCCGTCGTATTTGCCAGAATTGGAAAAAATAGCAGAGGGTTGTTTTTTAGCAATTTTATATTTTAAAACGCCGGGATAACTAATTGTATTTCTGGTTTTTAAATCGTAAAATACCAGCAGTGTTCCATCATCTTTTTTGGGCTTTCTAGGTTTTTTAACTTTCTGGCTGGTGGTATCATTGGGAACCGTTTCCTGGGGTTGAAGAGATACCGCTTCTTTTTTATAGACCAGCCAATCGTTCCATTCCTGGGGTAATTTGTAAGACTGTACGTCCGGAATGGTGATGACGGAGCGATTCTCTAGGTGATAAATAACAAGGCTATCATTTGGTAAATCCTCTTTTTTTACCTTCTTCATCTTTAGTTGTCGAACGGTATCTTTGGCCGCAGATAATTTAAAAACCAGCCATTGATTATCGGCACTGATCTGTGGTTTGCTACCACGGTGAAAGCGAATCGTATTTCCCGTAGCGTTACTATAGATGTGTAAAGTAGGATCACCGGATTCGTTGCCAACATTATAAACCACATATTGTCCATCGTTGGAAATACGGGTTTCCTTGATCGTATTCCAGCTATTAAAGGTCTCCGGCGTCATTGTTTTGAGGGATTGAGCGGAAAGGGACTGCGTTAGCAAAGAAATAATGATAATAAAAAAATACTTCATATTATACTACGTTTTAATTGAAAAGGGAAGTTACGGAAAAAATAGAGGTACGGGGATTTGTGGGGTTTTATTTTATAAAATTTAACAATCAATAAAGGCATCACCGGACTTGTTGACTTCTGTGAATTTAGTAAATTTGCAGTAGCGAAAAAATCCTTAAATAACTACGATCTTATATTATAATATAAGGGTTATTTCAAAATTTCTTAACAGCAACATTAGGTGAAAAACTGAATTGCTTTTTATGAAAATAAAAATAGAAAATTTAAAATTACCTTTCTTACTTTCTTTACTGCTTGTTTGCGCTTGCAGTAAAGAAGATATTTCAAGGACTGTTCCGCCAAGCGGTCATGGTAGCTCAATACTGGAACAGCTTTCGCAAAATTACGATCAATTGCCCGAACAAGCGATCTCCGTTAGCCGGGACAAATCCGTCTACGCGCAGTACACCAGTCCGACTGAAAAATATAACCACAGGGTGATGGGCGATGGTATAGAAGGGGAGCAGTTGGTAGTCGTTGTTGATCGTGTTTTATATTATATCCGTCGAAGACAATTGTATTTTTGTAGAATGAACAATAAATAATTCAACCACTTATGAAAAATATATTCGCACCGCTCTTTGGAATTTTACTACTTGTCGCTGGCTTCTTGATTGGAACTTCGTGGCAAAATCGACAGGAAACATCT